>Ga0208414_1000843_pt1 | contig 26692 bp, 18 predicted proteins | sample AntAceMetag02UKE_FD_184770 | JGI IMG/M metagenome (GOLD analysis project Ga0208414, IMG submission 184770) | Saline lake microbial communities from Ace Lake, Antarctica - Antarctic Ace Lake Metagenome 02UKE (SPAdes) (version 2) | ecosystem: Environmental > Aquatic > Non-marine Saline and... | reverse complement strand
TGGAGGAGCCAATATTGCGCAATTCAGTGCGCAGTCGGGTGCCAGCGAGGGTTGAGGTCGCTTGATACCCGATGTCGGTATCGCCCGTCACTTCAAAGGGCGAAAGCGTGATGACCTCGTCGTCAACGACGTTTTCTGCTGCATTTTGAGCAGACAGACCGAGAGGGGAGATCAAAATACATGGCAGAAATCGCCATAATTTGATGTAGTTTGTGTTCATAGCTTGGTGGTTTTTTAGGTGTTAACGAGAGTTTTAGCCGCAGGGCAAAACCCTCAAAAAGGTCAGATGGATTGTTGGTTTAGAACGGGGTGAATAGATCCACCCCGGCGATGCGAATTGAGGATCTTCAGCCGATCGGCAGCCGTAAGGTCGGAGAGACCGAGACTCCAATTCGTCCGGTGCTGTCCGGGTTCTCGACCCGCCAAACGAGGAGGGCGATGACCTGGTGGATCAGCGTGGAAAGGTTAATATCAATTGAGGCAGTATGATGCTCCAAGTTGTTATAAATGAGTGGGTTGAAGTTCCCGAGAATGACTTCGAAATCCTTGCCATGATCGAGCCCGGCGCGGCGCAGGGTGCGAAAGAACGCACCGGCAAAGTGATCAACGGGGATATAGAGGCCGCTCGGTCGGGGAGATTGCTGGGTGAGCCGACGCACCAGTAGTTCCGGTTCGCTGGTGAGGGGATCGATTTCGAGGTAGCTCACACTCGGTTCTTCTTTACCAAGAATGCGGTAAGCCTTCAGCCCGAGCTCTTCGGCCCGGTTCATGAAGGCAGTCACGCGACGCACATTCGCGGAGTAGCTAGGATCGGTAGTCAGGACCGCGATGGTTTTGTGGCCCTTTTTGGCGAGGTAGTCTGCGGCGAGGCGACCGTTTTCTTCGTTGTTCGGTTCGACATAGTCACCGGGAAACTCCTCGGATCGCCGGGTCATAAACCAAACCGTAGGGAGGTGCTTGAGTTGCGCCATCACCTCCGGGGCGGGCTCCATCCCCTGAATAATAATACCGTCGAGTTTCTCGGTGGAGAGCGCCCGGGGCAGCTCGCTAGGAGAATTCGAAAACAGTATGCTCAGATCAACGTGATTGCAAGGATTGCGCTCCTGCAGGTCGGTGATGCGTTCCTGAAACCAATTCAAACTGGGGTTCCCGGGCTTCGCGCCCACAAACCATACTCCGAGCCGAAGGGTGGCGGGTTTTTTGCTCTTAGGACCGCGACGTCGGTTCAACGGAACCGGAGTGTAATCATGTGCTTTCATGACGGCGCGAATGCGCGCGAGACTCTCTGCCGCGACGATTTCGGGCTGGTTGATCGCCCGAGATACCGTCGACGGGGAAACAAGGGCTTGCTTAGCGATGTCAGCGAGAAGCATCATGAAGATAGTTGAAATTTCATCAAAGGTGGGGTGGAATAATGCCTTATCGTTAAGTTGATTTAATGGCGTTCAAAAAAAGCTCTAATTTCTGAACTTTTCGTGAGTAGTTAGGTCGTTAAACGATTCGGATAAGGGGAAGGAAAGGGTGAGGTGAGATTCTGTTAGGTGGGCGAAGGAGGGTTTTGGGCCTCGAGTCGTAGCGGGGGGACGAGAGGCAGGAACGGTTTTACGGGTGAGGGTTGATTTTGGTCTGGATGGTTGGAAAGCGGCGTTTGAGGCCTTATATCCCCCCGACTTATGCACAGTTAAGGTTCAGTCAAGTGAGCGGGGCCGAAAAAAAATCATGAAATAATGCACTGCAATTTCATAATATATTTCATGAAATAACATGAATTATTGCCTAAAAGGTTGGACTCTCTGAAGAGTCCTGACGATTTCGGGCATCCTGTCCGCGGTTATTGCTCCTCATCACTCGCCGGGCCCAAACGTCTTTTTCCCGCGCCAGTCCGTCCCGACGCTGATTCCCCTCCCCTATTTTAAAGAATCTTGGATTTGGTCGGCGGAGGCCACTCACGCAGTCCCGGCTGCGGGTGCCTGATCGGTCTTCCACGATCAGGTGCGCCGGTTCCAGCTGGTTTCTATTCGACGGTAATGGAAGCGTGGTGGGCCGAGGCCCGGCTAGAGGAGAGATAGAGCATCATTTTGATGATACCGATGACCTCGATTCGCTCCTAAGTTCGGAGCGGAACCAGCTTTCGGCTCTGGTGATCGATAGGTCGCGGCTCGCTCATCGTCCGACCGGTTTAGTTGGGTTGGGCGCCGTGATGACCTCCACCCGCAGTTTTCTGCTCGAGAGCGCCGAAATGTCGCCCGCTGGCAAATAGGGAGAGGACCCCGGCAGGCCGCGTGGAGCGTCGCGGTCGATCGCGAGCATCTGTTTCAGGATGATGGCACGCGCTGCGAGAGGGATCACGGTGACTTTGAAGAGCGGCAGGACTCGCCGGCAACCGGCACTTCTTGGGCGAAAGAACAGATCGACGATGGTTGGCAACCTGCCTGATCGCGCTAGCTAGCCGAGCGACTCGAAGCGGGCTGGCCCCATCCGACCAGCCCCTGCGGAATGATCCCTCAATTGATTGGCGGGGAGTATGCAGCCAGATGATAGATTTTGGGGGGGGGATTTGAAGTGAACGTGAGTTTTTGCGTCACTGAAATTTGGGCACAAATAAGCACAGGTAAGATAAAACTACCTCCGCTTTTTGGTCTGCCGGCAGTGAATCTGGCGTCAGAAATGACGCCCATTTCAGGCCGGTGCTCATTAGAAGCTGAAGGTGCCCAACAACACGAAGAAGCGACATTCCAGGATCCGATAGAGCTTGCTGCCATCGGGGTTGGTGAGGAAGGGCACGAGTTCGTCGTGATTGGTGAGATCCTTGACGTCGACCGAGAGACTGAACTTGCGGTCGTTAGCCGACGGGTAGTTCATACGAGCAAACCCGTCGACGAAGGTTTGGGAAGGACCGTGGAACGGTTGGTTCACGTCGAAGCCGTGGTTGCCAGCAGGGGAGTTGCCGCGGGGAGAGGGAACTGCAAAAATAGGCCGAAGGTAGTGAGTCCTGGGATGCGGTGAATATTCATGGAAGAGTGGAGATGAGAAAGGTAGGGACGGTGAGTGAAGTCGGGGTGTAAAACCCCTCCCACGGGTTAGGGGGTGACGCGGGAGTAGACGTGGACTCGGGGACGGGGGCGGGTGCTGCGTAGATCGGTTATGGTGAGGCGTTGGCCATCGGAGGAGCATTGGAATTGGCGGATGGTATTGACCGTGCGGGTGCTTGGTTGGGTTTCCCGGGTGAACTCAATTTCGAGGCGGAGGACTTGGCCGTGGTCGAGGGTTGTGGTCCTGATTTTTCGGGTGCCGTCTTGGGGCGAATAGGCACCGAGGTGACGGTTATCGATCCACCGCGCTTGAGGGATCTCGTTGGTTGCCTTCGTGAGATCGAGGATGGTCGTTTCGGGGTGAGAACGATAGCCGCGGGTGGGGCCAGACTGGGCGAGAGTGAGTTCGCAGGAGCGCCAGGGGGCTTAGTTCGGTGCTCCGTAGTGGCGTCGGAAATCCACGAGCCGACTAGGCTGGAAAGTGAGTCGGCGGAAAGCGATGAAAGGGAAGAAATGGCGAGTGTTTGCGGGCAAGCAGGCTCCGACGTCTTGGATATGAAACAGGCGGCCCGGTTGATTGGCGTTGGTTTGTTCAAATTCAAATGGGCCTCGGGGCTTACCCGAGGACCTTTACGTCAGCCATTCGCTCAGGTTTCGGCCTCGCCTGCGGTCTCGGCGCTCCCTCCTCCCCCGTCGTCCTCGCTGGATTGGGACACAAAAAACCGGCTCCCAAATGAATGGGAGCCGGTTGCAATTTAAGATTACCAGCGGAGCACTGCTGCGCTTGGCTTAGAACTCCAACGTGGCGGAAGCCGAGATCAGACGACCCTCGAAGATCCGATAGAGCTCAGATCCGTCAGGGTTGGCGACGTAGGCTTGGAGGCCGCTGGTGTCCGTCAGGTCTTTGATGTTCAGCTGGACCGAGAACGAACGGTCGTTCTTGAGCGCCCAACGGGAACGAGCGAATACATCGATGAACATATTCGAGTCCCCGAAGTAAGGCTGGCTGATGTCTTGAGCGTAGTCGCCAAGGGCATTTTGAGTCACGGCGAAACCGATACCGACTTTATCCTGCCAGCGGATACCGCCGCCGACCGTCAGGTCACCAAAATACTTCAAGAAACCGCTATCGAAGCGGCCGAGGTTGTAGCTGGTGTTGAGGGTGTAGCGCCATTCGGACTGCTCGAGGGACGGGCTGCCGTCTTGCAGAGCACCCCGGACGACGTTGTCAACGATCGCCTCTTGAGCGAGCTGAGCGAGCGTCCGAGATCCGGTGTCATCGATGAAGAAGTTCTGCGCGAAGCTGCTGTTAACCCACTGAGGGATAACGAACGTGTTCATGTATTCCTGCATCACCGGATAGGTGTTGCTGGTCACCGTGTTCTGCTGCCCGACGGAGAACAAGATCGTCCACTCAGGCGTTGGGTTGTAGGCGATTTCGATTTCCATACCCTCGGCCGTGAAGTCCTGCGTGCCGGTATCGGAGGGGTTCCGGTTGGTGCTTGCGGCGTTAGGGTTGGCCCAGTCGACGATGAATCCGCTGACGTCAATCACCCCTTGCGGAGGCAAGACTCCCTGAGCATCGGCGGCGGTGAAGCCTTGAGCGATATTCAAAGGATTATCTAGCTGGAACGCGAGGTTCTGCAGAATGCCAGCAGAGGCGCTGATCGCGCCGTTCTCGAACCGGTTGTTGGCGGAGCTGGTATCAAACCAGTTGAAGCGAGCCTGCAACTTGCCGTTCAATGCACCGATGGTGAATCCCATTTCCTCGGTCTCACCAGAGATGGCGGGAACGAGTTCGTTGAAGATGTTCACATTGGCACCTGATGGCACGAAGTTTTCGGACTCCGAGTAGTGGAAGGACACGTTCAACCCATTAGGGAGCTTTTCCTGGATGAAGTCCGGGGTGTGCACCACGGCGGACCAGGAGGTGGTCTCGTCATTGTAGGTTTCAACCAAATCGGCACGCTGGGGGCCGGCCACATAGGAAGGGGCGAGGCTGTTGTCGACATCAGGACGGCCTACCACGGTCGCCGCTCCGATACCCACGGTGGAGGACGTATCGCTACGCCATGATCCGGTGAGCACGATGTTGTCATCCCAGAGGTAGGATTGAGCGACGACTACTTCGGATTCGACCTCGGTCAGGCGTTTGCTGGCAGAGAACGCGGCGGGGAAGCTGCTTTCATCATCCCAGATGGTCCGCACTTCCGCATCAAACGTGTTGAACACAGCATTGTTGCGGTCCCAACCGGTGTAGTTCCGGAAGAGGTTACCTTGGAGGTTGGAGCGCTGACGCCCGAATGAAACGCCCTGAATCCCGGCACCAGCGAGGTCGTTGATCGAGTTAATGGCGAGGAAGTTGGTGTCGTTGGACACGGGCAGAGCGAACAGCTGACCGGAGCGTTCGGCCGGCCAAACGTAGCCGGTGACGGAACCTCCGCCGATAGCGGTGGCGACGGTTGCTTGATCGATACGGTCACCGCGGCCGTAGGCCTGCTCGTTGGAGATCGAGCTCTCGTCGATCAAACCGGTGAGGGTCAAACGGCCGAGGAGCTTGGTCACCCAGCTGTCTTCGTTCATGAAGTCATCGAAACGGATTTCCCCGTAACCTTGAATCCGGAAAGCCTCCCGGTTGTTCGTGATCTTGTTACCGCCCGATGAACCACCCATGACAGGTCGTCCGAAGTTCGGGTTAGGGAGCAAAGGTCCGTCGCCGGCATTGTTGGTGGTGGCGAGGAGATACGCGTTGGGATCGATGTAGATCGTGCGCTGCGTAATTCCTTGAAGGGAGTTGTTACCTCGACTGATGAAATCCTGCTCATAGAAAGCGATTTCGAAGCCCAAACGGTTGTCGAAGTAATTACCTTCGATGCTCGCGTTGTAGACTTCCCAATCGGCTGCTTGCTGGGCAGTGCCGCCGCTGAAGAGGTTCTCACGGTAATCGTAGATGCTGCGATCAGTGATCTGCTGCGCGACGAAACCGTTGGAGTAGAAGCCAGCGGTGCCGGCCGCAACCGGAGTTCCGTCCGAGCGCAAGCCGGTGCGACGAATGATCTGCTCTTCCGGGTAGGGCATCAGCATCATCCACTCACCGGTGCCAATCGTATAAGGACGTGGCAGTCCTTCGCCGGCGCGGATGTAAGACGCGCCGCCGAAGGTGGGAGCAGGATTGGAGGGATCTTGGTAGAAGCTAGCAAACCCACTGGAGAGACCAGGCAGAGCCAAGGTCATGATCGTATTGTTGGCTTTCCCGGGCAGGAAATCACCGGTGCCGCGGAAGAGTGAACCTCCGAGGGCCGGATCGTTGACGACCGGTTTGCCGAGGTTGATCCAAGGCGTGATACCATCATTGGGTGGGACATAGTCGGGATTCGCTGACCGGCGTTCGGCCGTTTCGGCGCTCGCCCGAGCGGTCATGCCGAAAGGCAGTTTCACGGTGGCCGACACGAATAGGCGATCGTCTTCGAGAAAGGCTTGTTTCTGCTCGAAGCCCTTGTCCTCAGACAGGCCCGCAATCCGAATAGCGGCGACGTCGCCGATCATCTGATTGTAACGCATCGAATAACGCAGGGTGCCGTAGTTGTCAGTGTCGAAACGAACCCGACCGCGATTGCCGAGGAAGTCGGCGCGGATCGTGGTTGCGTTGATGATACCACCAGGACTGCCGAGACCGAACAGGGCGGAGTTAGCCCCACGCTGCACGTCGATACGGTCGGTGTTGAAGGTATCGAATGGAACGTCCGTCAGGAAGTAGTCCCGGGTGAGATCAGCGCCAGCCAATCCACGAACGCGGGTCACACCGCCGGATGGATTGTCACGTTGCTGCTCAGGAATCGGGCTTGATCCTTGGGAGCCGGAGAAGTTACCACCGATACCACCGACTTCGGTGTTGGGGGTAAAAATCAGCACGTCTTCGAGGTTGGTCGAACCGGTGTCCGTTAAGAATTCCTCATTCACGATTGAGATGGAGGAGCCAATATTGCGCAATTCAGTGCGCAGTCGGGTGCCAGCGAGGGTTGAGGTCGCTTGATACCCGATGTCGGTATCGCCCGTCACTTCAAAGGGCGAAAGCGTGATGACCTCGTCGTCATCGCCGTTTTCTGCTGCACTTTGAGCATACAGACCGAGGGGGGAGATCAAAATACATGGCAGAAATCGCCATAATTTGATGTAGTTTGTGTTCATAGCTTGGTGGTTTTTTAGGTGTTAACGAGGGTTTTAGCCGATGGGCAAAACCCTATAAAAAGTAACATGGATTGTGGTTTTAAAACGGGGTGAGCCATTCCACCCCGGCGATGCGAATTGAGGATCGTCAGCCGAGCGGCGGCCGTAAGGTCGGAGAGACCGAGACCCCAATTCGTCCGGTGCTGTCCGGGTTCTCGACCCGCCAAACGAGGAGGGCGATGACCTGGTGGAGCAGCGTGGAAAGGTTAATATCAATTGAGGCAGGATGGTGCTCCAAATTGTTGTAAATGATGGGGTTGAAATTCCCGAGGATGACTTCGAAATCCTTGCCATGATCGAGCCCGGCGCGGCGCAGGGTGCGAAAGAACGCGCCGGCAAAGTGATCAACGGGGATATAAAGGCCGCTCGGGCGGGGAGATTGCTGGGTGAGCCGACGCGCCAGTAGTTCCGTTTCGCTGGTGAGGGGATCGATCTCGAGGTAGCTCACACCCGGTTCTTCTTTACCAAGAATGCGGTAAGCCTTCAGCCCGAGCTCTTCGGCCCGGTTCATGAAGGCAGTCACACGACGCACATTCGCGGAGTAGCCAGAATCGGTAGTCAGGACTGCGACGGTTTTGTGGCCCTTTTTGGCCAGGTAGTCTGCGGCGAGGCGACCGTTTTCTTCGTTGTTCGGCTCCACAAAGTCACCGGGGAACTCCTCGGATCGCCGCGTCATAAACCAAACCGTGGGGAGGTGCTTGAGTTGCGCCATCACCTCTGGGGCGGGCTCCATCCCTTGGATAATAATACCGTCGAGTTTCTCGGTGGCGAGCGCACGGGGCAGCTCTCTAGGAGAGCTAAAGAAAAGCATGCTCAGATCAACGTGATTGCAAGGATTGCGCTCTTGCAGGCCGGTGATGCGTTCCTGAAACCAGTTCAAATTGGGGTTCCCGGCCTTCGCGCCCACAAACCAGACTCCGAGCTGGAGGACGCGAGGTCGCCGGGACTTAGGGCCTCGTCGCTGACTAGCTGGGGCTGGGACGTAGGAGTTGCTCTCCATCACCGCGCGGATTCGAGCTAAACTATCCGACGCGACAATGTTGGGCTGGTTAATGGCCCGGGAGACAGTCGAAGAAGAAACGAATGCCTGTTTAGCGATATCGGAGAGCAACATTTGAGCGGCGCGGTAGCTGAAATTTCAAATTTGCAGATGAAATTAAATTTCAGGACGTCAAGCGCGCTGATTCGCCCCTCGATCCGGAACGTGGTTTTGAGCCGATCGAGACGTCGAGAGCCCCACAGATCTGCACCACAGAAATTAACCAAAATTTATAAATTACTAAAAAACAGTAAGATATGATCCTCAATGAGATCTGATACAAATACTCACGCCGAAATTTCAGGATCGAAATTGGCGAGACGACTCTGCGGTAATTCGGGAGGATTTTGAATGAATTAAGATTCGATCATGGCTCGTAGAGTCAAAATACGAAATAAGGGTCATTCTCAGAATAAGAAATTATAATATGTACTTTCAGAGCCGTCCGAATGGACGGCCTGATGGGGGAAATAGTGCACTTTAAATGCGAAAGCAGTCCTGCAAAGGCCACCGACTGGGGGAGACTTAGGTGAGTTTCATGATCGTCGGATCCCGTTAGGGGGGCGGAAGAGAATACTTGAGTTTCTGGGTGAATCGAGCTCGAGCAGAGATCAGATTGGGTCGTCACTAGCGGAATGGGATTCTTAGAAATTTCATAATACTTTCATGAAAAAACATGAAAGTATTGCAGGTCGTTTGATAGATTGGCAAAACCGGTCCCTCTTGTTTCCGCAACCACCGTCATGCGAGCTATGAACCTAGCTCGAAAATGATAATTTTTCCTCGTTTATCTCCCCGTCATTTCACCTGTGTCCGCGTCTGAATTAGTAGCCCCAAGGCCCTTTCTCAATCGATCTTCATGGATCTGGTCAGCTGAGGGGACCCATGCGGTCCCGGCTCCAGGCGAGAGCTCACCCTCTCACTACCAAGTCCGTCGCTTTCGTCGCGCTTGGGAACAGGAGGTGATTAATGAAATTAATGCGGTGGTGCACGTGAGTGCGGATAGTCGCTACATGCTGTTTTGTAACGGGCAACGAGTGGGGCGAGGGCCGGCGAAGGGGGATATCCACCACCATTTCTATGATACTTACGATCTCAGTCCGTGGCTGGTGGTCGGTGAAAATGTGCTGTCGGCGCTCGTTTGGGACATGTCACGCGTCGCGCATCGCCCAACTGATCTAGGGGCGCCGTGTTCGGTCATGACTTATGCGGGGGGATTTCTCGCGGAAGGCACGATTGAAGCGGCAGGGGAAAGCGTGGTGGTCGATACGGGCACTCCCGGATGGAAAGTGGCCGTTGATCGAGCTCATCGTTGGCAAAATGAGGATACGCGGTTCGAGGGGTATCACGGTTATTTCGAGCATCGGGTGGATGAACCGAATTTTGGCGATTGGTTGCAGGCCGGTTTCGATGATTCGGCTTGGGTGGAGGCGCGGTTGTTGTTCAAGGCCGAAAGACGGGAGGAGCGCCGGGATCCGGCGAGTCCCTACGGCCTACTGCCCAGAATCATTCCTCAGCTCGAAGAAGGAGACGCCCAGCCCTTTGCCGACGGTTTCGTTCCGGGAGGCGGGAGTCCCTCGCGGGACTGGGTTGACCTGATTGCGTCGGGCAACGGGACGGTGGAGATTCCGCCGAACACGACAGTCGAACTGGGGTTAGACACCACCGTGATCACCTCGGGCTATCCCGTGATCGCCACGCAAGGCGGGGCGGGGGCGACGGTGCGGTTCACTTATGCGGAGGCCCTGAGACTGCCGTGGAATACCCCGGATGCAAAGATGTTGGGGGAGCAGCAATCACTGGAGAATCTTGCTTCGCATTTTGCAGACGAAGGCACAGGCTGGACGTTTGATCGCCGGGGATTGATCACCGGTTGGTCTGATCGGTGGGAGCCCTGGGGAGGAGTCTCCGATTTCGAACCATTACATTGGCGGGCGTTTCGATATGTCGGCCTTAAAATTGAAACCGGTGATGAGGCGATTAGAGTCACGGGTTTGGGTTACAAATTTTCCGCGTATCCTTACAACGTCACCGCGACGTTTGAGTGTGCGGATCCCAAGTTGGAAAAGATCTGGGCCGCGGGAGTGCGGACGATGCGACTTTGTTCTCACGAGACGTTTGAGGACTGTCCGCATTACGAACAAATGCAGTATGCGGGGGATACGATGATCACGTCGCATCTCGGGATGCTTTCGAGCGGTGACTATCGTTTGAGTCAGCAGGCGCTGCTGCAGTTTGATTGGTCGCGAGGCCCCGAGGGCCTGACGCAGAGCCGTTTCCCGTCGAGGTTATTGCAGGTTATCCCGTCCTGGTCGTTGCATTGGATTACGACGGCGAGGGACTACGGGTTGTGTAGCGGAGATTTAGCGACGTTGAAGGAACTCGAGCCGGGGATGCGGGCGGTGGTTGATTGGTTCCGGCGCTACCGGGATGAGTCGGGACTCCCCGCCAAGTTACCTTATTGGAACATCACGGATTGGTGTCCGTGGTGGCCGCGCGGAGTCGTGCCCGGGTCGGCGGAAGGACCGACCTGCATCATATCGGCACAATGGATACAGGCGCTCGATGAGCTCGCAGAGATCAGCGGTTGGCTGGGACTTAAATCGGAAGCGGAGACGCTGCGGGCGGAGGCCGCGGGGGCGAGGCGGCAGCTGCACGAGATTTTTTGGTCCGAAGAAGAAGGGCTGTATTTTGATCGTCCCGGCGGACCGGAAGTGAGTGAGTATGGCAACGGCTGGGCGGTGCGTTGTGGCGCGGGAGACGAAGCCACGCTGAAACGCTTGTTGGCGCGGTTTCCGCGGGATGAAAAACTGGCGCCGGGATCGTTTTTTGCGTGGCACACGACATGGGCGGCGATGGACCGCATGGGGATCTACGAGCAGATGCCGGAATTCCTCGGGCCGTGGCATGAATCGATCGATTTCGGGCTCGATACCTTTGTGGAAGAGAACAGCTACTGGCGTTCGCTTTGCCATGCGTGGAGTGCGCATCCGGTGCTGGAGTTTTATCAGAAAATATTGGGCATCAAAGCGACGTCTCCGGGTTTCGCGTCGGTGCAGATTCGACCGCGACCCTGCGGGCTGGAGTGGGCGCGGGGCAGCGTTTGCACCCCGCGAGGGAAAGTTGAAGTCTCGTGGCGGATGCAGGATTCGGCGATGGCGATTCGCGTCCAAGCGCCGGAGGGAATGCCGGTGGAAGTCGTCTTACCCGACGGCGTTAAGCACGAATTTTACGGGGGAAATTGGCAACAAGGAGAAGTGTGATCATGAGCGCAGAATTGACCCTCCGAGAAGTAACAGAAGGCGTCTGGGCGGTTGGACAGCAAGGCGGAGGAGAGCTTTGGCGCTACACGTCACGGCCTGATACGCCGGCGAATGAATCGCCTCGGCCGGTGATGCATCCGATGTATTCTATCGATGGGGACCCGCTGACGAATTTTCGGCCCAACGATCATCCGTGGCATCACGGATTGAGCATGACGCTGACGTCGATCGACGGCGTCAATTTTTGGGGTGGGCCCTCGCATCGAGCGGAAGATAGCTACCAATGGCGCGGTGACCACGGTCGGCAAGAGCACGTGAGCTGGGTGAGGCAGTCTCCGGAGTTGTTGGAAGAAGAATTGAAATGGATCGATCCGCAGCGAGAGGATCGGGTGCTTTTAACGGAAACGCGTTTGCTCGAGACGGAACTGAGATCCGAGGGCTGGACGCTGCATTGGACGAGTCGGTTGCGGAACCCGAATGCGGCCGATTTAAAATGTGAGAACTATCACAGCCTAGGCGGATTGGCGGGATCGCATTACACGGGACTGCAATTCCGGGGGGCGAGAGGACTGCTGGATCAACACGGCGATAAGACGATTGCTTTTGTGAATTCGAACGGTGAGTCCGAGCTTGATGCCGTGCAAGGGAAACTGGCTGACTGGGTGGAGTGGTCGACGCAACATGACGGTTCGCTCAAGCGCACCAGAGTGCGGTTTGAGTCGCCCGACAATCCGCTCCCCTGGTTCCTCCGACCGGCGGACCCGATGGTCGCTTTCTCGCCTCATCGGGAAGATGATTGGATCATCAAGGCCGGGGTATCGGTCGAACTGAAACATACCCTCCACTTCGATCGCCTATGACCTTAAATCGAAAATCATTCTTGAAGCACATCGGGGCTGGACTCGCGGGAATTGGTCTGGGCGGGCAACTGAACGCAGCGGCGCCGAAGCCGAAGGCGGGCGTGATATTGCCCGATTGGAACGCGAAAGCGCCGCAGGCTTATTGGGGGGCGGTGCGCAAGGCCTACGAATTTAAACCTGAACTGAGTTACTTCAATACCGGGGGCCTGGGCCCCTGCTCGGCGCGGGTGCGGAAGTATACCGAACGCATGGCGGCGGAGATGGAAAGTATCGTCGAAACCGGGCACGGCAGACTTGGGGTGGCGAGGGAAACGGCGGCAGAATTCATGGGGTGCCAGGCCAACGAGGTTTCGTTTGTGCGGAACACGACCGAGGGGACTGGGATCATTGCCGGAGGGCTGCAGTTGGAGCGGGGCGATGAAGTAATTTTTGAATCACACGCGCATCCCGGCGGTTCTTTTCCCTGGTTGTTGCAAGCCCAACAGAAGGGGATTGCAGTCCGACTCTTCGAACCGGATACCGAGTCCGCGATCGGAAACGTCAAACGCATCGAGGCGCTGATGACTGCGCGCACGAAAATCGTGCAAGTTTCTCACGTGACTGCACCCACGGGCGTGCTGCTACCGGTGAAACAGATTGCCGCGCTCTGTCGGAAACGCGGGATCTGGTTTCACGTTGATGGCGCGCAAACTGCGGGGATGTTGCCGATCGATTTTGCGGCGATGGACTGCGACTCCTATGCGACCAGTGGTCACAAGTGGTTGGGCGCGCCGCGCGAAACCGGACTGCTGCTGGTCAAGTTTGGGCGGCAGGACTTAGTCGTGCCACCGCTGGCCGGGGCGTATACGGGTGAGGTTGAGCGTCTACCGGGTCCGCTTGAGTATACGCCGAGTGCGGGGCGTTATGAATATGGCACCCGTGACATTGCCAAGATTGAAGGACTGGTTGAGGCGATGAGGTGGCTCAATGTTATCGGTCTAGGCCGGATCGAGCGACATGGGCGAGCGCTGGTGGCTCAGTTGCGGGCGGGCTTGGCGGACGTGCCGGATTTGGAGATTTTGACGCCGCGATCGAATGAGTTGAGCGCGGCAATGCTATCGTTTCGCAGTGCCCGGTTAGGCTACAGTGAGCTCTTTGGCGTGTTACGGAATAAACACCAGATGCGCTGTCGGCCCGTCTCTGAACAGGGACTCGATGCGGTGCGGGTTTCTTGCCACGTGTTCAATTCTGCGGCCGAGATTGATCGTCTCACGGTGGCCATAAAACTCGAACTCGCGAGCGTTTAACCCCGTGGAAGCTGTGCCCCTACTTAACCTCAACGATCATCGCGATCTCGACCGTGCAGTCGAGGGGCAGCGATCCGGCCCCGATGGCCATACGAGCATGGCGTCCGGCGTCGCCGAAGATCTCGATGAGCAGATCGGAGCAGCCATTGATGACGGAAGACTGTTGAGTGAAATCGGTGGGACAGTTGACGAATCCCTCGACGCGCACGATGCGCGAGACGCGATCAAGGGAGCCGAGTTCTTGGCGCAAAGTCGCGAGCAGAGCCAAACCCGTTTGCCGCGCGGCTTCTTGGGCCTCCGCAATACTTACGCTGACGCCTACTTTGCCCGTCATGAGCTCGCCGGCAGCGTCGCGAGGGATGTGACCAGCGAGGAAAAGCAGATTACCGGAACGCACGACGGGCACGTAGTTGGCCACGGGCGAAGCCGCGGGAGGCAACGTGATCTCTAACGCTTTTAATTTTGATTCGGGGGTCTCCGCCGCGGTGGCGAAAGCACTCGAAATTCCCATCATCAACGCGGCCGCATAGTGTCGTAACTTCATTCCCATTATTTCAATGCGCTTACCTCAAACTCGCAATCTCTTAACCCGAAATATCCGCAATTGGCGCGCAACGTTCGCTCTCGCGGGCTTCGGGTTCCTGCTGCCAGTTTTGGCCGTGGCGAATGACGCGTATGATTTTTTCATCTGCGCGAATGTGAATCGAAACTATGTGATTGGCTCGAAAATCGTCACCACCAACGGCTTGTTTCAACGCGACGAGGCGGCGGGAGAGTGGCGACATTTTGGATACAACGATACGACCATCTCGGCGATGGCGTTTGATCCGCGAGACCGGAACGTGATTTACACGACGACCCTTAACGGGATCTGGCGAAGTTTGGATGGCGGAGAGTCCTGGCGGATGACCAACAGTTGGGACATGACGGAAGGTCGAGACGTGGAAGTGGACCCGCATGCGCCGGACACGGTTTATTTCGCTTTGCCGGATGGCGTGGCGGTTTCGACTGATCGGGGGCAAACTTGGGAGCGACGGGAAAATGGTCTGCCGGACCGCGGCAAATACACCCAGACGATTGCGGTGGATCGCACGCAGGAGGGGCGAGTGTTGGCCGGATGTGAAAAAGGAATTTTTCTTTCGGAAGACGCCGGGCATAATTGGAGCCAGGTATTGCCGACTGAGACCACGGTTAATGATGTGCAACAGTCGCCGCATGATCCGCGGCGTTGGCTGGCGGCAACGGACACGGACGGGATCTGGACGTCGGGGGACGGCGGTGAAACGTGGATGCAGGAGAAGGGACTCCCAGCGGAGGAGGCGTTCTACAACGTGACGTTTGATCCGACCGATCCGCAACGGCTGGCGGTAGCGAGCTGGGCCTACGGGGTGTGGACCAGCGAGGATGCGGGTAAGACATGGGCAGCGCGAAATGCCGGCCTACCCGATAACGCGCGAGCTTGGCGAGTGGGGGTCGATCCGAATTCAGGACGACTCTACGCCAGTATCTTTGAAGAAACGCTCTACTACTCCGATGACTTTGGCCGGGCATGGGAGCCCGATGCGCTCGAGGGATCATTGGTGAACGCCTTTTACTCCGTGTCCCGTGACGCACCGCTCCTCAAACCATGAAAAACCATTTCGTTAATTCACGAGCTTGGATCGCGGGCCTATTGGCCGTCACGGTTCTGACCGCCAACGGGCTGGCCCAACGTTCTTTTGAAAGTCCGGTTCCTGAGCGCGGACCGGTCCCGCTCGACGTGCGGCGGACGCAATACCTCGATCGAGTCGAAGAGATTTCGCAGTGGCGCATGGGTCTCTTTACGCCGGACAAACTCGACAAGATGGATATGTCGGCGATGTCGCTCATGTTGATGCGAGGAATCAATATCGAGGCCTGTAATGACCGGGTGCTCGAGTATATGAAAGAACCGGGGACGGGGCCGTTCTGGATGTTTCCAACGACCATGGTCGCTTATGCGGGCCGCGATAAACTCTCGGCCGAAGCCCGCGCCGCTATCCGGGAGGCATGGCGCACCACGCGGCAGTTACGAGGGGATACCGAGAACCACTGGGTGATGTATCACACGTCACTTTATTTGATGGCGCAGATGTATCCTGATGATCCGGCTTCGAGCTGGGCCAATGGTCTGAGTTCGGCGGAGAATATGATCGAAGGCAAAGGCTGGTTACTCGATTGGATGAATCTCACTACTACGATCGGACAAGGGGAGTATAATCCGACGCACTATATCGGGGAGTATGCCATTCCGATGTTGATGTTGGCGACATGGGCGGAAGATCCCGCGATGCGGCAGCGGGGAAAGATGATGATGGATTGGCTCTTTGCGGAACTCGCGACGGTGACGCTCGACGGCATGCCACGAGGACCCAACTCGCGCACGGATGACACCTCGGTGGTGGAGCGATGGTATGCGTTGGCGACCTATTTTTCCTGGCAACTCTTTGGCAACACTCCCGCGGGAGAGGGGTTTCGGGGCTGGGGGTGGGGTAACTACTTCGCGGTGCTCGCCGCGAATTACGAAGTGCCGGAAGTGATCTATGAGATCGCGACGAATCGGACGAAGGATATCTTGCAACACGATCAAGCCCGGTCGCGGAGGATCTGGCGTTACGGTGACGAGCACATGCGACCGATCTATAAGTCGCAGTATTTGCGAGAAGACTACGCGGTGGGTTCGCACCAAGGTGGGATCAGTGATCCGATTCAATCCCACGTGTGGGATGTGACCTGGGCGGTCGATGACCCGCGCGGAGTGCATAACACGATGTTCTCCCTGCATCCGCATTCTGCGGGCAAAGTGATGCAGATGTTTTTCTGCACCTACCCGGAGCCGATGCCGGGGGGCGTGACCTATGAAGGTAAGCCTTCATATAATTCGTCGAATAAACTGCTGGGGTGCTCGCCGTTTGAACAAGTGATGCAAGATCAGGATACGGTAGTGGCGCTTTACGATATCGATCCGAAGGAAGACTTCCCGCAGGTGAACGGATTCTTTTCCAAAGATCTGGCGGAGGTGACGGAGCATGAGTCGGGTTGGATCTTTGCCCGTGGCGGCAAAACCTATTTGGCTTACCGTTCGTTGGCCGCTTATCAGTGGGAACCGCACATTCGCTACCCGAATGGTCGTGATCCGACGGTCACCGAAGAAACGGGGGGAAAGATTCTGGTGAGTCCGCACGTGAAGAATGGCACGATATTGCAAGCGGCGGGGGTGGAGGAATTCGCGAGTTTCGAGGACTTCCAGTCTGCGATCTTGGGGTTACCGCTCTCGTTCGATTTGGATACGGTGCCCACGGTGAAACTGACGACGTTGCGGGGCAGTGAGATCGAATTCGCTTATGGATCGCCGCCGAAGATCAATGGCGCGCCGGTCGACTATGCTGACTGGAAACTCTTTGAAGGGTCGCATCTGAACAGTGAAATTGGGAGCCGGGTGTTGACGATTACGCACGGAAAACTGGGCCGTGTGCTCGATTTCAATACGTTGTCGGTCACGGACATGGTGTTGCCCTAGCCGGCGGAGACGTCTTTTATCCCATGGCTACTCCGACCTCGCTCCCGCTGCCCGCCGTGCGCTTCGAGGGCGGCCTATGGGGGGAGCGAATCGAGCGGGTAGGGAACGTCACGTTACTGAGGCAATGGGAGGCGTTGAATGACCGGATTCCCGGCGCAGAACCGAGTCATGCCATCCGTAATCTGCGGATTGCGGCGGGCGAGTTGGAGGCGGAATTTGCGGGGCTTTGTTTTCAAGACTCGGACGTGGCGAAGTGGATGGAGGCGGCGTGCTATCGGTTGCATGTAGGCGGTGAAATGAACCGAGCGTCGGCCAGCGGGGCCCCGCCGGTGTCGCCGGTCAACGCAACGCTGGCGGCGGCGGTGGCGGAGTTGGTCGGTCTCTATGAGAGTGCGCAGGCTCCTGATGGGTATTTGCACACGTATCATCAGCTCAAGCCCGGGGCGGTGCGGTGGTCGAATTTGCGCGATTTGCACGAGCTGTATTGTGCGGGGCATTTCATCGAGGCGGCGGTGGCGCATTTTGATGCGACGGGATCATCGCGGTTACTGAAGGTGGCGGTGAAGCTGGCGGACCTCCTTGATCACACCTTTGGTCGGGGGGAGGGAAAACGTGTCGGGGTGCCGGGGCACCCGGAAGTGGAGTTAGCGTTGGTGAAACTGGCTCGAGCAACCGGGAATAATCGTTACTTGGATTTAGCGGAGTATTTCGTGACGGAGCGAGGGCGGCAGCCGAGTTATTTTGTCGGCGAGGCCGCAGCGCGAGGTGAGCAAGAGCCGCCAGTTTGGGCGCATTTTGATGAGCAGGCGTATTGGCAAGCGCACCAACCGGTGACCGAGCAGCAGGAGCCGCGGGGGCACGCGGTGCGGGCGATGTATCTCTATACGGCGATGGCGGATTTAGCGCGGGAAAAGGGGGATGAGGCCATGGCGACGAGTTGCCGGCGGCTGTGGGATACGATGGTGAAGCGCCATCTGTATATCACCGGCGGGGTGGGGGCGGATGGACCGGGGGGAGAGAATTTTTCCGAGGCTTACGATCTGCCGGATGATCGGGCTTATGCGGAAACGTGCGCGGCGATTGGACTCGTGATGTGGTCTCGGCGGATGCTCGATTTGGAGTTAGACGCTCGGTATACGAGCGTGATGGAGCGGGCACTTTATAATAACGTGCTGGCGGGATTATCGCAGGATGGCTGCCATTATTTTTATGTGAATCCGCTGGCCGTCGCGCCGAAGGAAACGCGACGGCGCTACGATTGTAAGATGGTGAAGACGCAGCGGGTGCCGTGGTTTGGTTGCGCGTGTTGTCCGCCGAATGTGGCGCGATTGTTGTCTTCGTTGGGGCACTACGCGGTGAGCCGCACGGCGGCCGGGTTGGCGCTGCATCTGTTTACGGGAATGCGGATCGCGGTGGAGGAGTGGCGGATCAAGGTCGTGACTGATTACCCGTGGACTGGACGGGTCGAAATTTTCGTCGAAGCGGCGCCGGCCGGTGAGTTCGAGCTGGCCATACGGGGTATGAATGCCGACTGGAGTTTGAATGGACGTGCGCTCGAGGATGAACCTGAGCGAGGGTATTTGAGAATTCGGAGAAGCTGGCAGGAAGGAGATCGATTGACGGCGGAATTACCGTTGGTGATCGAACGGGTGAGAGCGCATCCGGGAGTGACGTCGGCTTCGGGTCGACTCGCATTACAGCGCGGCCCCGTGGTGTATGCGGTCGAGGAAGTTGAGCATGGGGCACAGCTCGCGTCGCTCGGCTTGCGGAGATCGAGCGAACTGACGGCGGAGTTCGATGCCGAGGCCTGGGGCGGGGTGACGGTGTTACGCGGTGAGGCCGAACGCGAAGTTGCGGGGGAAAATCTTTATACCACGGAATCACCTCGACGTGAAAAGGTCCCTTTTCATGCTATCCCTTATGCGTGGTGGGGAAATCGAGGCGAAGGTGAAATGAGAATATGGATACGAGATTACGAATTATGAAAATGACTAAATATTGGGGATGGTTAGCCGCGGTTTTGCTATTGAGTGGATTGACGGCGCAGGCGCTTACTCCGGCCGAAGCGGAAGCTCGCGTGAGAGAGGACAAAGCGACCGTGAGGTTTTTAGAGTATCTCTGCGACGACCACGGCGGACGCCTCACGGGCTCTCCGGCCAACGAAGCGGCGATGGTTGATTTGGAGCGGGCTTTGCGCCAGCTTGGTTACACACCGACCCGGGAGAATTTTGATATGCCGGGGTGGGTGCGGCTGAAAGATGAAGTTCACATGCTTGAGCCCGTGCAGCGGGAGATGCGAGTCATCGGACTCGGTTACGTCGAACCGTCGAAGTCCGTGGAGGGCCCAGTTTGGGATTTAGGCAATGGGGGCGAAGATGCGTTTACGACCGATGTGCCGGTGGGGGCGATTGGGTTGTTCGGACCATCGGCATCGGGCCGCACTGATGCGGTGGCGGAGCGGGCGGTGCGACACAAACTTGGTGGACTTCTTTACATCAATCGCGTCGGGGGCGGGCAACTGTTGGCCCGCACGGGAGGGTTCGAAGGCGAGGCTTTGCCATTGCCGGTTTTTTCGGTGACACAAGAGGAGGGCTTCTGGATGCGTCGGTTGCTAGCTCGGAATGAGGCCGTGCGGGTCAAGCTAGGAACCGAATCTTACACCGAGCCGATTTCGACGGCTAACTTGCGGCTGACGATCCCGGGGAAATCTCGAGAAACCGTCATCGTGGGAGCTCATTTTGATAGCTGGGACCAAGGCCAAGGCGCGATGGATAATGGGTTGGGCATCGCTCAACTTTTGGCGTTGGCGCGAGTGCTCAAAGGAGAGGAGCTCGAGCGCACGGTTGAGCTGATTTGGTTTAACGGCGAAGAGCAGGGGCTGTGGGGATCAAAACACGCGGTGAGCTATGATTTGAAGGGAACGCCGGTGGTCATGTTCAATCTGGATATGGTCGGGTTTCCCATTGGCGTGAATGCAATGGGGGATGAGGATCTGGTTCCGGTCTTAGAGAGTTGGAATGAGGATCGAGGGGACAAAGCGCTGGAGAAAGGCGTGGCCAACCAGACGTGGATGGCGAGCGACCACACGCCCTATCAAGTTGCGGGAGTGCGCGTCGTGACGTTTAACGCGCCGATCCCGCCGGAGTCGGTGCGCTACTACCATGACTTTGGCGATACCTACGACAAATTGACGCCGGAACTCATTCTCGATTCGGCGGCGATGGTCGCATCGCTGGTGGTGGAACTGGCGAATACGCCTGACCTGCCAAGCGGGATTAGATCGGTGAAAGAGACGAAAGCACTGTTCCGCAAAGCGAAGCTAGAGGATCGCTTGAAGGCGGTGGGGTTGTGGGAGTTTGAGTGATGAGTTCTGAGGCCACGAAATCCGGTTGGGTCACTTCGCGGTCAACCTCAGTTTTGGCGGTGGGTGGAGCCATGATGACCGGTGATCGGTTTTCGGATCCGACGCTGGCGGCGATGCGAGAGCACTACGCGCACTGCCGCACCATTGGATTGGTGCTGCATGCGACACACCCGGAGGACCGGGATGAAATGGAGATTCTGCTGGCGAACGCGTTTCAGTCACTGGGGGATCACGCCGCTTATTCGGCTCACCGGTTTTCCGCGGCAGAGGCAATGCGTTCCTTGGCGTCGGTCGATGGAATTTTTGTGGGAGGAGGCGAGACGTTTGGCTTACTTCGTGAACTGCACGCGACCGGTCAGTTGGCGATGATTCGCGAGCGAGTTTTAGCGGGGATGCCGTATGGCGGAAGCAGTGCCGGCGCAAACATGACTGGTCAAGTGATCGGCACGACCAACGATTTTCCGGTGACGGATATTCCGACGCGCCGGGCGCTGGGGGTATTGCCGTTCGTGATTAATCCGCATCATCCGCGGGAGGAAGATCAATTCGCGCATGATGAACGGGCGGCGAAGATTAAGGCCTACCTGAAATGGAATCCGAGCGAACGGGTGTTGGCGTTAGGGGATCGGGCGATGGTGAGGTTACACCAAGGTGAAATGACCGTTAAAGTGGGGCCGGTTTGGGACTACGCGGCCGAAGGTCGGGCGGAGATAATTGAAGGTCAGGCGATCGGACTGCCGTCACTTCGATCCGCGCCAAATTCGTAAGTGAGGGTCCACGCTTGGGTCGTGCCGGGGGCGAGCTTGAGCGTTTGGTAGGGCTCGATGGAAAAGGTGAATCCGTTTATCCAGATGGGGCATTCGGAGGGCACAAAAGTGGTGGAAACCCGGATACCGCGGGGAAGATGGGGATGCGTGAGTTGCACGTCGAGTGGTTGCGCGGGAGGGAGTTCGAGCAGGGTGAAGGCACCGTCGTCTTTCCCGAGGTAGCGGCGGGCGGGTTCGATGATGTTCCCGCGGCGGGTGAAGCCGGAGTCGGCGGGAAGCTTGGCCGCCGAGGGCACGGTGAGTTGGAGGTGGCTGTTCGAATCGAGGGCGAAGAACGGGTGGGCGAACCACTGGAAGTTCATCGGCTGGTTGCCGGTATTGGTGATACGGCTGACGCTGCGCACGGTGCGACCGGCGAGCTCGATGCGGCGCGTGACGGCGCAGGCGTAACCGGCCGCCGCGTGGGCGGTGCGAAATTCGAGGCCCCCCATTTCGCTGAGGATGTGCCAGACGCAGGGTTGGGCTAAGGTGACTTGACCACCGCTGCGGCGGAGCAGGCCGACGCCGGGCGCAAGGCCCTCGTCGTCGGACCAGAGCAGCTTCACCCCGGCGCGCGTGCGATCACGAAATGATTCGGGGAGGCCGTGGCCGTTGAAAGGTTCGGGGTGAGGTTCCGGACCTTCGGGGCCACTGAGGAGAGGCCCCGCTTGGGCATCGTGGATTTGCCAGATGAAACCTCCGCCAGTGAACCGAGGACCGAGGCGGTCGGCCTCGGTGGTGGGATCAAGGATGTCGAGCCGAAGGGTGTCGTTGGCGAGGTGGAGCATCGTCACCGGTTGAAGGCAGTGAAGCGGAAGGGAGGAGCGACGAGGGCGGAGTTAACTCTCCTTGGTCGTCTCGAACGGAGGCATGGTCTGGCGAAGCTTGAAGGCGCCGCCGCCGTTGAGATGTTGGTAGAAGGGATCGCCCTCGACAATGGAGCCTCGTTTGACCGGTTGGTCGGTGAAAGCGGACTTGTAGATCGCGGAGAGGAGTTCGAGGGTGCGACGGGCTTCGAGACCGGAGGTGTGCGGACACTCGCCGCGTTCCAGATTGGCGACAAAAGCGTTAAGTTGGGCGCCGTGAGTGGAGCCGACGTCGGGCGGAAAACTTTGCCAAGCTTGAAGGAGGGAATCGTCCTGCGCGGGGGGAGCCAAGGTGACTTTCCAATTGTCGCGGGTGTAGCCGTAGAGGTGGTCGAGTTCGACGGTGGCTTTCTGGTAATCGAGCCGGATGTAAGTGTTCTGGCGAGGGCTTAGGGCGCTGTTGACGATAGAGCCGAAGGCGCCGTTGGTGAAGCGCACCATGGCCATGGAAATGTCTTCGACTTCGATGTCACGATCGAGGGTGCCCGCCATCGCGCGGACCTCGTCCCATTCGCCAAAGAGGTCGAGAAAGTGATCCATGGCGTGAATGCCCAAGCCCATGGTGGGACCGCCGAGTTCAGTTTTCCAACGCCCGCGCCAAGGCACGGCGTAGTAAGCGGCGTCGCGATACCAGAGGGTGTTGCACACGCCGACGAGGGGGCGACCGAGTTGGCCGGCGGAAATGAGGCGTTTGAGATGAATATGCGACGAGGCAAAGCGCATCTGGAAGACGCATCCCGTGTAACATCCGGTGCGAAGCTCGGCTTCGCGGATTTGGTCGAGCTCGGCGAGGGATCCGCACAGCGGTTTCTCACAGAGGACCCAAGCGCCGACTTCCATGGCGGCGATGCTCATGCGGGCGTGACTGCTGGGAGGCGTCGCAATCAGCACGATATCGGGACCGACGGTCTTGAGCATCTCGTCAAAATCGGTGAAGGCCTGGGGGACGTTGGCGCGTTTGCAGAATTTTTCGACCAGTTCTTGGTTGAGGTCGACGGCGGCGACCAATTCGACCCGACCTTCGGTGAACTCGACGGCTCGGAGGTGGGCGTCGGCGATGGAGCCGGTGCCGACAAGCACGGCGCGATAGGTTTTACTCATGAAGCGAGGAGGGAAAGTGGATTAGGATTTTTTACGAAGCGTAAATACGGTAAGGCCAGTGAGATCCTGCTGGGGAGCGGGGAAAAACCAGGACGCGAGGTATCCCACAATCATGCAACTGGCGATGGAGGCCGGATTGAGGAGAATGGGGCTCACATAGTCCTTGAGTAGCAGCGCGCACGCCACACTGGCAGCGGTGCCGATTAAAGCGCCTTGCCAGTTGGAGCGACGAGTGAAGAGCCCGAGGGCGTAGGTGCCGGCGAAGCCGCCGCCGAGAATGGCGGTAAGCTGCAGCATCTTGTCGAACATTGACTGGATATCGTAGGCGGTGAAGAGCACGGCCACGAAGGTGCTGATAATGCCAGCGAGGATCGTGACGAAGTAGGCGAGACGAAGGCTTTTCTTGGGGGTGGAGGACTTGCTCAGGCGTTCGTAGAAGTCGACCGAAGTGAGGGTAGCGATACTATTAAGGCCGCTGGAAAGGGTCGACATGGAGGCGGCAAAGAGTCCGGCAATGATCAGGCCGGTGATCCCGATAGGGAGCTCAGCGGCGATGAACACCGGGAACGTCGCATCGGTGTCGATGAGGGGATTGAGGCGCTCGGGGTGGGTCTTGTAAAAGGCGTAGAGGGCGGTGCCAATGGAGTAGAAGAGGAAGCTGCCGGGGATGATGGCGACGGCGAGCGTGAGCACCGAAGCGCGTGCTTCCTTGTCGTTACGAGTGGCGAGCACCCGTTGCATCATGACCTGTTCTTTCGGCCAGGTCGGCACGTCGGTCATGATCACGAGGAGGATCGCCCAAACGGTCGGAGTGGCGAAATTCCAACTGAAGTCGAAGAGGTGAGTTTTGTTATCTTCGTTGGCGATGGCGATGATCGACCCCAGCCCGCCGTCGATGCCGTTGATCACATAGCCGATGGCAAACAGCGCGCCGCCGACCATGACGAACACTTGGATCACATCGGTCCAAATCACTGCCTTCATTCCGCCGACCAGCGTGTAGAGGGTGGTGACGATCCCCATGAGCACGATACAGAGCACGACATTGGCGCCGGTGACACTCGAGATGGCTAAGGCGGGGAGATAGAGCACGATGCTGAGGCGGCCAACGAGTTGGAACAGGATCGTGAGGCCGCTACTCATCAGCCGGATCGAGGGATGAAACCGGATCTCCAAATACTGATAGATGGAGATGAGGTTCAACCGACGAACGAGGGGAATGATTTTATAGGCGACGAAGAGCAGCCCGAATACGCCAATGACCTGTTGCGAGAGGTAGAGCCAATCGGTGCGAAAGGAGAGGGCGGGAATCGCGATGAAGCTGATCGCACTGGTGCCGGTGGCGTAGAGACTGAGGCCAGCCGCCCACCAGGGAATGTCGCGTCCGGCGAGAAAGTAGTCGGTGGTTGAGCCGTCGGCTCGTTGTTCGCGATTATAGCAGTACCAACCGACCCCCAGCATGGCAGCCAGATAGGCGATGATCACCAGCCAATCGATCAAAGGCATGAGCTGGGCCACTTGCACGATTTCGATGATCGTGGGTTCGGCGGAGTCTCGAGTGGTGACGAGGAAGCCGCGAGCGATGGGAGTCAGCGAAACTGGAGCGTCGGGGAGTTCGACTGATCCGGCGGTCGCCCACGTGTCGGTGATGGCGTGGTAAGTGAGGAGCGTGAGCTCGTTGGGACCGCTTTGGCTCGCCGCGACGGTAAACGCCTGACCGGAGCTGCTGTAAATTTCTGAAAATAAGGGACGAGGCGACTTGGCGTGCTCGGCTGGTAACGCTGAAGGTTCAACTGAGAGTTCCGCGACAGTTTGGTCGGCCAAGTCTCGAGCTTCCACCGCCACTAGATCACTTTTGGCGTAGGCAGAGGCAGTTATGCCTATGAAAACAAGTAATGTAAAAAATAGACGGCGGGGATGGAAAACGAACATGCGGATTGGGTAGGCAAACTAAGCCTCGGGAACGGGGAGCGACTGCGAGGGGTGGAGCTCCAGAAACCTGAATTAGAACGGAGAAAACTCCAGTAAATAGAGTCACTAATTTCATGAAATTTCATTATTTCTCATGACTGACAGGTTCCGGGCCGACGCATGCCGTTTCCGGGCCTAACTCGGTTCAGGTCAGGAATGCCCAGAGCGTCGATTTCCCTCCCGCTAGCCTTGGGCGTCACTTCGTCATCGAGATTGCGAAGCCTCGGCTCTCGTTCCGTGAGTATTGCGAGTGATATCTCGCGAAACTTATTCGCCGGGCAAGGCCGGGGCGGAGTAAGAGACCGCCGTCGGATTCCTCTCTGCGATGTGAAATTTCCGGATCAATGATTCATTCACAATGGGTTTGATCGCCCGGAGCTGGCTTCAGCTTGGTTGGCATGTAGGAGCGTGCCTGCACGCGAAGGTGGGAAGTGGCGCCGGTAGCCCGCGCGGCGAATCGACTGCCAGCAGGCTCCTACATGGAGGATGTGAAGCATGCGGCATGGTCGGCTGGCGTTGGTTTGATCACATGCTCCGAGCCTATTTAATCGTTTGATAGTTTTAATAACACATTTTCACGTAACCGTGAAATCGCGCGCTGAGTCGACAGAGCACGCCTTGGGGCGACAGTTGCACAAGCTTTTGGACTCAATTGAAGGGTTCAGCGGAGGGGGCAAAATTGAACGCAACCTCGCGGCATTTGATCGCGTTTACGATCTCTGTGCACGAATCGATCTGCCTCGAACTAAAGATACGGTTGAGTTATGGGTGGAATGTAAGGAATTTTCTCGGTCGTCTTAATTTCCACATGTCGCGATTTCGCGAGAGTTTGATCGAGGCGGGGGCGGGCAATCACGCGTTCCGGTGTTGGCAGCACCCCTCATTTCTCCGCGGATGGCAGAACTTTTTGAGGAGCACGGATGGGGGTGGTTTGATCTAGCCGGGAATTGCCGAATTTCAGTGCCGGGATCGATCTATTTGGAGCGAACGGGAAGACCGCCGGTGCATGAGCCTCCAAAACCTAACGCGAACCTTCATACCGCGGCAGCAGCGCGGGTGCTTCGAGCTCTGCTTGTGCCAGAAAATTCTGGGCGCGTTTGGACGCAAATGGCGTTGCAGAAGGCCTGTGTTCTCGGCGTGAGTTTAGGCCTGATTAACAAGATGGTTCGTCCCTTGCGGGATGAGGCTTGGTTGATGGGGGAGGCAGGTGGGAGAGGGAGGGGGCGTGATCCGTTTGGGCCAAAAGCTTATCGATTTGATCGCCACCGCAGAATTGGTTATTTCAGTCTGCTAAAACCGGAGCAGCTGGGCACTATCTTGGAAGGGGGGGGGGGGCAGG
>Ga0208414_1000842_pt1 | contig 26696 bp, 27 predicted proteins | sample AntAceMetag02UKE_FD_184770 | JGI IMG/M metagenome (GOLD analysis project Ga0208414, IMG submission 184770) | Saline lake microbial communities from Ace Lake, Antarctica - Antarctic Ace Lake Metagenome 02UKE (SPAdes) (version 2) | ecosystem: Environmental > Aquatic > Non-marine Saline and... | reverse complement strand
TATCAACGACCTGTTTTACTGCTTCGATTTTGAACTCTTCCGGGTAACGTTTTCCACGCATATCACACCTCATAGTTTGTGCTCATTATATATCTATGAAGTGTCTAATGTTCTAGGGCCTTACCAATATCATGACCACATAACAAAATAATAATCAAATAAATAGTAGACTAATAGTAAAAAAATGACAATGAGGCTATCATGAAACGAATCGCGTTTACCGTCTTTAACGACATGGTAGAGCAAGAAATTGGCATTGATATGTGGGAGTCATTGCTGGATTCAGTAAAACCGGAGTCAGGTGGTGCTTACACATCCATTGAGGACTTTCCTGATCAAGAACTGCTGGATATGATCGCTGAGGTATCACATAAAACTGGAACGCCTATAACCGAACTGCTCAAAGCTTCCGGTCAGTATTTATTTCACGCCTCAGCATTCAAACACTCCGTTTTCACTGATGAAAAACCAAATCTGATGGAATTTCTGAAAAGCATAGAAAGCATTATTTACAAAGAGGTTCGCAGATTTTATCAAAACCCCAACCTCCTTGGCGTCGAGTGGGAGCAGCCTACAGAGGACACCTTGATTCTTCACTATCATTCACCCCGAAAGTTATGTTATCTCGCTGACGGTTTGATCAGGGGCGCTGCCGAGTACTATAAAACCGATATCAATATGTCTCAAACCACGTGCACGCATGACGGCGCAAAGCGCTGCACTTTTTTAAAAAATATCGTATGAGTCAAACACCCAACTACCATAAGGCTTACCTTCGCCAAATAGCAGCTCGAGAGAAAGCAGAGGCACTTTTAGAATCTCGCGCTCAGGAGCTTTATGATTCCAATGAATCACTTCGAACGGCTTTAGATAAGTTAAAAAAACAGAAAAGCAGCCTAGTTCAACAAGAAAAGCTAGCATCTATAGGACTTCTCGCGGCCGGTATAGCTCATGAAATCAACAATCCAGTCGGTTTTGTTAAGAGTAATTTGCAAACTCTTCTTGGCTACTTAGCCGCGCTTACCAAACCCCTAAACAGCTATCTAAAAATTGCCGATGAGCTCTACGCTCAGCCAATGTCTAAAAATCTAAAACTACAGGTACACAGTCTTAACCTTCTGCTCGAGAAAGAAGACATAAAATTTATCGCCATTGATAGCGTCGACTCTATTCAAGAGTGCTTATCAGGTATAAAACGAATAGAAGATATAGTTGGCAACCTTAAGGATTACTCTCACACCGAATCTGATAAAAGATCCCTAATAGATGTAAATCAGGTTGTTGATGATGCGCTAAAACTAATTGGGAATGAATTAAAGTACAAGTGTGAAATAATAAAAGACTTTGGACAAACACCGCTAATTTATGGCTCTTCAGGACAGCTAAGCCAGATTTTTATCAATCTCGCAATGAATGCAGTTCAGGCAATGAGCTCCCCAGGCACGCTGTCAATCACAACGGTCTGTGACAGTGATTATATATACATTCTCTTTTCTGACGACGGCCCCGGAATAGCAGAAGACAATCTCCTAAAACTATTTGACCCATTTTTCACCACCAAAGACATTGACTCCGGAAATGGACTCGGTCTGTATGTAAGCTACGGTATCGCAAAAAAACACCACGGTAGAATTGACGTTATCAATAACGAAGGAAAAGGCGCTACTTTTACAGTAACTCTGCCAATTGAAATGCGAGAAAACCGTTAGTAGTCAAGCCACTTTTTAATTGGCTCCAACATTAAGCTCTTTCATCTTTAGAAGAATCCATCACCACAAAAGTTTCTATTGAATTTACCTGGGGGAGAATTCCAAGAGTCTCCAAATGAAAAACTTTATAGGCTGCAAGATCTGCGGTTTCTACGCGTAGCAAGTATTCAACTGAGCCGGTGATGTTGTGGCATTCCCGGACCTCCTTCGAACGGTTTATTGCTTTTTCAAATGCCAACTGGGATTTGGATGTGTGATCAGACAAGCCAACTGCAATGTAAGCGGTAAAGCCAACACCCAATTCTGTTTGATTTAACACGGCGCGATAGCCTTTAATAATACCAACCCGCTCCAGTTCTTGGACACGACGCAAACAAGCTGAGGGTGACAAGCCAACTACATCAGCGAGCTCGGCATTGCTTATACGCCCGTTTGACTCCAGCTCTTGCAATATTCTTGCATTATATTTGTCTAATTTGGTCATATATTGCAAAAATAGACTATATTTCGCCTATAAAGCAAGAAAATTTTGGCCAAATTCGTCTATAGTTGCGAAATTGTTGTCCAGCAAAATCCAAGCCCATGACTTATGAATTACTAGTAGCTTTAGCAGCCTTTGCGATGGTTTCATCGATCACCCCCGGCCCGAATAATTTGATGCTAATGGCCTCTGGTGCAAATTTCGGATTTCGCCGTAGCATTCCCCATATGCTAGGCATTGGCATAGGCTTCTCACTTATGGTGGCGATGGTTGGTATTGGCTTCTCTCAAATATTCAACAGCTATCCTCTAAGCCATCTAATTCTGAAGATACTCAGCGTTACCTACTTGCTCTATTTAGCTTATAAAATTGCGACGGCATCTACCCCAGCTAAGCAATTAGGCTTAGAGGACGGTAAAGCCAGGCCGTTTACTTTTTTTCAGGCAGCATTATTTCAATGGGTGAATCCAAAATCATGGACCATGGCGCTGACAGCAACCGCAGTGTACGCCCCTTCTCAAAGCGTACAGGCAATAGCCGTAGTAACGGGGGTTTTTGGCATTATAAATTTGCCCTGCGTGAGCGTCTGGGCAGCTATGGGTTTGCAGCTTAAACAGCTTCTTACCAGCCAGAAAAGACTTAGAGCTTTCAACTACACAATGGCAACACTGCTGGTCGCATCCCTGTATCCTGTCCTAATCTAGTTTCGCAGGCATAAACTAACGCGGGGCCTCTTCAAAACGGTATGAGAGTTTCATCTCTCGCACATGCACAGCATTAGCTTCTTCAAATCGAGGGCGGAACTTTAAGCCACGCACGGACCGAAGGGCCTTGTGTCTAATGCTTTTCTCATGCGATGAAGCTGTCAGAAACTTAGCAGAGGAGACACCCCCCGTGGAACTCACGTTAATCGTCATTTCTACGACATCCTCAGGCAATTTAAACCCCCATCGGTTGGTAAAAGAAGCGGGCATACCGACGTTGCCCGCGTCTTCTTCTAACGCCGTAAACTGCGCTATCAATAAGCTCTCATCAGAAATTGAAGGCACCAGCGCTGCATTCTTTGCTATCTCCGCCTGAGCAAAGCTAGCCGTAAAATCCTCAACGGGGATAATCTGGGGAACATCAAAAAACTGGGAAATTCGGTTCTCGGCTATTCCTGCTTCACGTAATAAATCCATGGCCTCACGATAGGTTTTTCGACCTGAACCAAAACCCAAAAGAACTCGAAAATCACCATAGTAAATAGTTGCCATAGCCTGCGCTTCTATATCGCCGGACTGCTCATAAATCTCAGTTATGGTTTTCAATTCCAACAGCGCATCCCGCAGGTAGTACTCTCCAATCAATGAGTCTGCATCCAACACGGGGATCCGAGGATTGCGATCAAAAAAAGCCCCGCCTGCAAATCGAGAGCGAGCATTATATGTCTGCAACCGTGCCACGCCATCCATTTGAATAACTCGATCCATAGCATCTCCAGCCAAACCACCGCCACTGTTAAGAACAGAAACCACCTGGTGCAAGTTAAGAGCTCTTTTATAGAGCCAAGGCACCATGGCTAAACTATCCTCACCAAAAGCGTCCTGAGCTAGATCTTTAATATCGTCATATGACTCGCGCGCGTCTAATAAATTTCTAGCCCGCATTCGAGGTCCGGCAACCGCAATTTGAGCGAGACTCCAAGAGGCCTGCGCGTCTATGGCATGTAGTAGGGGCTCAATATCCCCTTGGCCATTGGCACTCTCCAGATAGCGAATGTGTTCGAGATTGTCACTAACCTCAGTCCATTCATGCATGCGGATATTATTTACGATAATGGCATTAACCATCGCAATATTATCAGGATGATCCAGACCCAACTCAGCGCGCATTATTTGCAATTGTCTGCTTTGAACATCAGCAACTGCCTCAAAATCTTGGGCGGTTAAATAAAGCTCGGAAAGAGCTTGCAGAGGCTCAAGCAACCCCGAGGCGTAAGGTCCCGACTCAGACTCTACTTCTGTAATGCGCGCCTGCACTAATGCCATCTGCCGATTGACAGTCTGGCTTTTGTTTAATTTTGGTTGCTCAGCTGGGAGAACAGCACCGCTTAAGGCGGCAACTAGTCCGACTGTGCAGAAAATTAGCAGTGCCCTCACGATACAAACACCCTAGTAGTTTTGATAAGAAACATTCAACTCTCGCTGTCTCGACGACCTCGAATAGGAGATTCTTACATTAGCTTGATCTTAAAGCCTTGTCGATACAAACTGGCAACCTTTAGATAGCCACTAATATGCGTTTATAGAAATAGGAAAATAGATACAGACTTGAGGCCATCAAAGCAGAGGCTATCTTTGGTCTAACTTAGTGGAAAATACTGGTGTGTTTTTCATCCTGCATAAGCTGTGTGCTGCTGCAATTGGAAAAATCGAAAAGCGCACCGCTAATCTATAACAATCTTAATGCTGCAGGTGCTGTGTTTTAGCGCTCGTGCCGCTGACTTACTCCTTTGATCCATCATCTATTGTCATAGAAATATATTGGCTGGCTATCAATATTTTTGGCCTGATTAAAGCAACAAAAAGCTTAGCAAAATCGAAATAGGTCGTGGGCCGGATTCAATTGCTATACTAGACCGATTAGTGGGCTTTTTTGAGAACGCTAATTTATTCTCACATCGGCAACTAACTACAAACAGCTGTCGGTAAATAAATGCCGAATCAAAATTATTAAGAATAATAGAACGCCCATGACTCAAAAAATATGCTTATAAGTTTCTTCATCAATAGCCTTTTGGTTTCAATAGCGGTAGTCATCCACTACGAGATGCTGCGCTTACTTTGGGTAATGATTCCTAAACTAATAACGATCAAACACCGGCTAAGAGTAGTCATCGGTGTTTTCGGCACGATCTGCGCACACTTACTTGAAGTATGGCTGTTTGGCATCGCATTTTATTTAATGCTGACTTACGGAGACTTTGGCAGCCTAGAAGGAAACTTTGATGGCAGCCTGATGGACTGCGTTTATTTTTCGATTACAAACTATACAACAGTTGGCTATGGCGATATCGAACCCTTCGGCAATTTACGTTTTACCGCTGGCATAGAAGCAATAACCGGGCTTTCACTAATAACTTGGTCTGCTTCATTTATGTTTATGGAAATGACGAAGTTCTGGGAAGAGATTTAACCAGACGAGCGCCATTGGTTAAATGGGTGGCGGAGCAAACTATTCAAGATTTCAGAGTAAGCGCTGTTTAGTGCAACTTAATTAGTTTACTCTGACACCAATTATTTACACCAATCATCGACTAGATTGACTATTACTAGTTTAACAACTGTTTAGAACACAATAAAAAAGGGGCTAAAAGCCCCTTTTTTATTGTGTTCTCTAAGCACCAGCAACTAACTAGTCACTCGCATCCATCTCTAAGCGTCTAGCGCCTCCCAGAATTCCTGGAAGACCATAGTTACCTTCGTGGCAGGCATATTCGTAAGGTTTAGTTTCTGTTGCATTAAACCCTATTTCTCCACGCCAAGACTCAGTGTAATAGACCGGGTCGATCACTTCGAATTCGTAAAGAATTTGCTCGGCCGAATCACGACTAAACTTCTCAATAATCCGCCCTTGCTTGGACAAGGGTGCCGCATTTCGAGGAGCTTGCTGTGGATGTAAATTAACGGTTTCAACCACCAAAGTATCGCCCTCCCAATGCGCAACAGAATCACCTAACCACGGCGCGTGCGCATCTGGGCGATGATCTTTCGCGATGGGAATAATGCGCGCATCGTGAACCATTTCCACCATGATCATTAGGTAATCGTCTGTTTGGACTATTTGATACATGTTGTTATATAACACATTATTCATCGGTGGGCCGCCGGTACTGCCAAATCCGATTAGACAGCGCTCGCCTAAAGCGCGACCTTCAGGGCCATCATTGCCGGAAAACGCTGCTCGGTTTTGCTGTCTAAGTAAATTCCCCTGTTCGGAAAATGGAATACGCCCCGACTCAGGGTAAATAATCCAAGACGTTCTCGCCTCGCCTCGTACGCGGCCGAAGCGCGATCCTGGGTCCACCCAAAAGGCGTTATATCCGCGGCCTTCCCCGAGGTCTTCACCCGTTGGCAATTCACCTTGCACCTGCCCGTCATCGGTTGCTTGTCTGACATTTTGATGATGATTGGCGGTGAATTCTTCGATCTTAGCAGAAGGAATCACTAGCCCAACTTCCTCGTAGGAGGATGCCCGCTGCATAGTGGTCAGCGCTGCATTCGTCCAATTACCTTGAAAATCAGGCTTCCCCGATGCGGTACGTGGAAGCTCATAGCTTTGGGCCATTGTGGCAGACGCCAAAACCATACTTAATGATAATCCCAATAGTTCTATTCTTGTGTTCATGCCTCTCTCCTCGACTACTGCTTTTTAAGCTATTCCCAAACACAGGCTTTTGCAAATAAATCAGTAACTCAACTATTTCTAGTCTTAATCTATTTAAGCACTGGATCATTAATCCCAGCGGCTCTTTTTAATAGTCACATAATACAGATCAGCATCTCAAAAGGGGGATTTGTTACACTTTGAACCAACTTCTGAGCTAGTTTCTGAACCAGCTGCCAACCCAACACGACCTGTGTTGTATATTAGTTTAACGCCTTAGCTTAACCACAAGAAAAACCGTGGATAAGATAAAGGCAAAGTGGTTAACACAATGGCTGGTTATTCGCTGCAAGCAAGGTGAGTCACAAACTCTGGAAGAGCTCTTAAAGCTTTGGCAGCAACGCTGCTTTGTGTCTGCCGTGAACCGGCTGCGCGACAATGAAGCGGCGAAAGATGTTACACAAGAATGCCTGATTTCAATCGGGACAAGCATCAACCGGCTAACCGATGCCGCTGCTTACAAGAAATGGAGCTTTACCATATTAGAACGCCGCTGCATTGATTGGCAAAGAAAGACTATTCGTGACAGAAAGGTTATCCAAACACGGCCACCATTCCTGAAGTTACCGTGACTGATGCTGTTGATAGAAAGCTGACGGTGGAGCAGGCTCTAGCGCCCCTGAACAGCCGAATCTCGGTAATTTTGAGGCTCTATTATTTGGAGGAATTAAGCGTTGGTGAGATCGCTGAAATCGACGAGTTTCCCATAGGCACAATCAAATCTCGCCTATCCTACGGACGCAAACTACTCACTAATTCACTAGGAGAAACTGATGAATAATATAGATGAAGAAATTAAAAAGGCATTATCAAAAGCGGATCACAAAGCACCTGATCAGATAGGGGAAGAGTCTGGACTATTTGAAATAATCGGCCTTTCCTTTTCGGGTCGACAAGCTTGGTTAACGTACACTATTTACGCTCTGGGCTTCGCCACTTTTATCACTGGGGTTTGGATGTCGACAAAGTTCTTTGCCAGCACAGATATCAAGACCAGTTTGGCATGGCTGCTAGGCATCATCGTTTGCCTGTTTGGGCTCGCCATTGTTAAGGTTATCAGCTGGCAACAAATGCAAAAACTGGAAATATTACGCGAGATAAAGCGCTTAGAAATGCGCATTATGCTGCTGTCAGGCCAGCCTTAACCTTATGTCTAGAATCCCCTAAAAAGTTGATATTAGTGCAGGCGATTTACCGCCGATGGCCCGAATGAAAGCCAAGTGCCTTGGTGAGTAACACCGTGGCGGTCAGGGGCGTTCCAGTCACAAACCCCCCTTGGAAAAATGCTTACCAGTTCAGCAAGCTGCTCTTGGCTGAATTCCGCTAAATAGTCTGCGGCGCTCAAGCCCCGGAGCCGGCAGCTAATAACGTCATTGGCAACCGGCGCACCAGCCACCTGCCTTGGCGTGGAGTAAGCTGGATATAACTGAGCGCACTCATTGTCGGCCTCATACGTAAGCTCTTGGTTAATCTTCACCCGCACCGGGCTAGTATTGTCCCAACAAGCATCCGTTAAGTCAGCCGGCTTGTTATTCACCACCTTTTGGGATGCGGCCGTGTCAGATTGATCTTGCTTTAACGCTAGAATCCAACTGTCCATGCTCTTAAAAAGCTCTCCCAAATCGGGTGAATCCTCGGTAAAACCCCAACTTCCGCCAACTTGCATAACTTGATTGTTCGCATGGCCGTTGGCATTAATCAGCCTCTGCCTAGTAGCAAATTGATGAACAATCATATGAATGTCCCCGCCCTCTCGCCGATCAAGATAACTTCGATAGTCGATAATGGGAGTGCGGGCAAGCCCCGCGCCGCCAAACAAAATACGACCAGACTTTATAGCTTGCTCACTGGCAAACTTATCCGCTGAATGCCTCTTCGCTGTGTGTTCCATATCTCGGTCGAAACCACCAATATCGCGATTCAAATTTATGAACTGCTGCGGTGAAATTACGCGATTGTTCAACGCTGCGAGGCCGTATTGAACACCGACATTATCCAGCGGTCGCTGTGCAATTTCTGTGTTTTTTAATAGCCCGTAGACATTAACCGTATGGTCATAAACGGTAGCCCTTAAGCCATCAGGGTTAGAAGTACTATAACGCCGGTCCTCCAGCTCAAGCACACTAAACTCACTTCCTTGTTCCTCACTAGAACCGTCAGCAGTAAAAACCGAGTCGAGACGAGCGGCACCACGGCTAAGATTCGCTATGCTCGCATGTTCGGCGAACCCCGCGACCGCGCGCTCTTGTTCGGTGGTAAACCCGTCGGGATTCACGTCTTCAAAATAATAATTTAACAGCCGCGCATCAGCCAGAGTAAAAATTGTCGCCGAGGTGACATCAGGAAAACTTAAACCCACAATAATCCCATCAAAAACTCCAGGGTAATTGTCAGCAGTTTGATGGGATTGATAAGATCCACCAGAGACCCCTGTTGCCACCGTGTAAGTTGGCACGCCATAGTGCTCGATAAAGACTTCCTTCAGCATAATATGCGTCTCTGAGGCGAGCAGGTCGTTGCAGTTTTGACCAAACACATTCAAGGTCGAAGAGCTTAGCGCGTAGCCCTGCTCCAACAAGCCTTTGTTTAACACCCCGCCGGTGGCTACTCCTTGCTGATGCCATCCAGCTCGGCAACCCCCACCGTGGGTGTAAACCAGTTTATTGTTCCAAGAAGTACTTTTCCGCCAAGGGTCAAGCTGTCCAGTTGCAGGATCATGCAACATGGAAATCTCATAAATCGCCCGATTTACTGTTCCCGTTTCAACCCGGACGATGAACGGAGACTCTGCACCCTCCGCGACATACCCCATATCCTCAGGGAGCTCAGATATCTCGGAGAACAGATAAGGCTTGAACTCAAAATCCTGATTTGACCAATAGACATAGTCTATGCGTGTCTCTACCGAGCAATTTAAATCTTTTGCAGGCCCTAGAAGCTCGCCGGTTACCAGCTTAAATTCTGCGCTTTGGCAGATAAATGGCGACTCTTGAGGACCAGATATAATAGGTCCTGTGCCGGGATAGTTTGTCAGCATCAATGTATCCGCCCCCTTCCCACTCAACGTTTGTGCTGACAGCTGGCTTGCACCTGCAGGCAAATTAGTCAGCAGTGCTTGACGTTTGCGGCTAGTCACCGAAACAAATTGCGCAGTGACATCTGTCCCATTCAGTTTCACGGTTAAAGGCTGCGGGCTCGCCCTCTCATCTAATGAGACCTCAACCAGCACATCACCACCTGTCACCAACCAAGACTTTGTAGACAGTGTTGAAATGCTGACCTCTGAGTCAGTGGTGTCAGCGGCCAACATCCCAGAAGTACTCACCGGCTCCTCTGAAGAGCAAGATATAACCAATACCCCGAGCAGAGACAAAATTGATGATTTAGTATAGCGAGGATTCGATTTGGTATGGCTAGGATTCGATTTGGTATGGCTAGGATTCGATTTGGTATGGCTAGGATTCATAGTGCGGTCCATTAATATTAATAATACGGCCTACTAACTAATAAATGGTGAGACCTAATAACTAGTGCGGCAGCCAAAGTAATGCGGCCCAGTAAACAGAAAGTCACTTTAGGGCTTTTACGCATTTTTGTTTTTACATGCTCAACAATTACAGCCCGTTTGCTTAGCCTATTTCTATTGTGGAGACGAGCAAGCAACTTGTAAAGCAAGAGCAATAGGAGTTTACGTTAATTATAGCTGTGCTTTGCATTCCCAACACTAGATGGAGATAATAGTGACACGCACAGCTAGTAGAGCCGGGGAATTTAATGAACGCCAAAAATGCTATTAAAATTCAAGATGTCAGCAATGCAGGCAAAATTGATATCGACAAGAAATGTACAAACTGCAAAAAGTCTATTTGCTGCAACTCAATCAATCAAAAAATTCCCGCACCGAAAACTAAAGAAGATTTCGATCATTTAATCTGGCAGGTTTCCCACGAGAACATTAATATTTTTAAAGATGCTGACGGCTGGTTCCTGCATATAAACTCAACCTGTATGCACTTAGGAGCTCATGGCGAGTGCGGAATTTATGAGACTAGGCCTTGGGTGTGTAGAGAATATGACAATGATTTTTGCGAATTTGATGAGAGTATCGCTGATGCCAGCGAATTGTTTTTTGCCACTCCGAAGAAATTAGAAAAGTACTGCCGTAATCGTTTTAAGAAATGGGACAAGCGCTTCGAACTTTTTGAGTAAACTGCTATGAGCAAATCGAGCCGAGGTCTATTCACTATTAGCCTATGCGCCTTGCTGGGAGTCGCCCATGTTAGCGCGGCCCAGTCTCCAACGGATAACAAAACGGCCGAAACTTTTAAAGCCGAACTTGAAGCAGTCAACACCGCCTTAAGTGATCTAGATGCTAAAGCACTAAATTGCGTGAATAGCTTCAATATTAATTTAGGTGAAGCTGCGGCTCTATTATGTGATGAGTTCATTCGGGCTATAGATGGCGAACTCTTGGCTAGCTATATCGAGCATTGCAATACGCTTAAAATCTGGAGAGATAAATTCATACTCGACACTCAAAACGCCTCTGCCAATCTCGAAAACTCAAAAGAAAACTCAGAGCACAGCTCAGCAGAAAACTTAGCCCTCATGGTAGGAGTTCAATACAGCTGCGGTGAGAATGCTCTAAAAGATCGGACAGTTTATGTCGTCTCAGCCTACAACACACTCAGCGGGAGGACATTGTTAAATCAATCATTTGATCGCAGGCTCGCAGATTTGACGCAGCAATCACGTCTAACGTCGCAAGGGCAGTCGCTGCAAAACTCTATCCAACAGCAAGGGCGGCGGCAGCAAGAAGCAACTCAACAACAGAATCAGCGCCTAGAAACGCAATTGATCAGACAACAAATAAGCAATCCCCGTTAGACGGCACTGACTTCCTTAATAAAGAACTAAAAAACTGCCATCGCTGAGCGTTGTAACCGCTGGAAAACTGAAGTCTTCAAGATTAACGGGCTCGCTAAGAACGACTTCCGGGGCTGATACATCAGCGTCAAACAAGCGCATATTCAATCTCCCTCCGCGGCTATGACTAATCGCCTCTGCCCACACCACAAGCCTCTGATTTGAAGCATTAATTGCAATAGCTGGATTCTTCTGACGTGTTTCGGTAAAAGGCTCTGCCACAGACGTTGGCACTACACCGCCGGCAAATTGCAATTGCACAATCCGGCTTTGAGTTTCGAATACTAACCAGAGCTGATCATCACTATCAGTGACTATGTCATTTGTACTCAACGGGCAAAAAGAAGCTTCCCATTGCTGCAGCTCATGAGTATCCTCGTAATAGGCGTTGCTAATACCTTTGCTCAGGCCCTGCGCGGTCAGTAGCTGCATATGCCTGCCAACACCAGCTAATGCTGACCGGTAAGCTACAAGCAAACTATCATCGTCAATAAACTCGCCGGCTAATGAACAGCAGCCGCAAGCGCCTAAATCTGGATTCCCAAGTTGCAACTCAGGGCCGAAGGACTCCCCAAAGTCGCTAGAAAGTCTGGTAAAAACGGTCCGCTCATACTCCCGGCTTAGATCACCAGCCCCCCAGAAGATTGCAATTTGATTGCCATGAGCCGCAATGTCCGCACCGGCATCGATTCCTAGAGTGTGCTCGCTAACCATCTCACGCTGAGCTTCGAACTGGCTTCGCTCTGGGTTAGAGCGTGAATAATAATACTGGGCATTTTTAGGTAAATACCAAAGCGCATGGATTCTACCTTCACTATCAATCGCCATCGAGGCTCGAGAAATAGAAACGGTTTGCGCGGGAAATGCGCCGCTACTGACCTTGACTGGAACACCAAACCTACCTAGCCGCTCATCGTATTGACGGTAATAAAGATTTCCCTCTCTCGCATCAGGGCGATTCAAGCGTTTCTTAAAATACAGCAAATGCACCTTGCCATCGGGGCCAGTCAACATTCGCGGCTGAATGCCAGAATCTGGTGTCTTCATTACCTTCACCAGATCATCCGCAGCCACCGAACTTGACGCGCCAAAGGCTACTGTAGTCACCGAAAAGGCTCCTACAAAAAGAACTGTCAGAAACGAAGCACCTGCGCCCCAAACTCTCATCTCGCTAAAAACGCCACCAAGCTTTTTAGTAAGGGTGAAAGTAAAAACAAGAGCAGGGGCAAAAATAGAGAATAACTGCTGATTTGAATAGCTCATGGTGACCTGTTTGCTGTGGCGCTTTGCCGCATTCTATGGATAAAATAAGCTTTTTAAGGCAGACTTAAGCCCTTAATTCAAAGCAGCCTAGCCTTTATAATAGCAGCATGCGCAAACAGTTTAATAGCGCATCATCCTGTTCTTTTTAGCTTCGCAACTCGCTGATACTCAGAGATATTTTAATGCCAAACACAAAGCACCTTTTAGCACTTCTTACTATTACCTCAATCGTTGCTTGTTCAGCACCAGAAAGCTCAGAGGAATCTTCAGGTTCTGCTGCTGCTTTCAATACCACTTTGACTGTACAAGAAGTCATGGCTTTGGTCTTAGAACCCGCCTCCGACACGCTATGGAGCTCTGGGGGCTGGGTACTTGACGCCTCTGGGTACGAAGAATTGTATCCAACCACCGAGGAGGGATGGGCATTTGTTCGCGCCCAAGCGGCTGTCATTGTAGAAACAGGCAATATGCTCGCCCTGCCCGGCCGCGCTGTAGATAACGACGCTTGGATGATCTATTCAGAAGGCTTGAGTGAAGCAGGCTTAAACGCAATGGCTGCCGCCCAAAGCCAAAACAAAGAAGATTTTTTCCAAGCTGGCGCTAAACTCTACAGCGTTTGTACAGCCTGTCATCAAGCCTACAATCCAGACATCAATAATCGCTTTGATATTGAGGCGAGTGACGAAAGCGCGGACGATTAAATGAGCGCCTCCTTCCTCTATTTATCCAAAGTGATAAAAGCAAGCCTAGGCTTTGTTCTCTTAGCGCTCCCAGCGATCGCATTTGGCCATACCATCGAAGGCAGCGATGCGAGTTTTGTTGAAGCCATCGATGGCCCGGCAATCTTCCCATTTATGTACTTGGGCGCAAAGCATATGGTCACCGGGTATGACCATTTGTTATTTTTGGTTGGAGTAATATTTTTTCTTTATCGGCCCAAGCACGTAATCCAGTACGTAACGCTTTTTGCAATAGGCCACAGCATCACGTTATTGTTTGGTGTCCTCGCCGACCTCCAAGTTAACGCTTATATCATCGATGCAATCATTGGCTTATCCATTGTCTATAAAGCGTTTGAAAACATTGATGGATTCAAGAGAATACTAGGGTTTGAGCCGAATACTAAAATTGCAGTGTTCGTGTTCGGTCTTTTCCATGGTTTGGGTTTAGCAACAAAGCTGCAGGAATTTGACCTTTCTGACAATGGCTTAGTCATCAACATAGTCAGTTTTAACATTGGCGTAGAGCTAGGCCAAATATTAGCGCTTTCAGCGGTATTCATTTTATTGAGCATATGGCGTACATCCATAAGCTACCAGCGCTATGCCTTCGTCACCAACACCGCATTGATGACCGGCGGCTTTCTCTTGGCTGGCTATCAAATAAGCGCCTATATATTGCAGCCTTTATAGTAGCTCTCAATGTTAATTCCTAATATTGAGAGCTACTATAAAAGGTACTTCACCTGAATCTAGTAACAGAGAAAAATCATGTCAAACGATCAATCAGCCAATGCTCCAAACCCTAGATCTATTCTAAAAGCCTCAGCAATTGCGCTGGCTGTGGCTGTCGTTGTGACGGTCACAGTGATCTTGCCAGCTGAATTTGGCGCAGATCCCCTTGGCACTGGTGCGGCCCTCGGTTTAACCGCTCTTTCTAAAGACGAAAATCCCTTTGAAGAACAATTAGAAATTCACCGGACTGATTTTGTCGAATTCGAACTAGGCGCTTTTCAATCGGTAGAATACAAATATTTAATGGATTTAGAATCCGCCATGATTTTTAGCTGGGTCGCTGACGGTGAGCTCTACTACGACATGCATGCAGAACCAGCAGGTTTGGATGAGGAGTATGCAGAGAGTTTTGAACAAGGAAATAGCGATCGTCGGATGGGTTCTTTTCATGCGCCATTCCCAGGTATTCATGGCTGGTTTTGGGAGAACAGGAGCCTAGACACGGTCACGGTGCGACTCTACACCTCTGGCTTTTATGTAAGCTCGACGGTATTTAGCGACGGCGGAACCTTCGATCGTCAGCTAGACCCAATTACTGAATAAACTGGCACGGCACAAGCGTATCGGGTCGCGGTAATTACTCCGAGAACTTATCCTTCAACACCTTAGACTTTTTACACCTTAATCAAGACTATTACCTCTAAAGGCTTTGCCCTAAACTAAAAGATAAAATCCAAAATATAAATTAAAAAAAACCCGCTAAAGCGGGCTTTTTGAAACTTGAAAAAAACTCAAGCTAATATACTACTGCTCTCCAGCATCTGATCCATCACGCGGAGCGCCTGTACCAGATGAGCCCATGAACAATTTACGTCCATCAGGGAAAGTAATGTCACGTCCGTTAGCACGGCATGTTGGCGCACATAGACGATCTTTACTTTGGTAACCAGTAACTACGATATCAGTACCAAGTACTAGCGTGTTGCGGTTAATACCCCGACGCAGCAATGTATTGGGGGTACCACCTTCTACCATCCAAGGACCTGAGTCACGGGTCGCTTCAGGGTCGCTGTTTTCCAAGTGAATCCACGTGTGTGGGTTAATCCACTCAACTCGAGTGATAGGACCACCCAATCGAACAGGCAGATTCGCATCAAACTCAGCAGAGAATGCATGGTGTGCAATCGTTGGCTGATTGATAGCGACAACCCCAATAGCGGTTACAGCTGCTAGCGCGAGTAATTTGATCTTCATAATGTTCACCCTTGTTTGTTGCAAGTTATTGCAAAATTTAGCAGATCACAGGACTTGCCTGACTTAATCTGTTGTCGATCCAGTTGAGCGGATAGTCAGTCCACATTTTATACGGGGCTTAGACTTAAAACCAAGCCCTAAACGTTAAACCGAGAGATTTATAGTGGCTGAGCGCGGCCTACGTAACCTAAAAGCCTAATTCTGACTCACGACCCTTACGATACTTGCCATACATCATTTCTTCTACAAACTCTACGCACTTGAACTGAGGCAGTTCATAGCCTGCTTCCAAGCGTCTATAAATTGGCATTTTAATGGTCCAAGGTCGCTCGAAAATGTCTGGATCTTCCATCGTTGCTTCATACTCGATGACATTCTCACTGACCATGGTGTAACGTTCCGTGACCTTCAATAAATAGGTATGGTAGTTACCGGCTCTATCAAACCAAGTTTGATCATTTAAGCCAACAACTTCGACAACCCATGTATCACCGTCCCAGTAGCCGTGCGACTGACCCATCCATGAATCCAAGGGAGCAGGACCCGGATCTTCTAGAAATACGTTTCTGACAGCGCCAGCGAATGAATAAGCTATGAAGAAAGCACTTTCACTTTGAAAAATTTGAAACGGATGCGGCGTGTAAGTAGCGCGAGGCACTCCGGGCATATAACATTTGATTTCTGGATCGCGATTAATCCAATCCTCTCGATTTTCATCTCTTCGCGCCAAGGCTTCGGGCTTGTAAGGGATAGTGCCGCCTTCAACAACACCAAAACTTGCAGGCACAGCACCAATAGCGCCCATAGCTACGACTTCAGGACCAGGCACCGGCACAAAGTCGCCAGGAACCAAATGATAAGCAGCTTTAGGAGGAGCAGGTTCAAGATTATCATTGGCATTCATCAAAACTTGCCAAATGCCATTAAAATCAGGTTTGCCATTAGGCCCGCGGGGGATATCACTGCTAACTGATTCTGCCGTCTCTGCCACCTGCATAGGTTGCGATTCAGTTGTAGTTTCGGGTGGTGAGCAGCTTAATGTTAGTGCTGGGATTGCCAATAGCAGCCAATGAATCTTCATAGTTCAACCTTTTTGCTTTAATTAGTATGACGTCCCTATAGGAGCATCGATGAAACCATCTAGGTATGGGTGTGTCAAGCCAAACCCGCCGTGTCTGCTAGCCCCTGAGGTGAACGGCTGGATGACCACAGACAATCTAGCAAGCAGGCCTTTTTAAAAGTAAGCGTATACCGGTTACGGTCATCAAGATTAACAGAAGTAATCCTGCCACTCCGAGAATTTTATCCACCCAAGAGATTCCGGTCCAGCGCAAATAGTGAATGTCATAGACCTGATTTATCCAGTAAGTATCACGGCCACGCTGGCTAAGCGAAAGCTTATTCCAGTCTACGCTTATTTCAGCTCCGGTATCTGTCAAAAACGTAAGGTCACTACCGCCGGTTATCTGCCCAAACCGGGCGCGATTCGCATCCATAGCATCGTTGACTAACGCCGCTAGCTCAATGCGCTTAGGCACAGCATAATCTTCTGTGGAAACTGGATTCAGGTGGCGCCAACCATTTCCTGTGCGCACCAACAGGTGCGGCCCAAGTATCGATTTAAGATAGCGATACTCCAGCCAGTTGTCTGAAATAGGCAATTGGATCATCTGCTCTTGCGGATAAGACTTTATGAGCAAGGGCGCATACGCTTCTTGATAAGCCGGGCGTACCAGAAAGAAAATGCCTGTCAAAGACCAGGCTATAAACGGCAAGACAAGAACCCAACCGATAAATCTGTGGAAACGCCGAAAACTAAGATTCAATGGTTTTCTTTCCTAGGTTTGTTAATCCATATCGACGCACCACTGGAATAAATATCAACAAGCAAATCGCCGATAGAATTGCCGCGCTCAGAAACGAGATGCCGGGAAAATAAAAGGGCGCGTCAGGGCCAGTAAAAATAGCAAATAGCTGAGTCATAATAAGCGGCCCGATAATAGCAGTAAGGCTATTCAAACTGCTTAGAGCACCTTGCAGCTCTCCCTGCGCGTTGGCAGGTATCTGACTTGTCATTATCGATTGAAACGCTGGAGTCACAAACCCAGAGATCGCTGCTAAGGCCAACCAAGGATAGAGCTGCCAGCCCTCGGCGGCAAAAGCATAACCAGAAAAGCCGATAATAATGGCAACCATACCGAGAATACCAGCTCGATAAGCCCCTAAAGCAGGAATAGCCCAGCGAATAAGAAATGCTTGCACCAAAATCATAAAGATACCCGCAAACCCCAGCGAAATTCCTATTTGACGCTCTGACCAAGCGAATTTCTCGATTGTGTAGTAGGTCCATGTACTAGGTAGAGAAAGATGGCCGATCATGTAGAGGAAATAGGCGAAAGCCAAGCCGATTACTACTGGGTATTTTCGCAGTTGCAGCACGGCGCCAACAGGGTTCGCCCGCACAAATTGAAATGGCCGCCGGTTTTCCTCAGCCAAAGATTCTCCAAGCACAAAATAGCCGTAACATACATTTAATAGCGCCAACATTGCCGCAACAAAAAAAGGCACACGCTCACCAAACTCAGCGAGTAATCCGCCGATTACAGGGCCGAGTACAAACCCTCCTCCGAACGCTGCACCTACCATCCCGAAACGCTGAGCTCGCTTTTCCTCAGGAGTAATATCCGTTACATAGGCATAGGCAATTGAAAAAGTAGAACTGGCAACGCCAGCCACCATACGAGCCAAAAACAACCAAACGAGGCTGGGAGCAAACCCCATTAACAGGTAATCCAGCCCGAGTGCCGTTAAGGAGAACAGCAGAATTGGTCTGCGACCAAAGCGGTCCCCCAAGTTCCCTAAAATTGGCGCAGCAAAGAATTGCATGACCGCGTAAGCAAACATTAGATAACCGCCAATTCGCGCGGCTTCAAATAAGCCAACATCTGAAAGACTCATGATTAGGGATGGCATTACCGGCAGGATAATACCAAAGCTGATGGCATCAATAAGCACAACAACAACGATAAAGCCAAGTGCTTTACTGTGGCTTTTCAAATCAATCAGCATAAGGGTTTAACTCAGCAGGGGTTTAACTTAAGTGTTACTTACAAGCGCCCTGCGGGGCGCGTAAAAATAAGCGTTATGATAGAGGAGAAGGGCTCTTAACAGAAGTCGAATAAACTAAGCATTATAAATAACCACCGACCTCCTCCATTGTCGATTTATGAATACAGCATCACTTTCGCGACGGGTTTTTAGATAGCAGCCGTATAAAGAACTGAAGCAATCATTCATTAGGAGTACTATCAGATGGACAGACTAAAATTTGCAATGACGTTAGGACTAGCGAGTATTTCCTGTGCTTTAACGGCTCAGGAACATCGAGGCATTTTTGAGACATTCGACAGCGATGGCAATGGCAGTGTCAGCTTTGCTGAATTTCAAGAAAACGACACCAAGCTGCTGGCACGGATAGATACAGATGCGAATGGCGTACTGACACTCGATGAGTTTCTCAACGCAGGGGCTGTTCGCGGCTTACGTCACAACAAGCGCCGTGGTGAGAATCATGGCGAGAAGTCAAATCAAGCGACTAAAGAAAAAACAGAAGAGCAAACAGCTGCGCGGCGCGCAAACATGTCAGAGCGAGCAACCGCTGCTTTTCAAGAAATGGATCTTGATGGCGATGAAATAGTATCAGTCGCTGAATTTCAAGAAGCAACTTTCCTCCGGATGGATCGTGATAGCAACGCTGTGCTTACAGTTGAAGAGCTCAGACCACCCAGAGGACATCGCAGCAAAGGCCGTAAAGGAGATAGAACTCCGCCAGCATAGGCGCAGAGTATAAGCCGAATGACTGATGAAGAGTTGATGCTCGCAATTTGTAAAGGTGACCAATCTGCCTATCAAACTGTGGTGAAGGAACACCTAAAGCCTATCAGTCATTATGCTTATCGCCTGCTTGGAAATCAGAAAGACACTGAGGATATTACTCAAGAGACTTTTCTAAAACTTTGGATTAAAGCCGCAACATGGAAGCCAGAGAAATCCAAATTAACGACTTGGCTCCATCGTATAGCCCACAACCTGTGCGTAGATTATTTACGCAAAAATAGCAGAATACAGACTCAAGGTAACTTCGAGGAAAGTCTTGTAGATAGTCCCGAAGGAACCGCCAGCATATATGCCGATTTTACACAGCAAGACGTGAACCGAGACAGCGAGAAAGTTCGAATCTTGGATAGCGCCTTGAATCAACTTCCAGAGAATCAGCGAAGTGCGATCATGCTATGTACAGTTCAAAATTTTTCCAATAAAGAAGCAGCTGCTATCATGGACGTGTCGGTTAAAGCATTAGAATCCACAGTGGCTCGAGCTAAGCGCTCCCTAAAAGACATTATTCGCACGGTGGTAAGCCCCGGCAATACCGACGAACCATTGGATAAACAGAAGGTATCGTGATGACCTTAAAAGATTTCAAACAAACCATAGAAAGCTTTGGCACTGACCCAGCACATTGGCCTATCGGCAAAGCTGCGCTATGCGAGGCGCTTCTGGAGTCAAGTTGGCAGGCTCGTCTTTTACTTAACGAACAGTCTGAATTAGACGGCTTTTTAAAAAAATTGGTAGCGCCAAATTTTATTGGGCTCGAAAAACGAGTTCTTAATCAAAATCTGCCGCCACGGCAGCCGCTTCTCATTGATAACATAGTCGACTGGCTCGTCCCAGTTCAGCTTGGCGCTCAGCTTTGGCGCCCAGCAATAGCGGCTTGCCTGCCTTTGGTGTTTGGCGTACTGGTCGGTAACTTTTTCAGTTTTGGCGTCAGTGAGCCGGAAATAGCTTTAGAATATTGGGATGATGAGCTTGCCTTGCTTTCATTCAACGACTTTTCAAGCGATCTCGACGGGGCAGAATTTTAGCTATGTCTAAATCCAAAATAATACTCATCGCTTTGCTTGTCTCTGTTGCCCTTAACCTATTCTTGGTTGCTGGGATTGTGTACCGGATAGCCAGCTTTCAAGAGTTTGGCCCAAGGCCAATACCACCGAATGTAAGCTGGATGGTAAGAGATTTATCAGAGGAACGACAGGCAGATCTCGCGCCATTAATGGATAAAAACCGCAATGACGCCAATATTATGCGTAGGCAAATGTTCCAAGCACAGCGCCGCGTCAATGAGCAAATCATAAGCCTCGATTATAATACCGATACACTAAAACAGGCATTTGCTGAGCTGCGCTCTATCGGCTTACAGTATCAAGAACTTTCCCATCAACAAATGCTAACAATACTGAGCGAATTAACGGCTACCGAACGCGCCATAGCGAGAGAGTTCATGCAGCGCCGTGGGCCCCGTGATGGACGGCAAGGTCGCGGTGGTCGTGGCGGTCGTGACGCCCGACCTCCTCCGCCTGAGTTTGGAGTTGATCAACGAAGACCTGCGCCACAAAACTAGCGCACGGCTTTTAAAAATTAGGAATCGGAAATGATTTTGATAGATAAAAACAGCATTCAATTTGGCCGCTACGATCACTTCAAAGGCATGCCATATGAACTGCTTGACGTCGTTTATCATAGCGAAACTCAGGAAGCGCTAGTGCTATATCGGGCTCTATACGGAGAAAAACAACTTTGGGTTAGACCCTTTCAAATGTTTTTTGAAACTATACAAAGGGAGGGTAAGTCACAGCCTAGGTTTTGCTATGTCGGTGACTAACCTGTAATAGCTCATATTTTCCCTTGAGATGAAAATTAAATTTATTCGGCATAGACACTTCGCGCCCTTGAAGCAGGTGTTGTCAAAAGTTGAAAACAGCCCAAGCAAGTAATCCAATGAAGACAAACTAAAGCGGGTTATTGACTACTTCCTTTGCTTCTTTACTTGCTACTGCCCTTGATTTTGCTTGGTGCAACACTAAGACCTTTTGCAGAGAAAATTAGCAGAAAATATTAAAAAGGAACCCTACAAAAAAGCCCTATGTATTATTAATTTGGCCCGCCAAGCCACCACGGCCGGCACCCACAGCACTACCCGCTAGTGCGTCTTGTATTATTATTCTAGGTCGAAACTAAAAGAAGTGCTATTGGACTTAACTAGCGCAAGACGAGTATCCTCTTTTTCTTGGTATGACTCTACTCAAAGGATATGCGAACCAATGTCTTTTCCAAAATTACTTCTAGCCTTGTCAGTTACTTCAATTTTAGTTGGATGCGCCAAAGAACCAAGCACAGTCAATTTATCCAGCGCAAATGAAATCAGCGCAGCTGATGTAACCCCCGCAGTTGCCTCAACAGTGACAGCAACCTCTGAAATAGAAGCCATGCTGCATGAACACATAGCAGTACTGGCATCAGATGAATTCGAAGGCCGAGCTCCCGCCACCTCCGGGGAAGAAAAAACCATCGCCTACCTCGAACGGCAGTTCAAAGACCTAGGCATTGGCCCAGGCAACGGTGACTCTTATTTTCAATCGGTTGCGGTAACTGAGATCACCACATCGAGCGACGCTATTTTGCAGCTTCAAGGCAGTGACTACGGCGCGTCTTTTAACTACGGTGAAGAAATGATGGTTGGTACCCAGCAACAAATTCCCTTTGTCACCGTGCAGGGAAGTGAAGTCGTATTTGTTGGCTATGGCATTGTCGCGCCTGAGCGCAACTGGAATGACTACGCTAACATCGATGTCACCGACAAAACCGTCATCATCTTAGTTAACGACCCGGGCTATGCAACGCAAAATCCAGAAGTCTTTAATGGCAATTCCATGACCTATTACGGACGCTGGACTTACAAATACGAAGAGGCAGCAAGGCAGGGCGCCGCTGCGGCACTCATCGTCCATGAAACTGGCCCTGCAGGCTATGGCTGGGATGTTGTCAGCGGCAGCTGGTCTGGCCCGCAAATTGGCCTAGAAGCAGAAAACTTAAACGGCGACCGCACTGAAATCGAAGGCTGGCTAACCCTGCCCTCTGCCGAAGCAGTTTTTGACGGTGCTGGCCTAAATTACCAAGAGCTAAAAGCGGCAGCCGCTCAGCCTGGATTCGAGGCTGTTCCACTTGCTGATATTAAAGCCAGCGTGAGCATCGAAAATGCGGTGAGAACCTCCGAATCACAAAATGTAATCGCGGCAATTCCCGGTACACTCAGACCTGACGAAACTGTTATTTACACAGCTCACTGGGATCATTTAGGCGTTAACTCAGAAACCGAGGGTGACAATATTTATAATGGCGCTGCTGATAACGCAACCGGCACTGCGGGGCTTTTAGCCCTAGCTAAACTCCACACGCAATCAACTGCGCCCGAACGCACGGTGATCTTTCTAGCGGTTACAGCTGAAGAATCTGGACTGTTGGGGTCCAAGTGGTATGCCGAGCACCCGATCTATCCTATTCCAACAACTGTCGCCAATATCAACATAGATGTGCTCAACTCGTTTGGCAAAATGAATGATGTCATAGTGGTTGGCGCCGGCAGCAGTGAATTGGAAGACTACCTGGAGGATGCCGCAGCCACGCAGAGCCGTTATACCGAAGCAGAACCCAACCCAGAACGCGGCTATTATTATCGTTCTGATCATTTCAACTTTGCCAAAGTTGGCGTGCCTTCTCTTTACCTCGATACAGGAGAAGACAGCATGGAGTTTGGTTCGGAATGGGGAGCGCAGCAGGCCCAAGACTATACGGACAACCGCTACCACAAACCTAGTGACGAATACGACCCAAGCTGGGATCTCAGCGGCGGTGCCCAAGACCTCCTGTTGTACTTTAATGTTGGCGAGAAACTCACCAATACATCAAGCTTCCCTGAATGGCGCGAGGGAAACGAGTTTAAAAATATTAGAGACCAAACCCAAGCGCTCAGAAATTAACAAGTCGGCGTCACTATTCTCCGGCAGGAATGTAAAAGATCCACCATAATCAGGTGCTATTAAGAGCATTTGAGTAGATCACGATTAACATTCCAGCCGGCGCAGGTCGCAACAGTCCAGACACCGAATAGCGACTACGAATAGCCAACAACGCTATTCGCCTCCCCTCATTTATCGCACCAATAGCCTCCTTACTCCTACTCATTTCTTTCTACGTTAACAATGAGTTCAACCTGCGAGGATGGCTGATGCTCGCTCCCCCCCCCACGGCTCTTTCCTACTATTGCGCTAGTTAAAGATAGATTAGGACTGAAGATCAAAGGATCACTATACCTTGGGTTGATGCTTTTTCGAGGCAGCGTCGCTGTAGCGCAAGCTTCTAGCAGCTTTGGATTCTATTACTTGCAGGATTACTATTCGGAGTCAGGGGTATATTTGTAACTCTCTTCATAAACCTGACTGCTATTGCCATCGCCGACTATGCCGTGACTACAGGACTCACGCTCCAAATCTGGGAGGTATTGTGGAATCCAGCGGTGCCCAATGTGTGGATTCGCAGCGCTTTAATCTTGGCGCTATCGGGCAGCACTGCTGCCTTTACAGTAGCTGTAATAGTAAATCAGCTCGAAAAATAAAAAATTTATCGCGCCAGTCATTAGCGCGCGAGCAAGAGCACAGACTTGCGCTAGAGGCAGTAGAAAAGGACTATTTGCAAGCCCAAAATGAACTCGCTGATGCTCAGCGCATCGAACCCTTAGGGAAAATGGCTAGCGGTGTTGCTCACCGCTTCAATAACTCTCAAACAATCATAATGGGATCTGCCGAACTAACCCGAAGCCTGCTCAGTTTCGAACATAAAGACCCCATCAAAAAGATGCGCGTAGAAGTAAAATCTTTCATCGCAGCGCTGACAGAATCATTAAGCAGGTTGCTGCCTGATGATATAGCTCTTGGAATTACTGATGTCGAGTTCGCCAATATTCTTGTCGATAAATCAGGGCTTGACTGGGCATTTTTAAATCTGGCCGCAAAGGCTAAAGATGCCATTGTGAGAGCTGGCCAGATATTTATAGGCAGTAAAGGCTTAGCCCTAACTAGCAATCGGGACAAGCTGATTCCTGGCAAATACAGCGTGATATCAGTCTCCGATGATGGGGCTGGCATTAACCAAGATATGAAATCTCACGTCTTTGAGCCCTATCTTTATACTAAGAAAATCGGTTGCGGCACGGGTATGGAATTAGCGTTACTAAAAAGCCTGATTGAAGATTCCAAAGGCCATGTTCAATCGGAGTCAGAATATGGCCAATGTACAACTATCTCTCTATTTTTCCCCATTGCCAAAGCCGAGAAGAAAGCAGCTGCCCTGCCTTCAGTGGATGACCCAATCCCAGCGGACACCAAAGAGCTATCGATTTGCTAGTACAAGACAGTGCTGAAGTTCTAGCAACTACAGCAGACACGCTTTATCAAACTGGATTTAAAATTTTTCAATGCGCCAGTGGAAATGCAGCGCCAGCGACTATCGAAGATGAAACAAGAAAATTTGATCTGCTGCGTGTATAAAGAGTGATCCTTGGCGTTAGCAGCGCAGGAGTAGTTGAAGCTTTCAAGCATAGGCACCCCAGCAGCACAATAGTCGTTTGTTCAGGCTACACAGAAGAAGAACTCATTGTCAGAGGTATAAAAACCGGTGAGTTTGGCCACGTAAGACAACCTGATCGCAGCCAAGAATTAATTAGCAAAATCTATAGCGCGCTGAATATTAGTTAAGCTATCTTGCGCTTGAGCCAGCTAATTAAAACCTGATTCACTTCCTCTGGCTTTTCTTGCTGCGTCCAGTGGCCGCTATCCATTACAGTATGTTTTTCTAAATCTGTAATAAAGTCCTCCATACCATCAGCAGAGGAAGGCGGCAAAATCACGTCATTTTCAGCGCCAATATACAGAGAAGGGACTTCGATCGTAGTCGCTGCACCGGCCATTATTGGACCTAGCTTCCCAACCGCACGATACCAATTTAAGCCGCCGGTAAATCCTGTCGCCTCGTAAGTTTCAGCGAAATAATTCATCACCTGCTCGGACATAAACGGATCTCCCGGTGGGTCCTCTCGCTGCAGCATCGCCAGTAAATTCATTTGCCTTTCATCTGAGTTTTCCGGCATCTGCGAGAAACTTGTCTTATTCCAAATACCTCCTCTGCTCAGAATAAAATCAAATGTTTTACGCACATCGGCTTCTAGTATTTGCTCAGCGACGCCCGGTGACTGAAAAGTTCCCACATAGTAGTTCGGCGTCAGAACGATCAAAGAGGGCTGCCGGTTCTCTAGCGCCGGCAAGCTTGATGGACGCCCCGCGGCAGTATTCAAACCAGCGATGCCCAGACATCGATCCGGGTGTAAACGGGCCATCGCCCAAACCACAGCTCCACCCCAGTCATGACCGACAAAGACTGCTTTATCGATTCCCTTAGCATCTAACATTCCAGCCAGATCATCACAGAAAATTTGCATGTCGTATAAACTGGGATCCGCAGGCCCGCCGGTTAAGCCAAAGCCGCGCTGATCTGGAGCTATCGCTCTAAAGCCTGCTGCCGCGACCGCATCCATTTGGCTGCGCCAACTAAAAGCAAGCTCCGGCCAACCATGACAAAAAACGACGGGTATTCCTTCCCCTTTTTCATAGACAGCCATGTCGATGCCGTTAGTAGCGACGAAGTGTGGCTCGGGCATCATAGGAGCGGGCTTTACCGCCCGTCTTTGAGCAAACGCAGAATTGAGGCTCAGCCAGCCGGGGGCGGCTGCAGCCAAAGATAGCGCCACTGCATTTGTTAAAAGTCGGCGTCTTGAAAGAGTCATCAGTGTCTCCTAACAGAAGGTGGTAATAGTTCACACTACACATTTAGGGTGTCGGAGTAAAAGGTGCTTTACTTTTACTCCGACACCTCTTGCTGGAGCCTATGAGCCAACTCATTCATCTTACTGTCTGTGTTCATAATTTTTACTCATAAAAAAAGCGGCTTGTTTGCGCAAGCCACTTATTTGTAAGTCTCTGGTCCCGAGTAAAAGTACCTCGGTAATCCAAAGGTTCCTAGCGTTTAAGGAATCAGGCGTGGGATAAACTTAGTCATTCCCTGAATCGGCCCTACCTCTCCCGCATAAACAACACCGTTGCGGTCTGATGTAACTCCCTCTCCCATTGAACCGACGCCACCCATTCCTGACGAGCGCTCTGGAGAGACATGCTCAGGAATGAAGTACAAAACCTCACCCGTTTTAGCGTCTCCTACCCGCAAACCTTTTCTCCA
>Ga0208414_1000841_pt1 | contig 26750 bp, 34 predicted proteins | sample AntAceMetag02UKE_FD_184770 | JGI IMG/M metagenome (GOLD analysis project Ga0208414, IMG submission 184770) | Saline lake microbial communities from Ace Lake, Antarctica - Antarctic Ace Lake Metagenome 02UKE (SPAdes) (version 2) | ecosystem: Environmental > Aquatic > Non-marine Saline and... | reverse complement strand
GGCTGTTGGTTCTATGTGGGTATTTCCTAGACCAACAGATAATACTCTTCCAATTAATAACTCTAGTTACAGATCTAAGACTAGAGATTTTTTATTTAAATTTGGTATGGCCACTAGAGAACTTGTTAGAGTTAATAGAAAAGTAAATGGTCATAGAGGTAAGAGATCAGTTTATAAATATACAAATATATTAACCCTGAAACACCTTCGTAAAACATATGTGACTTACTATGGAAGAGAAAATGGGTTGGAAGCTGCATCGCTGCGTATGCGTCATAGCTCTATGGAGGTTACTAAAAATCATTACTTCAATGAAGATCAAGACAAATTGAAAGTAAAAACTATGTATGGAACAGCAGACAATGTTGTTGAACTAAAGAAAGCTGCCAATGATCAAGAATAATAATGATGTTGAATGCATATTAATTGAAGATAAAATAAAAAAGGAGTGGAAAATAAATGCCTGCAAGAAAAAAGAAAAAGTACATAAGAATACCAAAAAAAATAACATCATCCAGTTTAGACGAGATGCATGTTGACGTAGTAAAAAATAGAAACACACCTAAAGCACAAATAGCATTTAATAAAATGATGATAGATGATGCAGCTCTATTTAATCATGAAAATTTTGATAAGCCTGTAACTTCTTCAAGCAGAACATTTGAATCAATTATAAAAGGAATAAAAAATTATAGAGAGCTGGAAGGATTTGTGGAAAGATATGCTGGTGGCATGCCTGAGAATGAAATTGCAAAAATTATAATGGATCATATGAATACAAAAGTTGCTCACAACAGATGGAATATTTTACATTCGGATAGCTTACCTTATGTGTGGACACTACTATCTGCTATAGACAAATATCCCAGACAAGCAGTTGGCGTTCATGAGTTTTATAAAAAAAACCCTACTAGCATAGCAAGAAATCCATTAAGGAAATTTCAGGTAAGAACAGCATATGTAGTGCCAAATTCTGTAGTTACATTTCAGGCTGACCTTACTAAGTGGAAAACATTATTAAATGTTCAAAGAACAGGTGGTTATAGAAAAGGTAAAGGCAGCTCTCCTAGAGAAAATATTAAGTGGAATGAAACCCTGAAACAAAAAAAATGAATCTAATTTCATTTTAGATTTAATAATTAAAAAAAATTACTGTAGTAAATAATTGGTTTGAGTTTCCACTCCGACCAATTGCTGGCTTGTGGAGCAATAGATGCAGGTCTATTTAATCATGCATGAGCCAGCTCTTAATCTTATTTAGAACGAGATTTTACTTCATTACACAACACCTCTAGATTCAGTTCATGACTAAACCAATCAAACAAAGAGGTAAAGGAATGTTAAACAAAGCCATAGCAAACCAACTTATTACAGAAGAAAAACTGAATGAGTTTATAGAAAAAAATTGTAAACTTTTAACATCGGATCAGTTGGCAAAGCTGCTTCATGTAACAGAAGGAGCAATTAGAAAACAAAGGTCTAATGATAGATCGTTATTTCCATACGCAAAAATTAATGGGAGAATATTTTATCCTGCTGATTTGATCGTGGAAACCTTGCATAAGAACTTAACCAACAGTCAGGCTAGGTAGTTATGGAAGCAGACACGAACTACTGGAGAGTGGAAGAGTTAAGCATATCTATAAATTAATGCCAAAAAACAAGAGCAAGAAGAAGAAGGAGTTGAAGTAATGCAAATATTAAAATTAGAACAAAGACATGAAGGAGCAATTGGAGGTAGAGGAAAGTTTAAAGGCTACCTACCAGAAAATGAAAAAGGCGAAATAAAAAAAGATGGAACTTATGAACATCAACATATGGACTGGGACAAACATTTAGAAGGTGAAGAATACTTTGGATTGTCACCAGTAAAAATTGTATTTGATGGAACTAAACGCAAAGGGCTTTGTCGTTGGGTTGCCTGGGATCTGGACTTTGAGCAAGAACCAGAAATATTTTGTAGAGCTATTTTTAGAATAGCCAATGATTTATTCTGTTACAAAACTTCTAGTAATAACTGGCACGTATATAAATATTATGATGATTTTATTAGTGTTGAAGAGGCTAGTAAGACTGCACAACAATATGAAGCTATATTTAAGAAAACTTTTAAAGGCTTAAAGGTAGATAGCTCCCATTCATTACCAAAGGGTTATACTGTAGCAGAAGACAAACCTGGCCATTGGTTGTTTCAACCTTATTGTCCTCATAAAGATTTAAAAAATAACAATCTTTGTGGTTATTCACCTTCAGGAAAAACATTAACTAAAAAGCAAGTAGAGTTTGCAATTCACTGGAGAGAAGAACCTATTATTAGAAGTTCAGTAGGTGCTGAAAGTGGAGAAGGTGGAAGAGAAAAGTTTTTATTCATAACTAAACAAGTTATTCAGCATAAAAATTTAGACTTAACACCTACTGAAGTTAATAATCATTTTAGTGAACCTTTATATGAACCAGAATTATCTAAAGCAATTAACTCACATGAAAGAAAAGATTATGAAGGTGAGTATACAAAGCAATACCTTGAGGAGCACTATGAGACATATCTTAAAGAGATCAATGGGTACTGGAGGAAAGACTTAAAAGGTGTTGGTGTATTAGATGGATTAATAGATCCTGAACAAGAAGAAAAGATTAAGGAGTTCTTGAAGAATGTTATCTACATAAAGCATGATGACATTTGGTACGATAAGACAACTGGTCAGGAATATAACCAAAAGGCTATCCAAGTCACTTATGGCCATATCTTTGGTGGTAAAATATCTGATGTTATCAAAAACTTTGTAGCATTTGAGGGTGCTCAATTGGTTGAGAAAACTGTTTATAGACCTGACTTATTTAAGTCTATTGAAGATCCAATAGTTAAAGATGAAAACGGATTATTACAGTTAAACAATTATAGGCCTGGTGAAGTCATAGCAACACCACCAGATACACCAAAGGTCAAACAACACATAGAGGACTTTAAGGATCTAATAAGGAGACTTACAGAAAAAGAAGGAACTGGAATAGATAGCAAAGGTAATGAAATAAAACTTTATGATTATGTACTAGATCATCTTTCAATGCCTTTTCAACAACCAGGAAACAAAACTAGATCAGCAGTTTTAATGCACAGTGAGGAAAAACAACTTGGTAAAGGAACTGTATTTTCAATTATACAACAAGCATTGGGAAAAGATAATTGTACAGTGATTTCACCCACTGAAGCTATTGATAAAGCTAAGGGATTTTTAGAACACCAATTAGTTTTAATTGATGAGATAAAACTTGATGGTGATTACAAAAAGAAAATCTCAACACTTAATATAATGAAACCCTTAATGACTAATGAATTTCATAGAATGAGAGCTTTGTTTAGGAACTGGAGAGATATTTATTCTACTTGTTCATTTATGCTATTTACCAATCATTCAGACGCATTAGCAGTTGAAATTAATGAAGTCAGATACACCATGATTGATGTTGATAAAACGAGGGAACAAATGGGAGGTGATGAATTCTTTAATAATTTCTGGACACCGGAAGGTAATATTATTGAAGGTGTAGCTGGGGCTATAAAATGGTTCTTAAGCAATAGGGAAATAAGTGAAAAATTTAATCCTAAATCTATATCTTTAAAAACTAACTTCCTTGAGGTTATGAGTAAAAAAGGAGGACATCCACTGTTAGAAGATTTGGAGCCAATCTTTAAAGAAAGAGCTACACCTTTTCATCAAAGTGTAATTTCTATTCAAGATGCTTTTAAATTCTTAAAAAAAGAACATAACATCCCAGGTCGTATCAATGACTTTGCAGATGTTCTAAAGAAACTTGGCTGTGAAAGAGTAGGCGAGATTAGACACACCAGAACTAATAAACATCCAATTTATTGGATTGTCCGAAATAATAATTTTTTCTGTGACAAAAAAATAGGATCAATAGCAAATAGATATTGGCTACCCATAGGATCAGCACCAGATAAGGCAAAAGGAGAATGGAATTTATCTGACGCAGATGTAATTGAAATTCAAGATGGTCTTATGGAAGTTGAAACTTATGAAAATTTCCACAGAGGAACACTTGATGAGGATCCTGAACAAGACCTGGAGACTATCAGAAGAAATAGAAGGAGTAGCAATTAATGAAACAGAAAAGTAGAAAGGCTAAAGGTAGAAGGCTACAAAACTATGTTAGGGATAAGATACTAAAGAACTTCCCACACCTAAAATCTAAAGATGTTCAGTGTGTAGAAAATTATGCACCTGGACCTGATATAATACTGTCCAAGGTAGCTCGTAAATTATGCCCATACCAATAAGAGGTCAAAAATCAGCAGAAGATGAAGACTATTTATGACTTCTATAAACAAGCCTCTAAGAATGCTCGTAAATTAAGCCCAGTAGTTGTAATGAAAATGAATACAAGAGATCCATTGGTAGTAATAGATTTTGATCACTTTCTAGAATTGATTAAGAACTAATGGCTACAGAAGGGGATCTAATTAGAGGTAAAGCACTTAATAGAAAACTTGATGAATGGTTAAAGTACATCACACCTGAAAATGCTGTTGAACATTTTAATAGAATGTTAGCCAATCAAGATAATGAAGAGTTCAGTTTACTTAAAGCAAAGATGATTGCCCAAAGACACAACTTCTCTGAAGAGTTTATTTTAGAAAGCATTAAATCTTTCTATAAAGAAGGTGGAGCTTTCGACCAATTAAGAGGAGATGTTTTTTGGGGGGATGGATTAGGGTTTAGACCAGGAGATAATTAATCCGACCCTCCCTCTCTAATAAATATATTTAATAAAACATATGTAATAGGTCCCTAGTACAAAAGATCCTAAAGGATAAATAGTATAGGGTGGGTAGGGTAGGTTTATTGTACAATGGGTGCAATCTATGTGGGTAAGTGGGGGACAAACATGGAGGTAAATAAGTTACTCTTAACTATGAATACAGACGAACATTTATACACAATTACTAGATCAGAATTTGCTAAAAGCATTGGTAAACGTAGAGACGCAGTCAAAAAAGATATGCAGAGAGGTAAGTATAAAGACCTTTATATTTTTAAAAACAAAAAGTATTTTTTTAAGAGCAAGGAAGCTATGCGTGAAAACATAGAGCTGTCCCCAATACAAGTGTCCCCAGTGAAACACAAAGTTAACAGAGGCAACCACGAGATAGCTGTTAAAAAAGGGAACTATCCAAACACAGCCTTTGAGCAACATAACCATATGAAAAAACTATTGGCTTTAAGAGGACGTATGTCTCCTGAAGAACTCGCTTTAGTTCCCACTGTTGAAAGAATGGTAAAACAAGAGAGAAAAAAGCAACTTACGGAAAGCATTTCATTAACTAGATCACAACCTAATACAAACTTTAAAAACTACGGAACAAAATTAATTAATATGTCTAATAAAGGTTACAACAGCTCTGGCTATCATAGTGGACAAGATCATAATGTTTGGCCCAATAAATACAAAACTACAAATAGGGGCCGTAACATACATAAAAAAGGCCCATACGAAATTTAATTCAGGCTAACCCTTGAGTAACACTTTAAGATAACACCTTGAGTTAACCCCTAAAGAAACACCATAAATAAACAGTTATTAAGTGTTAACCTAAAGTGTAACCTTTAAGCTACAACCTAAATAGTTAGCCTAGTTTAGCTTGAAACTAGCTCACCTAATTCCGTCACCTAGACACCTGATTTAAGTTTTGGTAGGGTTTGATTGTGAATTTAAAATAAATTATAAGTTTTATTAACCAATTATTATTAATATATGAATTTTAACTCTTTAGTTTGGTATTCATCTTTAGCAATAGGTGAAGAAAAAAATAAATTTGTAGCAGGTTTTTTAAATAGAAGTTGTGAAATTATTAATGAAGAAATAAAAGAAGAAATTAAAGAAAAAAATCTTCCATTTACTTTCAATATAGATTTTACACACGTTCTAAAAGGTGAAGAGGGAATTGAAACATTAAAAAAAAAACTTAGATCTATAGGAGACATAGTTTTTACCAATGGACATTCTATAAATAAATATAATTCTTCAATTTTAGATGAATTAAAAAAAAGAAAGTTCTTTTTCTTTCCTCAAAATTTAACTCTAAATAAAATAAGTGATTACGAGGATGATGTAAAAAAAAGAATTTTTAAATTATCTAGAGCTGATCAAGATGCAAAAATAGCCTTTATTAATAGTGAAATTAAGAAATATACTTCTGAAAAAGTTTATTTTTTTCATCAAGGTTTAAGATTATATGAAAGTTTATTAAAGGAACATAAAGATCAAAGTTATTTTAATAGTTTCTCTTTCAAAGATTTTGAACTAGATAAATTAGAAAAAAAAATTGAGGAATTATTAAAGGATTTAAAAGAAAGTGAATTAATTGTTTTAGATTTAAATTTAAGTATTTTTAAACCATTATTTGAATATTTGTTGAAAAAAGGTCACTTAAATAAAGTCATCACTACATTCGGATCATTACAAAATAGATTTAAAAAACTACCCTTTGATTTAATACAATTAGTGGGTAATCATGACATACCTTCTGTTGCTATTGAGGATTTAATTTCAAAAGTATACGGTGATAACATTACTGCTACCGAAAAAATCTTATTATTAGATAGTACGTTTAGATTAGAAGTACCCATACTTGCTTTTGAATGTTTAAAAAAAATATTTAGTAACGAAGATCAGCAAAACCCTATTCGTGAGGATCAATTAGAAGATAAGATTGTTGATACTTTTAGATCATTTAATGGTCATAATGATATATTTGTTGGTAAGAGAATTCAATATGCATTTGATGACAATAATTCTAACTTAACCAGAGAAAATTATGCTTTCACTTTTCCAAATTCACTTCAAACTGAAAATTTTAAAATACCAAAAATTTTTTATCCCAAACAATTTTGTACAGTTAACGAGCAACTTGTAGAGTTTGATACCGTTTATAACTACATCGATGTTTTAAGAGTAACCAATATAAATATTCAAGATAAAACTTGGAATGCTGAATTTTATTTAGATATAGTGTCAAAATCAGACAATCCCTTAGATGATATTATTTTTAATAATTTATCATCTAGCAATGATAAATTTTCCTCTAAAGTTATATGGGAACGTAAAGATGAGAATAGTTATAAGACTGTAAGATATTATGTTGTTGCTAATTTTGATTTTCTTGCGATTGCTGATAATTACCCTTTTGACTGGCAAAGCTTATATATTTCAACAAGTTTAAAAGATAGTTCGGAGCAAATTTTACAGCCCATACCTTTAGACCTTGTTGATAATGAATTTGAAATTAATGAATGGATAATAGAAAATTCGTTTTCTGGAATTAAATATAAAAAAAACTTTCTCTATCAAGATACAGATTTAAAAAAAGTAGTAAATGTTACAAAAGAAAATAGACTAGCTTGGATTGTTAGGAGAAAAAATACTTCAACATTACTTAAAATAGGTATACCAATGTTTTTTTTAATATTTTTGGTATATTATTCAGTTTTTCTTGAGTTTGAAAAATCATCTGAAAGTATTGGTATATTGACTACAACTTTTTTATCAGCAATTGCTTTATATTTTTCAGTCGAAAAGCCAGAGCCTAAAAAGATGACTATTATTGATATTATTTTTATATGGTTCTATTTGGTCAATGGTCTGACTATAACAATCTTTAGTTTATCATCATTAATTACAGAAAAAATTCATATTTATTCAAGTGGATTTTTGAAATTTTTAATACCTGTTTCTCTAATTTCTATAGTCACATATTTGTATAAAAGAATTCAAAATAATAGAAAAGATATTCTACTTGATAGAGAGTTATAACTTTTATATAATAAATTTATGAAACACAAAAGTTGTCATTGGGATCCTGGTCAAAAAAAAATAATAATTGATGGAAGAAAACACACACCACACCATCAAAATACCCATCCAGATGTAATCGTTGGTGCACATTTAGAAGGTGATAACACTGTTGTTGTTACGGTAAAACAATATAAAAATAGTCCAAGCGCAAGTGCAAAAGTAATTTTCAAAAATGTTGGAACTAACAGCACATTAACTGGTGGAACTAAAGTTAGGCTTTAATAATATTTTTTATTAATTTATCAATTTCTGAATTTTCTCTATAATCATTTTTAACTACATGATGTACACGTCCATCTGAAAATAGTTTATTAGCGATATCAATCGATTTTATATTTTCATTTTCATATACACAGATTGATTTTCCATTATTTTTGTTTAGAACATTAAAAGTTGGTACATCAGTTTCACCATCTCCAAAAAAAACCATATTTTCAAATGGAACGTGAATATAGTCACCAAAATATTTTTTTTGATTTACTCCATCTTGATCACTTACTTCAAATGCACCTTTGTGTATTCTGTATAAGTACTGGACTTTATTTGAGTAATTAACTGATAATTTTGGCCAATAACCTCTGTTATTTTTATAAATGTACTCACAAGCATAAATTTTATTAATTTCTTTATAAAAAGAACATCCTTTAATCATATCAGTTAGTCCTGAGGAAATAATATAATGCTCAATATCAACTTGATTTTCTAGCCCATATAACGTTATTCTTTTAAACCACTCATTTACACCATTGAATAATTTTAATTGTTTTCCATAGTTTAAAAAAGTACCTGTAGAAATTTCTAAACCAGCTTCGTACATTCTGTTCTCAAGTAGCAACATATAAGATAAAGTTGGGTCTATTTTATTTTCCCTAGAATATTCAGTTACCTCAGTCCAAAACTTTCCAACATCAATATTGCAATCTGGAATTAATTTTTGATTTTGCATATACCCAGAACATAAAGTCCCATCAAAATCGTAACATAAGGCAATTTTACTTTTCATTTATTGTTTAAATTTAGTAAATATTGATTTATTGTGCAAATCATTAAACTAACTTACGGAGAATTTTTATGTCATTTAGAACTTTATTTACAAAAGGTGTTGCTTTAGGACAGGCGGGTGCTTGCACAAGACACTCTAAAAGAGCCTCATCTCTTGCAAAACAGGCAATGAACAGTTTTAGGTCTGCTAGGTCTAAAAAAGGAGATCAAAAATTAGATACAATGTTAGATGGTTTAAATTACTTATCATCATCAATTGTAGAAGTTTCAAATAGTGTTACCCCAATAGCAAAAATGAATATGGTTAGTGCTTTACTGGCTGAAAATATAAAAGAAATTATTCTTGATGCTAATAAAGCAAAAGTAAAACCAATGAAAAAACTATAATGAAAATTAAATTTGCTTTAGGTCCATATGGTTATGAAGTCGTTTTAGGTAATATTTCTGAACAAATTTATAACAAATATGCTGAAGATAATCAGGCATTAGTTGATGATGTATCAGGATTTAATGAAGACTCTGAACTTAAAGAGTGGAGTGACAATGATGATATTACCCACGTCTATGGTGCAGTTGTTGAGGAAGAGGGCACCGAACAGTATCTTAAAATTTTAGATGATAAAGAAACTGAGTTATTAAATATTCCATTAACAAAAGAGTTAATTAAAAAAAATGGTATAAATTTAAAAGAAGACATTAATCATTCTGGTGAAAAAGACCTTATAGAAAATTTTTATTTTTTTGGTCAAAGTGGAGAGAAAGGTGAGTGGGAAAATTATGATGACCTAATAGAGGTTGATCAATTAAATATGAAAGATTTTAATATCCATATCGCTAATCTTGATGGTCTTAAAATAGCCTACGCCATAAGCTATAAAGATAAACCAAAAATTGCCCTTAATATTATTTCTTCAAATCCTAATTTCCAAAATTTTGAAGTAAGAATGGGAGAGGATGTCTAATGACAATGATAAACAATAATTATAAAAAAATAATTAATTCTAAAAAAAAAACTAATTTTTTTAATAAATTAAAAAATTATGTTTACGTATATTGTAAGGTTGATACAAAAAATAATAATAAAAAAACACCTATATATATTGGTGTGGGCAAAGGTCTTAGATGTCTTTCTCACTTAAAAGAACTGGGTAAAAAAACAGACTCAAAATCAAAACTCTTAAAAGAATTAGATGAAAAAAATCTTTTGACTTTAGATATTTTGGCACATGGATTGGATAAAAATCAAGTTCTTACAGTTGAGTCAGCTTGTATTGACTTAATAGGCATTGAAAATTTAGAAAATAAACAAAAAGGTCATGGAGATAATGTTAAAAGAATTCCAATTGATGAATTGTATAATCAAATCAATAAGGAATATGTAAAAGTTTTACCTGAGCATTCAGGGATAGCAATTTTAATCAACAGAGATTACAGGGCTCATTTTGATGAATTGGAAACTTTTGAAATTACTAGGGGTGTTTGGAGAAAATCACAAAAAACTATTGCAGAAAATATAAATGCAAAATTAGCGTATGCAGTTCACAATGGTGTTGTTAAAGAAGTTTATGAAATTAATAATTGGGTTCCTGCAGGTACTCAACAATATTTTACAAGAGATGTTAATGAAAGATTTATAAAAGATCTCCCAGGTAAAGAAAAATATTTTGAATTTGTTGGTAGAAAAGCTTCGGATAAAATAAGAGAGAGATATAAAGGAAAGATAGTTAACAGAATAAGAAACTATGGAAACTCTTTTGTAAAAATTTGAAGAATGTCTAAAAAAAAATATAGATTTTTAATAGGTAAGTATGGTGGTGAAGTAGCTATGGGGATTATTAGCCCCGAACAATACGAATATTGGTATGCAAGAAGTGATGAAGAGCTAAAAGATTATGTTATGGGATGGCAAACAGATCAATATGAGAAAGAACACAATGTCCCTCTAAAAGCTCGTATGCATAATTGGTTTGAATATGAAGATATTCATCACAGTAATGGTGCTGAGATTGCTGATAGTCAGCAATTATTTATTGAAGAATATGATTCTAATGACATCTTATTAAAAAAATGGGACCCAATTAATTTAGATGCTGAAACTAGAGATAAGTTGGGTATCAAATTATCTGACTTTGAGTCTTTTGATTCTAATCATAAAAGTCTTAAAAATAAGAATTATTTCTGGGGTAGAGCAGTTAACGAGGGAAGTTGGTATACAAATAAAATATCTTTTAATGAGAATATTGATATCGGAAAGCTTACATTAAATTGTTCGTGTGTAGAAGGTTGGACTATATGTAATGGCATAGACTACCCTGGTCTTAAAGAGACAATTTATTTTGAAGAAGATATGAGTGGAGTTGAAACAGAATGTTATGTTTGTGAGGGATATAAATCTTTATAAAAAATTGAAATTTGAAAAAAGAAATAATTAAAAAATTTTCATTAAAAAATTCTTACAATTCTTTAGTACATATTAGAAAGAGATGTAATAAAATAAATCATATTTCCAAAAATTTTTTATTTGTACCCTTTACTTTATTTGAAGTTAATAATTATGAAATTATTAGTAAGCAAATTTTTATCATATCAGAAAAAGTTAGGAGAACAGAAAAATTAATACTGTTAAAGAATCTTGCGTTAAATTTAGATAAATTAGATAAGCTTAATATCGTTCATGGAGATATTAATTTTAAGAATATAGTTTTTACAAAAAAAAGAATTTTTTTGATAGACTGGGAGCCAGTTTTAATAAAGAGAATAAATAAAAATTTTTTTCTGAAGTCAACATTCCCATATTATTCTTTTAGTGATTTGAAAAGTAAAAAAATTACAAGAAAAACAGACTTAATAGGTTTTTTATTTTTATGTGAAAGACTGTTTTTAGGAAAGGTTAACATATTTAATTTTTCTAACTTAAAAAATGATAAATGGTTAGAAGAATACACAAAGATTAAAAATTATACCTTTTTTAAACTAACTTTTATTGAAATTTATGATTTAGTTAGATTAAAATATAAAAATTGAAATATATGAAGTTATTTGACTTTTCTTTTAATTTATATTACTTTAAATAATGGCTGATAAACTATTTGCTTATGTAATCCAATCTAATATTTTTGAAGAAAATCAAAACATTAGTTACTTAAAAAAATTTTCAAAATTAGTTATAAAATCACTACAAAAATGTACAAGAAATAATGATTTGAATGTTTATCAATTTATTAATCAAAAAAAATTATTAAATGCTAATGATGTCAGTAAAATTTCTAAAGATAATGAGGATAATTTACTTAAATTTTGTAAAGAATATGAGGGGAGTGCTTTTTTTCTTTTTTTCCACCATTCAAAAATGTTATGGCATGCTAACTTTAGGGATTTAAGTGCAAAGTTTGATTTTACTGCATATGGGACTTTTTATAAATTTAAACCAGGAATTTGGATGGGGTATAGTAGTGGAGAGTATGATAGTGGTATCGTTCACGATCCTATAACTGGTGATCACGCAAGTTTTGAGGAATATAATCTAAACAACAAAGAAGCAAAAGAACGTAAAATATCTTGGATAAAAAATTATCTAACAATTCAAGAAAAAGATATTAAAAAGTTTTTATAAAATTAAATAGTTATAACACTATCTAATTATTAACGGATATTTTAATCTGATGATTAACTAATTTACTTTATAGAAATTTTAAGAAGAGCCATTTTATCTTCCACTTCTTTAATTGCTCTGTGAATTTTATCTTTTTCTAGGTCACTTATATTTTTTCCATCATGACTTTTAGGATTTATGGAGTTACTTGTAACGTCCATTAAATTACCAATACGTCCACCAATATTTATCAAAGTATTAGAAACATTTTCATTATTATTGATATTTTTTAGATCTTCACTTAGCATAATTTCAAAGTTATCTAAAAAAGGTGTGCCTTTTTGCAATTTTTGTAAAATTAGGTCTAGTTTTATTGCATCTATAAAATGTAAATTATGATCTTTATCTGCTGGATCACTACATTTTCTAAAATGAGAAATAGATTTACCAGTAATTTCTTTAATATTATTTTCATCAATATCTTTAATAATATTTGATAAAATATGTTCTACAGTTAAAGGCTTTCTAAGTTTAGTCACATTGTTATATTATTATATAATTCATTAATTTAATATTAAATTAATCTTTATTTTACTCAGTGAAATTTATACTTCTTTATTTCACTAGAGAATAAAATGGTAACATCTATAAATTTATTTATTGAATACTACTGATAGAAAAAAAATTATAAAAAAAATAGGTAAAGATTTTGCAAACGAACTAGACTTCTACGATTATAAAAAAACAGAAGCTAAATTTCGAAAAATAGACAAAGAACAAAAATTGAATGAGTTTCCTCCTCTTTGTTTAAAACATGCTCCAAAAAATTACCTAAATATAGCCCATGAGTATCTTAATTATGATGGGTCAAAAATAAATAATTATCTATGTAATAAATGTTATCCAAGAAATGATTAAATTAATTAAAATAACAATTTTTATATTCTTACTAATGTTTGCAACTCATAGTTATGGAAAATCTAATGAGTATTACAAGCAAACATTAATTCACGTTTTAACAGAATGTAATTCAGGTTGTCAAAAACAAGTTTTTAAACAAGAAATTAATCAAGCAATTATCTCTTTGTTTGAAGCTATTCTTAATCAATTGAAATTAGAGTTAAATCTAAAGAAAAAAGAGGATTTATGGGTAAGCGATATTTTATAATTATATTTTTTCTTATTTTTAGTGGACACGCATTAGCAAACCAATGTCATTATAAAACTGAAACAATTACTGAAAATGGAATAATTATATCAACTAAAGAAATAAAAGTTTGTGAAGAGACAACTTATATTAGTGGTGGTTTTTGGAATGACTTAATTCATTCCGAACAAGGAAATGAATTATTTTGGAATACTTTAATATCAATCTATAGCTTAACAGGAGGATAATATGAAAATAATAATAATAATAACAGTTGGTTTAATTCTAGCAGGATGTGCGCAATCCAACTATGCAAGTAAAAAAACAGTCATTTCAAATATGAATGATTTTGTAAAAGTTAATGAAAGTGTATGCGGAAAATATAAATCATCAGTTAAGAAATTATATGGTTGTGGTACTTCATCTTCAAAAGATTTTGAAATTGCCAAATCAAAAGCTCTACTAAATGCTAAAGTAATAGTTAGTGATGGTTTGAGTAATTCAATTATAAAAAATGAAAATCAAAAGGTAAAAGAAGATACTAAAAATGGAGTGACTAGAGAGTATACCTCTAATGAAACAAATCAAATTTTTGAGACAAATTTGAATAATTATAGGATTGTTTACGATAAAACCTTTATTCAATCTGGTAAATACAGAAGTTATATAGTTATAGAGTATGTATTAGATAGTTAAAAAATAATATATATTAGTTAATAAGTATTTATTTCTAAATTATTCTTATGGTTAAAAATAATTATACATTGACTAAAACTAAAATTCTTAGTGGAATTCAATGTCATAAAAAATTATGGCTTGAATTACACAAAGAAAGTGAACATAGAGATAGATCGCTTTTTCACTCAGGAAACAGATTTGGTCAAATTGTAAGAGATAATTATGGTCTAGGTTTAGATCTTTCAAATGAATACATTAGTAAAATTGCTCTAGATGAAACAAACAAAGCAATTAATGATAAAAATATTAAAGTTATTTACGAAGCCGCTTTTTTATTTTCAGACACTTTAATAAGAGCGGATGTTTTAATTAGAAATAATGATCAATGGGACTTACTTGAAGCTAAAACTGTTAGTGATTTAAAACCAGGAAATATAACTGATATTTCTATTCAGAGTTTTGTTGTTAAAAATTCAAATGTAAAAATTAGTAATACAAAACTTTTATATATAAATAGAGAGTTCATTTATAAAGGCGATGATAATTATAAAAATTTAATTTTGGAAAAAGATATTACGAATGAAGTGTCTATTGAAGAAAAAAATATAAAAGATGTTATTGAAAAATTAAAGATTATTTCTAAGCCTAAGTCCCCATGTCCAAAAATATCGGTTGGTAAACACTGTAATATTCCTTATCCTTGTGACTTTAAATCAATATGTGAAGTTGAAGAAAAGGATTTAACAAAAGTAAATTATGAAATTTTACCCCACCTTAACAAAGAAATTAAAGAATTTTGCAAACTCAATAAAATCAAAAAGCTTAAAGATGTACCTAGTAACTTACTAGAAACAAATAGAAAAGGGTTTGTTAATGGATATCATAAAATCATTCAAAAATGTCATATAGATAACGAACCTTGGATTAATGTAAAAGTTAAAGATGTGTTTAAAGAATTTAAATGGCCTTTTTATTTTTTAGATTTTGAAACGGTAATGCAAACTGTACCTATTATTAAAGATACAAGACCTAACGACCGTTTGCCATTTCAATGGTCTGTTCATAAATGGATTAACATTGATGAGGAAATCAAAATAGATGACGGTAGTTCTTTCCTAAAATTTGATAATCAAGATATTGAAAATGAGTTTTTAATATCACTGATCAAAGTTTTGGAAGATAAAGGAACAATCTTTGTCCACAATGCTTCTTTTGAAATATCTTTATTAAATAGCCTTAAAATTAAAGCTAAATTTAAGAAATATAGCAAAGATATTGATAATATAATTTCTAGGGTTGTTGACACCTTGACAATTGTTAGGGAGAATTTTTATTCCCCCTTGATGAAAGGTAAGTATTCTTTAAAAGATATTGTAAAATCAATACCAACATCCGTTGATTATAATGAAGAAGATGAAATAGAAGGTGGCATGGGTGCACAATTAGCTTGGTTTTTATACACAGATCCAAAATCTTCTAAAAAAGATAAAAATTTGCAAGAAGATAAGTTAACAACCTATTGCGCTAAAGACACATATGCATTGTATGATTTGGTAAAATATTTTATAAAATAATTATGAATGTGAGTGTTGCTATTAAAAATATTGGGGAAATTACTGAAAAAGTATTGGAAGCTGCTGAGTTTTAGCAAATTAAAAACAGGGTAAGACATGGTAGATTATAAAATAATTAGAAGAAATGATCCAATTGGATCCTTTGAACTTCAATTACCACACGATAAAAAAGATCACAAAAAATTTATTGAACAGTTTGAGTGTTATATTTCCTACATTGATTATAGTGATTATAAGCCAGACCAAGAAGAATATGAAACCACTGAATTGAAAGTTAATAAATCTAAAGTTGAAATAGACTATAAGGAAATAGAAAATAAAATGTTTGTTATCTTAAAATCAGCTGACATTAGTTTAAAAATTGATGATGAAGAGATGGAAGATAGATTTACAGATAAAGAATGGCCTGAAGAATGGGTAGAACCAACTTTGCATTTTAAAAGTAAAAAAAAGAGTTTTCATTAAAATATGAAGATAACAGCCTGTTTACTTTAGAATTAATTTAACACATTAATAAAATGGCAGATCAGATAATACCCTTTGTTTATATGATAGGGATACTCTTATTAGTACTCCCAGCTTTTCTACAATCTAATTCTAAATTAAAACAACTGTTAACTAATCTTACTATTTGGATTGTTATTATCCTTCTAATTCTAACAATCATTTATTTCATTAAGTGATAATCATTCCATCACCTAGACACCCGATTTGGGATTTGCTAGTCTGGATTATAAAACAAAATGTTAATTTAACCCTAAACAGTATTCAGTTCTGATTTGAAGGTCTGAATCCATTCATTAAACTCTTGTACTGTACGTTGAGTAGGTTCAATTAATACAACACGATTATCAGATATACTTTTTTTTCTTATTATTAATTGTTCATTTTCAAGTTCAGTTAAAATAACGCTTACAGTTTTTCTAGAAGCACTTTTTGATAAATGAACCATTATAGACTCTGATGTGGTGTTTATTTTATTAAAATAGTTGTCCAATATTAAGAGCCATAACCTATAATGGTTTGGTCCTTTACGAAATTTATTAATTGAGTGTAAATTTTTTTTATCATTAAAATCATCTGCAAGAATTGATGCATATGTTTTAATTTTCATTACTAAATCTAGTGAATTTTAAAGGTATATTAAATAAAATTGTTAAAATAATTCATTTATATGTAATTATTACGCGTAATATCTTCTCTTTTTTTATATAGCTTATTGCATATAAAACTAACCTTATTAATTAATTAAAAAAAAAAATGGAAAAAAAAATGAAAAAATATGTTTATTTATTAATACTGACTTTTTTTAGTAGCTCAGTATTAGCTGAAGGCTGGTATGCTGGAGCAGGTTATCTTAAATCAGATCAAGACGTTATCAATTATCCATCGTTAACATACTCAATTAATGATAGCAAAGATGATGGTTTTACGCTTTTTGCAGGTTATGATTTAAATGATAGATTTGCAATTGAAGCTGGATACAATGATCTTGGAGAGGGTGTTGTCCAGGCTGATTTAGGTGAAGGAGATGTTAAAGCCGTACATGAAGTAAATGTAATGACATTAGCTGGAGTAATAAAAACAGATCCAATTTCTGAAAATTTAGTACTTTTTGCAAAAGCAGGACTTGCAAGAATTGATAATGAAGAAACTTTAACGGGAGCAGATGATGGAACATACTCTAAAACAACAACTAATGTTTTTTATGGTATTGGTGCTAATTATGAATTTGCTAATGGACTTGCTGTTAGAGCTTTGTATGAAGCTTACGGTGAAGACGATGGTCTAACAGATGTAAATTCTACTGTACTTGATCCTGATTCAGTTGATCCTACTGCATTAAGTATTAGTATTGTTAAAAGATTTTAATAATTTTTAACAAACAAATTAAAATTTAAGACCAGTGATAATTAAATCACCGGTCTTTTTTTTTATTAAATTAAATAAATAGCTACGCCTAAGGCTTCTATAATCTTTATTTTGCAACAAAGTTGCTTTAGCAGAAATTTTAGAAAAATACTCTTGGACCTATGGGCATAAATCCAAGAGCAAAAGTGAATTATTACTAATTATCTAGATTATATAATCAGGGCCCAGGAATTACAAGGTGGTCATTTTTTATTTTTCAATCTCCAAATACTCTCGGCAACTTTACTCTCAAACCTTGGTTCACTAATTACAGATCCTCCAGAATATTTTGATATATCAACCTCTACAGATCCATCATCATAGTCAGATCCAATATTGTCATATCCTTTAAATGGTTTGTGGGCAGTGAGCCGTGGTTTGTAATCAACATCCAAGGACAATTGACCACGGACCTTTGGACCACGGTTGTTATAATTATTTAAGGGAGTAGTTTTCTTTTCTAATTGTTCTCTATTTTCTTTTTCAGCTAATTCAATTGCTCTTGGTAGCAAGCTCTGTATTTTATCTGATACCTTGTATTTTAAACTCGCTAATTTGACAGCTTCATTTCTGTTCCTCAATGCCGTTGTATATCTAGGATTTTTTGAAGTTTCGTGAGCTCCTCTGTTGATAATTCTTTTAGTGGAGGTGGTCATTTGACCAGGCTTATTAACCATGTAAACACGGGCTCCCTCTGGAGCTCTGAAATTATATTTTCCATTTTCAAATTTATACTCTCCCTCCAATTGTCCTCTTCGCATTCTCATTCTTACAGCATTTGGCGTTATACCTAGCTCTTTAGCGTATTCTGTACGATTTAGATCAAATGGATTTGATTTTTTATTAGTCATATTCAAGTTAACAAAGTTGCTTTCCGTTGCAGCGGGTGGTCTGCCTTTTTGCACGGTGTTATCATTTTATCAGATCCAATTAAAAGATTAAAGTTAGTACCAACCATCTCAACCATCTCACCCCTTTTAATACTTTACTAAATTAAAACGTGAGTAGTGTAGGTCTTAAACTCCGGTGATTTGCTTGAGTTGCCTGATCAATCATCTTTCTCAATTAGCTCAAAGAAGTGGTCCAGGCTAATAATAGCAAGTGCCGGTTCTCTATTTTTTTTAATTACTAATAAGGGCTCTCGGTGATTATGCCTTTTTGCTTGCTTAAAGTTCTTATAAAGTCCTATGTGTTGTTCAGCATTTTTGCATTCTACAGAATAGGGGAAAGCTCTCTTTGCAGTAAGGGATAACAATTTAACATCTTCACCATTCTCTCCGGTGTTGCTAGTTCTAATATCTGCATTAGTTAAATTAAATAACTTTATTATTTTGTCTTTTACAATATTTTGAAGATATCTGCCTTTTGCTTTTCTACTATCGTTATTCATTACAAGTTAATCGTTTTTCTTGGTGTGAAGTTATTATTACAACCAGAGAAGCTCATAACTATTTCAATCGGCGTTCTTATTCCTCTTTCAATAATTTCCTGGCTATCTTTAATATTTTTTATACAATCTTTAGGAGTTTTATTTAATACTTCAATTTCACCACTCAACAGCTTTTCATAAGCCGTATCAACTGTTAGATTTTTAAACGAAATATTAAATCTAGTCCCTACACCTTTTACATTTGCTTCTTTAATGTTTTGCTCAATAATATTTATTAAACTTTTTATATTGTCTGTAAGATCTGTTCGAGCTTTCTCCAGATTTTTTTCTTGATCTCTAATTTCTAGTTTTATAGACGTGTAATTTTTATAGATAGTCTCAATATCTTTTGGTGTTAGATCTTTGTAGCTTTTCCCTGGTATTGGGCATTTACTATCATCTAAAATATATAATCTATTTCTAACTCCATTAATTTCTATCTGTCTGGTGCTATCTCCGTTGTTCCATCTAACGGCATTAGCTGATAAGAATTTTAATATTGCGTCATCACCAAAACTGCCCCAATCGTATTTATTAGTATCATCTTTACTTGAAGTATTTAATTTCTCGTTCAATACATCAAAGCTTATTAATCCGCACCAATCTAAATCAAATATTTTTCTTTTGTGAGTGTCGTGTCTTGTAAGGTCGTGTTCTAGTTTCTTTTGTAATGGATGTTTGCTTTGTTCTATTAGTATTAATAGATCATCTGTCTCTGGAGCTCTCTTTTGGAATATTGTTGGATCTGGGATTTTAACTTCCTTACCAAAATAATGTAGTAGTGCTGCTGCTCCCTCATCGCTATCAACAAATTTCCAAGCTCTATCGAAAAATCCTTCATTAGTTTTTTGGATAATATCTTTTTCTGTTTTTGATATGTTATTGAAAAAATATCTTCTTCCTCCTTGTGGAGCTCCAACAACTCTTTCATCGTTAGAAAACAACATAAAGTTCGTTAGATTGGGTAATTTGACCATCGGTTTATTCTTAAAGTTGCAAGAATAGATGTCATCTGCTACGAAATTCTTTAGAGTATTTGTACCCTCTTGCTTACTCTTAAAATCCCCAAGTGAAACTTCATTTAATACTAAAAGCTGTGTTCCTATTAGCAGCGTATTATGTGTATTTGTTAGGTGTTTATAATTAGCGTTCTCATTTACATTTTCTGCACCAAGTATTCTTGAGATTATTCTAGCTAATAATCCTTTACCAACTCCCTCAACTACTGAAACTAAAACCACGGCCCACTTCATTTTAATTCCTGGGTGTTGCAGCATAAAAGCAATCCATTGCTCTATTATTTTCCACTTCTTCTCTCCTACTAACCAAACAAAAAAATCTATGATGAATTTTACATCTCCCTCTTTTGCAATTATATAATTAGGAATATAAATGTTTAAAACAGTTCCTTTATTGATTAGAGGAATAATTCCGGGTTTATCGATATGAAGTAGTCCAGGTTTATGGCCCGCACTTGTAATAAATGTTTCTGCTCTTTTAAATCTTGGGTTAGATAACATCTTGTTAGTTAAAGATCCCTTTTCAATAAAGACATCTGATTTGTGGTAGTTGTTTATCTGCTTGTCCTGGTAGAAGTCCCCAGATCCAATTTTATTAAACATATCATTAGCCATAACATAGCAATAAGATTTTGTTATGTCATCGAGCTTCACTGCACTTTCTATAGTTTGATTTTTTAAAAACTCTGTGTCACCAGGATTAGGAATATTTAATTGTCGTTCTTTTCTAGTGTAATCAATTTGTGTTTGGTAGCTGCCAGGGTAGGTGTATTCACTATCAGAACCATTTATTTTTTCTTTGTGGACTTGCTTACATAGTTCTAAAATTTCATTATCTCCATAACCCTCTTTTATACATTTACAAATAATGATCTGGATCCAACTATAATAAGTCCCTCCAATTACAGGGTGTTGTTTTATAGTTCCATCTTTTATTGATTTGAGTATCTCCCATTTAGTAGGACCTTTTGGATCATCATCTAATAAGGTATTTTTTTCTATCTTTGGTTTTTCCCGGAGCTCTATTTTAATGTCCTCTGCATTAACTGTATTTAACCCGGCTGCTAATTCAAATTCAAATAAAGTTCCTGTAATAATTTTTTTTTCATTGCTGGACTTTATATAGTCGTTCCCTATACCATTCATAAAGGGTAGCATTATTCCATTGCCCGTATCTGTTGGCTTTAACTCCACTTGTTTTGGAAAACGTTCTGTATCATCTGGTAGATCTAGCTTATGTAGGAAAGTGAGTAGAATATCTCTAACAGTTTTAGCGTCTGTCCAATCATTAAAGAATATATAAAAATGCAATCCTTTTGATTTAGAGTAGCAAGGTAAGAGAGGTAATTTTAATTTCTCCACCTTTTGCAGCAGCTCAATTTTAATTTCTTCATTATTATAAACTTCTCCATCAACATCTATTGCTCCCCAAATACATTTGTTATCTGATTTTCTTATAGGGGGTAAAACAACGCCCTTGTTCAAGGTTCCATCTAAATGGCCATCTAAACAATACTCGAGGACCAGGGAAAATTCCTTTTGAACTCCCCATCTTTTTCCACCGTTTTTTTTAATGGTTATCTTGGTTGGATCCGCAAGGTAGAATTGATCTGATCCGTTAAATAAATTTTTATATGGTCTTGAGTTTTTTTCTATGTTCATCTAATTCACTTTTCATTAATTGAGTTTGCCCGACTTTTATTAACCACTCTATTGTTTGTGGTATGCTTGCCCGTATCGGTAGTTTGTTCTGCATTGCCTGGAGTTCACTAAAACTCTCTGTTTTTATTGATATATTGTGCCATTTACTTTTCATTTATTTTTAACCCTCCTTTTGAGTTGTAGGTTCGTAGTAGCTTCTTTTCTGTTTGCTCCCAGATATTCCTCCCGTTGTCCTGGACTTCAAAATTGTTCATCGCAATAGTTTTGTCATTAATGAGAACACTTATTGCATAAGGAATAGAGATCTTTTTTAATGGCTGCTTTCCCTCTAGTAATCTGAAACAATTCTTTTTCTGTAGCAAGTTCTTTGCGATTATTGCAAGATCTTTGTAGTCAAAAATATTTATTGAAATAGATTTCCAATTTGGGTCTCTTTCTTTGGGTGGGTTGTTATGGCCTATAAGTGATTTCATTAATTATCTACACTCTCCTCACCGAAGTGATATTCACGCAAGTTCTTTTGTGTTTGTGATTGGATAATGTTTTTTAATTTATAAACTTCTTCTCTTTTGTCATTCAACCTGGCTATCAACTTATCAATATTTTCATCTTTCTTTTTTAGTTCTGCTGATAGGTCCTGGATATGATGAGCGTTCTTTCCAACTACATCTATAAGGTTTTCAACTTTTAATGTTTCTTGCTCAAATATATATTTCAGTTCGTATTTATTCATTAAACAGGTCTCTTCGTTGACACAATTCCAAATTTTCCGTATTCCCTATCAAAAGCGTCTTGCTCTCGCTCCAATTTTTCTCTCGATTTATCTGTTATATATTTTTCTAAATTAAATTCTGGTTCGGGTTTCCTCATTATTGGAGGAGGGACCACTACCACCGGATCAATCTTTAATATATCGCGCACTAATTCATTTTTATTTATGGGTTTTTTTACTTTGATCAATGCACTCTCAAATGGTCCACCCATTTCTTGTCTGTTTTTCTCGAGCCTATAAGCTAAATCAGCAACTTGTCTGGGAGAAGCACCTTTACCGGCTAACTCTGAATACGTTTTATTCGATTTAAGTTGAGCTAAATTTTTAGCTTTTTCAATTTCATCTGGAAATTTTTTAAGCTCTTCTGGTGTAGCTGATTTTTTTAATATTTTATACATCTCTACCTCTGAAATTTTTTTAGGAGAGTTTTGAATTACTTGTTTCACAATTGGTTGTTTCTTTAGTTGTTTTTTTAAAAAATTATCTTGATCTTTAGTCTCTTCATTATGGGCCACAAAAGATCTCCATAGCTTCCCACCAAAATTTGGCTGCAAAGCTAGTTTTTCTAGTTGTTCATTAGATGTTATACGTTCTTGATTGCTAACAGCTATATCTGGACCATCCTCATATTTATTGAGAGTATTAATTATATGTTCTTGAGAAATTATTGGATTTTTTTTCATTATTCTTTCCCCCCAATTCCGCTCATTTTTAAAAGCATTAAAACCGTCTCTTTGTCTTTCTCTGATAAAGATGAAACAGTAGTGTTTGGTCCAAAAGTTGAAGATAGGTCTATTTTTCTAATCGCTTTAATTGGATCTTTGTAGTCGCTTAAATTAATTATTTTTCCCCCAGATTTAAGCTCTATTCTTTTGAGCTCTGAAACATCTATCCTTTTAATAAACTCTGTAATCGTTTCACCAGGCTTTCCCTGATCTTTGAATTTATCTTCTATTTCTTTGAATAAATCATTTAATGCGTCAGCTTCTATTTTTTCTTTATCAGCTAATTTAATAAACGTTTCCATATCCATTTGTTTTGTGTCTGGTCCACCGGAATTCATTATTTTATCGATTGTCATATTCTGCATTGCTCCTTACGAAAGTTATTAGTGCTGCATTTTCTGCACGCTCCATTTTATTGGTTGGTTTGTTTGTTATAGCGTTAGTAAAAAGCCACTCCGTAAAAGTAATTGGACACCAAAATGCTTTAGTCCCAATTTTTCTTAAACCCATATCCCAATCTTCATTGCCCGCTTTTCTCCAGAGTGTTTTTTGATTATCTAACCATCCGAGACTTAAATTTATCTCTGTTAGCAATTCTTGTGTTGTTAGTAGTTTCTTTTTAAATTTAAAATTCAACATTTGATCGTTTAGACCAAATTTTCCTTTGATTTTATAGGGATACTTATTATGAAAATTTAAGTTAGTTGTTAGGTTTTAAAAGGCCCTTTGATTTTATATTTCATAGACATAAGGCCTTGGGTCTTTGAAGCAATTTTTCTAGCTTTTTCTGTGGCTCTATATTCATCCCAATACTCTTTGTATTCTTTTGGAGTATAAATTTTTAAATTTGGATACTCTTCAATTATTTTTTTTATATGATTTTTATAAAAGTTTACTCTAGCGTCTTTAATTTCTGGATAAGCTCCGCTTGGTCCACTTAAAATATTATCTAAAAGATGAGCTGCTCTATTTTTAAAATGATAACTCATCAGATCTTGGAATCCTTTATGTTCGGAAAGTTTTAACCAGGCTGCTCTTGGAGTTAAATTATATCTTTTTTGATACTGAATAACTTTGTATGCGATAACAAATTTAACAAAGTCATCGATCTTTGGTTGTCCTTGTTTGCTGCCCATATGTTAGCATTATAACATTCATTACAAATATATCCAGATCTCCCATTAATAATTATTGGATATGGAGCTCTCTTTCTCTCTTCACAGTTTAAGCATATCGGCCCTGGGATCATAATCACGAGCCCGTCCTTTTTTTAATAAATGTAAATACTTTTGAAGTTTCAGCAGCCCAAGCTCTTCTAGTTTCAATACCAGGTTTGTTGTAAGACCTTCCTATCTGACTTAAATCTTCGTGTCTTGATGTTAGCGCTGTAATATCAGATCTCCCTTTGTGAACTTTCTGCGATAAAGTTATATAAGATTTTCTTAAAATCTTTGGCGCATATAAAAGATTTGGATCTTCAGCTTTGTATCTCATCAATGCTCTCAACCTTGGTGTAAATGTTTCATCTGATCCTAAATGAGACTTGTGAGATTGTTTAAATTCTTTACTAAAATATTTATTCTCACTCCATTTTGTTGTTCCAAATAACCAAGGATGATCTTTCATTTTGTAAAATCCCAGGCCAGGTCTTTCTCCTATACTTAAAATATTCCTAAATAGTATCTCTAGCTCTGGTGTAATTGGTTGAACTTTATTTAGTTTTCTATTTTTAGAAATACCTTTTGGAACTACATAAGTCATCTGCTCCCAATCTATGTATTCTTTTTTATACTTCATAGCCTCTGTTTTTCTGATTGATGTAGTTAATAAAAATTGATGCAATTCTGCTTTCCAAGGAAATTCTTCAGAAAGCTCCTCACAACTCTCCCAAAATATATCCAGGATTTTTAGATCTTCTATTGCAACATCTTTATAAGGATCTGATTTCTTTAATTCCTTTTTGATATAAACCGTTTTTAAAGAAATAGGACACAAACCAGGATTTGTTCCAAGCCAACCTTTCTTACGAGCCCATATCCATAATGATATAAACACCTTTAAATAATTTTCTTTAATTGTAGAGGAGGATATATCTTTTAACCAATGCTCTACGTCTCCAGGTTTCAAGTCTTCTATTAAACTCTTACCAAGATCACTATCATAAATTGATTTATTTTTAGAAGCAGTAATAGTGTAAGTGTGCTTCTTTCTTCTGTTGTAATAATGTCTATCTTTTTTTACACCACGACCAGGAGGATATTTTCTAAACAGATCTTGCCAATCTCTTGGAGCATTAATTCTTAAATGTTTATTTGCTTTAAATGTAGGGACAGCTTCTCCATTATCGTTGTCTTCAAACTCTACTAATAATTGTCTGTTGTTATATCCGGCCATATACCTCAACCAGATCTGACAAGATTTAGACGTTCTACTGCCAACTCTGTTATCCTTCTCAAATCCACCTTTACAGTAATCCTCAATAACATCATTGAGTGATTTACCGGCAGTTAATGTTGTGTCCGGCTTTTCAACTAATCTTTTCTCATCTACTCTAGTTTTAATTGGGCTTTTGATCCATAAGCCTCTTTCATCTTGGTGTGTGTTGGCAAGGTCTAAACAAATCTTCTCAACATCCTTACATTTGATATTAGGGAACTGACCAATTGTGTAATGGTTTGTTTTACCACTGAACCAAATATCCATTATAAAATCTTTTCTGCCGCTCTTTGAAACTCTTAAAAGCAATCCTTTAAGTGATGAACCTTTTGAGACATTAAACTTAAATTGTCTAAATCGTTTAGAGCCAAAGTTTAAATTTTTAATTGATATCTTTTCAATTGCGCTATCTCTGAAAGACATAATCTCTCGTTTGTTGCGTGTTTGCTTTATCGGATCTGTTGCGTGTTCGTTGTCTAGTTTTTCTTCCATCATTCTCCATCTTTAATTGACTTATTTTATTATGTACAACAAAAGTCGATCAAACTAGTGTAGCGTAGTGTGGAGTAGTGTAGAATAGTGTGAACCTCACACCCCTAATTTAAGCGCCTTTTTCCCCTACACTTATCTAGACATCAAATAAAAAAGCTGTATTTTGTATATATGGCTGACAAAACATTAAATCAAATTAGGACTACTTTTTTAGATTATTTTGAAAAAAATGATCACAAGATAGTTGAATCTAGCAATTTGGTTCCGGATAATGACCCAACATTGATGTTTGCAAACTCAGGTATGGTTCAATTTAAAAATGTATTTACTGGCCTTGAAAAAAGAAATTATGTTAGAGCCACAACCTCTCAAAAATGTGTAAGAGCAGGCGGCAAGCATAATGATCTTGAAAATGTAGGGTACACACCAAGACATC
>Ga0208414_1000834_pt1 | contig 26955 bp, 23 predicted proteins | sample AntAceMetag02UKE_FD_184770 | JGI IMG/M metagenome (GOLD analysis project Ga0208414, IMG submission 184770) | Saline lake microbial communities from Ace Lake, Antarctica - Antarctic Ace Lake Metagenome 02UKE (SPAdes) (version 2) | ecosystem: Environmental > Aquatic > Non-marine Saline and... | reverse complement strand
CACACACCACTGCACAGCAGCGCGAAACCAGTTGTAAAAAGGAGAATCAAATACCTCGGCCTCTTCTGGGTCTGCGTCTAAGTCAACGCCGGCGGCCACATGCTGGTGTGGCTTGGCTTTCAGTATGCGCGTACCCAAGTAGGGCACGAAGTACACCGACACCAACCAACTCACCACCAAGGCTACGGAGGTGACTGCAAATATGGCAAATGTGTATTCGCCCACTGTGGACTGCGCCATACCAATAGGTAGAAAGCCAGCGGCTGTAATCAGCGTGCCAGTCAGCATGGGCATGGCGGTCACTTCGTAGGCATAAGTGGCTGCGCGAAACTTGTCTGCGCCTTGTTCCATTTTGCGCACCATCATTTCTACAGCAATGATAGCGTCGTCCACCAGCAAGCCCAAAGCAATGATCAGCGAGCCTAATGATATTTTGTGCAGACCAATACCCCAGTATTTCATACACAAAAACGTCACCGCCAACACCAACGGAATGGTAATGCCCACCACCAAGCCAGGACGGACATCCACGTACCACCCAAAGCGACCACCTTTGTGCAAACCAAGTGCTAAAAAGCTCACGCTCAACACAATTAACACAGCTTCAATCAGCACCTTTATGAACTCTGATACAGATGCCGCCACGGTCTTAGGCTGGTCTTGCAATTGCACCAACTTGACGCCAATGGGCAAGCCTTGCTCGATAATAGGCACCGCGTTGTTGAGCGCTTTACCCAGCGCAATGATGTCGCCACCCTTGGCCATTGATACGCCCAAGCCGATCACAGAAGCCCCTTGGTGGCGAACTTTGACGTTGGGCGGGTCCGAATAACCACGGGTCACTTGAGCGATATCGCCCAACTTGAAAGTTTGACCTGAGGCGCCGCGTATGGGCGTTTGACGCAGAGCATCCACGCTTTCAAAAGCGCCGTCAATGCGCACTTCAAACACATCTGACGGATTGGTCTGCGCGCGTGCACGGCCAGCACTTTCTACTGAATTTTGCTGGTTTATTTGCGCCAATACCTGTGAAAAATCCAACCGCAGTTGCGCCAACTTGGCTTGTGAAACCTCTATAAATATTTTTTCGTCTTGCACACCAAACAAGGCGACCTTGGCCACATCTGGAACGCGCAGCAGTTGTGCACGGACTGTGTCTGCAAAATCCTTGGTTTGTGCTGGCGAAAAACCATCGGCCTGAACAGCATAAATAACGCCGTACACATCGCCAAAGTCGTCGTTAAAAAATGGGCCAATAACACCTGGTGGTAACGAGCTTTTCGTGTCAGAAATCTTTTTTCTGACCGTGTACCACACGTTAGAAACCTCTGACCCAGGTGATGAATCCTTGACCTGAAAAATGACCTGCGACTCACCTGGCTTGCTGTAGCTGCGAATCTTGTCCGCATAAGGCACCTCTTGCAGCGTACGCTCAATGCGGCTGGTGACTTGCTCGGCGACTTGCTGCGCGTCAGCACCAGGCCAGTACGTTCGAACCACCATGGCCCTGAAGGTGAACGGGGGATCCTCGTCTTGCCCCAACTGAAAGTAAGACGTGATGCCAAACACCATCAACACCACAATCAGGTAGCGCGTGAGTGGCGCGTGGTTTAACGCCCACTCAGATAAATTAAAACTTTTTTTTGTAGGAGGTGACGACATAGGTACAAGTGGCCTTGATTGGCACATTAAGCCGGCGAATAAGCAGCAACGTTAGCTGTCGGCTGCGCTGCATATTGCAAACAAGCAATTAACACGCAGACAACAGCAACAAGGGAGAAGTAAAAAGTAAGAAGTAACAACACGTTAAAAGGTATAGCGTTTCACCACCTGGTTCGGCGTTAGAGCGTGTGCACCAGCGCTGACCACCTCTTGACCTGCTTGCAGACCGCTGACGAGCAAGCCGTCATTCAGAACTTGAACCACAGTCACCGCTGTTGCTACCACACGCATGGTCTCAGGGTTTAAAACCCAGACCGATGAAGCCGCCCCGTCTAGCCACACTGCGTTGCTAGGCAACAGGCTGGCACCAGCGTGCTGTGGGGCCGATGTGGACGCTTGCGTTGACACCAGCTGCACCAGCGCCGAGCTGCCCAAAGGCCACTGCGCATCAGCAGACAAACGCACTTTCACCACATACGTGCGCGTGATGGGATCTGCGCTGGCAGCCACATCAACCACTTTGGCTGACGCTTGAACACCCAAGGCCAGACTGGAAACTTGAACCACTTGGCCCAGCGCTACAGTGCTTAAACGCTGTTGGGGAACCACAAACTGCACGTCACGCGCGCCATCATGCGCCAGTCGAATAACCACGACACCGGCGCTGACCACTTGGCCCACGTCAGCGTCCACACCAGTGATCACACCAGCGGATGGGGCTCGCAACGACGTGTAGCCAAGTTGGTTTTTTTGTGCGCTAGCGCCAGCAGAGGCGCTGGTGAGCTGGGACGCGGCCATATTGAGGCTCACTTGATAGCGTTGCAGCTGGGCCTGGCCTATGAAGCCCTGCGATGCCAAGTCTGTGAACCTAGCCAAGTCAGCCTTGGCCAAGTCAAATTGGCTCACAGCCGCATCACGCTGCGCACCAGCGGACGCTGCTGACAAGTTGTAATCGGTGTTGTCCAAATTAGCCAGTTCGTCGCCCTTGCCAACACGTTGGCCAAGGTCTATCAGTCGACTCTTCAGCTTACCAGGCACTCGGAAACCAAGCATGCTCTCTGTTTGCGCCTTGACTTCACCTGAGTAAGTGAATTCGGTGGTAGCTGGTGCGTTGGCGACCACTGTTACCAACTGCACAGCGCGCACAGGCGCTTGCCTGGCCTCTTGCTGGCTGCAGCTGGCCAGCACAAGCGAAACACCTGCAATGACCAACGGACGGAAATGGTATGAACTGGGCATAAAAAATGCGACAAAGTCGCTGAAAGTGTTAAAAAGTGAGCGCTAATTTTTAGACACAACAAGAATGAAGGGCTTATTGACCAACCGGTCAACAAATTGTAACTGAAAGCGGCCATGTGGCAGCAAACGCCCACGCAATCCACATAAGGCCTACATTTATCATGTGCACAGTGGGTGTACAGCCAACTGTTGGTCTGTGCTGCGCGTCTTCAAAGCTTGGCGCTGGTGCAGCGGGGTACGGCGTCAGCATGAACGGTGCAAGCCATTTGGAACCAGGACCAAACACCCCACATTACAACGGGTATTTGCTATAGGTCCCTATTTATCAGTAGCTTGTTAGCATAGAAACATGTCGCACGCACTAGAACTCGACTTACCTTGGCTAGAAAGCCACCAGCCGCTGCCCCCCGCTCAGCAGGCTTGGCCCGAACACGCCCCCTACCCTGGTCTTCTGGCCGCTGGTGGCGACTTAAGCGTCGCGCGCTTGGTAGACGCGTACAGCCGAGGCATTTTCCCTTGGTTCAGCGAAGGGGAGCCTATTTTGTGGTGGTCTACCGACCCGCGCATGGTATTGGCACCACACGATTTCAAACTCCACACCAGTTTGCGCAAGCAGCTGAAAACCTTGTTGCGTGAACAGCGTGTGCACATAGAGATAGACACCCATTTCACAGACGTCATCACCACATGCGCCGACGTGGCTCGCCAAGACCAGACAGGCACTTGGATTGGCCCCAGCATGCAGCTGGCTTACTCAGCGATGTTTGAGGCCGGATACGCCCACTGCATCAGCGCTTGGGTAGACGGCGTATGCGTAGGCGGTTTGTACGGCATCAATATTGGCAGCATGGTATTTGGCGAATCCATGTTCAGCCTAGCCCCCAACGGCTCCAAAATAGCATTGGCGGCTTTGGTGGCGCTCAGCAGAAGAGACCGCGTGGCTTTGATCGACTGCCAACAAGTCACCTCGCACTTGGCATCTTTGGGCGGCACGCCCATTGCACGCAGCGCATTTTTAAATACCGTGGAGCAAGCTTGCTCTCAACCCGCTCCAACATGGGTCTTCCAGACATCGGACTGGCAATATCTGGACAAGCGATTGTTATGACACACCAGCAAGAGCTCCCGGTCAACACTGTACAGCTGTATGCCACTGCACCCTACCCGTGCAGCTATTTGCCAAACTTGCAAGCACGTTCACAAGTGGCCACACCAAGCCACTTGGTACACGACGACGTTTACGCCAGCTTGATCGCACAAGGCTTTAGGCGCAGCGGCCTGTTTACATACCGCCCCCACTGTGACGGCTGCCGCGCATGTGTGCCTGTCAGAGTTTTGGCACAGTCCTTTAAGCCCAACCGCAGCCAAAAGCGCATCTGGAACAAGCACCAGCACCTGCAAGTGCGCGTGCTGCCAGTGTCCTTCGACCCTGACCACTACGCGCTGTACCAAGACTACCAACAAAAGCGCCATGCAGGCGGCGGGATGGACAACGACAGCGTTGACCAATACAAACAGTTTTTACTGCAGAGCCGAGTCAACACCCGCCTTGTGGAATTTTGGCAACCCACCACCACCGAACGACCAGCCCGCTTGGTCATGGTGTGCATCATGGATGTACTCAACAACGGTTTGTCTGCTGTTTACACATTTTTTGATGCGCTTATCACCTCTGGCTTAGGCACATTTGGTGTGTTGTGGCAAATAGAACAAGCTCGCCAAGTTGGCGCTGAACACTTGTACTTGGGCTATTGGATCAGCCAGAGCAACAAAATGAACTACAAGCGCGCTTTCACGCCGCAAGAACATTACCTTGACGAGATATGGACAGCCGCTTAGGACGCCAATTGCGGGCCTTCTAGGACATCAACCCCATTCAAAGAGATCAAAACACTTGGGACTGTATTTCACGCTATAAAATGATGAGTTGAAATCGTCGTGATGGCATACCGCCAAACCAGCTAACCCATTCAACATGTCCGAGCCAGAAACCATCAAGCCTACAGTCCAAGTCATAGAGCGCATTTTTGTGTTGCTGGATGTCTTAGCCAAGCACCACGAGCCGATGGCGCTCAAAACCATCAGTGACAGAGCAGGCCTTCACCCGTCGACAACGCACCGCATATTAAACGATTTGGCCATCGGCCACTTTATAGACAGGCCTGAAGCTGGCAGCTACCGCCTGGGCATGCGACTGCTGGAGCTTGGCAACTTGGTCAAAGAGCGATTGAGTGTACGTGACGCTGCCATCGCGCCCATGCGTGAATTGCACAGACACACGCAACAAGCCGTTAACTTGAGTATTCGCCAAGGCGACGAGATTGTGTATGTGGAGCGCGCTTACAGCGAGCGCTCAGGCATGCAGGTGGTCAGAGCCATAGGCGGTCACGCCCCACTTCACCTCACGTCTGTCGGAAAATTATTTTTAGCCAGTGAAGACATGCCCAGACTGCGAAGCTACGCGGCACGAACAGGGCTAGCGGGTCAAACACGCAACAGCCTCACGCAACTGGCCATGCTTGAACGCGAGTTGCAAGAAGCACAACGCAGCGGCATCGCACGAGACAATGAGGAGTTGGAGTTGGGTGTGCGCTGTATGGCAGCAGGCATACGCGATGACCAGGGTCGTTTGATAGCTGGCCTATCGATTTCAGCGCCAGCTGGTCGACTAGACGAGGCATGGCTGCCCAAACTGAAGGCCACTGCGCAAGCTATTTCAAAATCGCTAGGCTACCACGAGCACTTGTAAACAACACAATCAGAGCCACCACGCGCAGGCGCTGTTCACTTGCCTTGACCAGGGTGGGTTGCACATCAATACAACCTAGCTCGGGGAGCATTAATTTTAAGACTGGCTGCGTTTGGCAACGGTTGCCGCGTGACCACCAATTGGGAATGTGGCCTCTACCCAGCGCCTAGCACGGCGTGCATCTGCTACCCGTGTGTACTTACCTTTAGAGTCCAAGAACACCATGATCAGGTTACGTCCAGCCACTGACGTTTGCATGACCAAGCAACGGCCTGCTTCACGTATGTAGCCGGTTTTTTGCAACCCAATATCCCAATCGTCTGAGCGTACCAAACTGTTGCTGTTGCGGTACTCAATACGTCTCCTGCCAGAACGCACTGAGGCAGACTCGGCGGTTGACAGCTCACGCAACAAAGGACGGTCGTGGGCGACAGAGACAAGAATAGCCAAATCTCTCGCGCTGGATTTGTTTTGACTGGACAAACCTGTTGGTTCAACGTATTTGGTATCGGTCATGCCCAGCAGGCTGGCTTTGGCATTCATATTGGCCACGAATGCGACTTCGCCCCCTGGGAATGTTCTGGCCAACGCGTGGGCTGCGCGGTTTTCACTCGACATCAGGGACAAGTGCAAGGCCTGTCCGCGTGTGAGTTTGGTACCTAAACGCAAGCGCGAAGAGCTGCCTTTGATACGGTCAACATCCGCACGGGTAATAACAATTTTCTCGCTCATATTGAGATCAGCATCGTTGATGATGAGGCCAGTCATCAACTTCGTCAAAGATGCAATGGGAAGGATAGCCTCGTCATTTTTACTGAACAGCACTTCATGCGTGTCTTGATCAATGACCAAGGCCACGCTTGATTTCAACTTCAGCGGGTCGACTCTGGACTCCAAACCAGACTGGTTGGCTGCAGATACAGCAGCGACAGCTGTGGCACCGATGACAGATGTCTTGGTACCCGTGAAACGGCTGCTGGCTTTAACCGTTGTACCAGCGTAATTCTTAGCAACAACACCAGGCTCTGCAGCTTGGGTATGTTGCCCTGCTGTGACGACAGTCAACATAAACAGACCTAAAAAGGCTGCATTTGACAGTGTTTGACGTGTTTTCAAAATTCTCTATCCCTATGCAAATTAATTATTGCTAAGTGTTAGTTTAGTTTTAATTTTAAAAAAGTCTAGTGTTTTCAAGCATTTAAACAATTTAGCTAGATTTTGTCTCACTTTAAAAATGAGCGCCTAAGTAAACATTTAGCCGGTCTTTGTTTTAAATAAGAACGTACCCCTGAGGCATGAAGCATTAAAAAAACACACATTCACACAAATGCAACAGGCGAAAAAATACCGCTGAACAGGCTGTGTGAATCAGCGGTATTTAAGTCGCGTGGCTTAAGCCATAGCTATGTCACCCTTATCAACCCTGTGCTGCAACCCGCTGTGAGGAGCTGTGAAGCTTGTTCAATGCACTGAGGTAAGCCTTGGCAGAAGCCACCACAATATCTGGATCGGAGCCCACGCCGTTGACCACTCGCCCAGAGTGCTGCAAGCGAACTGTCACCTCACCTTGACTCTCAGTTGAACCAGAGGTAATAGCATTGACCGAATACAGGACCAACTCGGCACCACTGTCGACATGGCTTTCAATCGCTTTAAGGGTCGCATCGACGGGCCCATTGCCGCTGGACGCCGTGGAGATTTCCGCACCTTTGGCTACGAACACCACACTGGCCTGTGGCTGCTCGCCAGTCTCACTGCGTTGTGACAATGACACCAAGCTATAAAGCTCGGCAGCACTTCCGGCTTGCTCCTCGCTGACCAGAGCCAAAATATCTTCGTCAAAAATATCACTTTTGCGATCAGCCAACTCTTTGAACTTGGCAAATGCCGTGTTCACGTCTGCCTCAGATTCCATCACAATGCCCAAGTCTTGCAGGCGCTGTTTAAAGGCATTGCGTCCACTCAACTTACCCAACACCATTTTGTTGGCGCTCCACCCTACATCTTCAGCACGCATGATTTCATATGTGTCACGCGCTTTGAGCACGCCATCTTGGTGAATGCCGGAGGCGTGCGCAAACGCATTCGCACCCACAATGGCCTTGTTGGGCTGAACCACAAATCCTGTGGTTTGACTCACCATGCGAGACGCAGACAAGATTTGGCTGATATCAATGCCCACATCAAGGTTGAAGTAGTCGCGCCTTGTGCGCAACGCCATCACCACCTCCTCCAGCGAGCAGTTGCCTGCGCGTTCACCCAAGCCATTGATGGTGCATTCAATTTGACGCGCGCCGCCAATTTGCACACCGGCCAAAGAGTTGGCCACGGCCATACCCAAATCGTTGTGGCAGTGCACAGACCAGATGGCCTTGTCAGAATTGGGGATGCGTTCGCGTAAATTTTTAATGAAGTTACCGTACAACTCTGGCACCGCATAGCCCACGGTGTCGGGTATGTTGATGGTTGTCGCACCTTCTTTGATCACAGCTTCAATCACACGACACAGAAAGTCCGGGTCTGAGCGGTAGCCGTCTTCTGGGCTGAACTCCACATCAGCCACGCGGCTGCGGGCGTAGCGCACGGACAGCTTGGCTTGTTCAAACACCTGGTCTGCTGTCATGCGCAGCTTCTTTTCCATGTGCAAGGGACTGGTGGCAATGAAGGTGTGTATACGCGACGACACGGCGCCGGCCAGCGCATCAGCCGCACGACCAATATCCTTGTCGTTGGCACGTGCCAACGAGCAGATCGTAGAGTCTTTGATAGCCTCTGCAATGGCTTTAACGGCTTCAAAATCACCATTTGAACTGGCTGCAAAGCCGGCCTCGATCACGTCAACTTTCAAACGCTCCAGTTGGCGCGCAATGCGCAGCTTCTCGTCGCGCGTCATGGATGCGCCAGGCGACTGCTCACCATCGCGCAAAGTGGTATCAAAAATTACAAGTTTATCGGTCATGTCGTGTCTCCTGAAATCAAGTGAGCTAATTCAATCCGTCTATCCGTCAACTTGTAATGGTAGCGCTGACAGGAGCCAAATCGCCACGTCCCGCTTGGCTTCGTTGCAGCCCTGAGACGATGGCTTTGAGTGAGGCTGAGACGATGTTGCCATCCATGCCGACACCGAAAAGCGTTTCCTCGTTGATGCGCAATTCGAGGTAAGCCACGGCCAGCGCGCTCGCGCCAGATCCGATCGCGTGTTCGCGGTAATCGAGCACGCGAACCACCTGCCCGGTCGCCGCCATCAGCCCCGCCACAAAAGCGTCTATAGGTCCGGTGCCACTGCCCTGAATCGCGTGCACATGGGCCCCCAAACGCACGTCGGCCTTGATGCTGAAAACCTTGCCATCCGCCTGCGTGCTTTCTTCGATCATCAGGCGCTCAGGGGCGACCACGGTCTCCACACCATAAGTGACCTGAAACAAAGCGAATAGATCTTGCGCCGTGAGTTCTTTGCCGCTGGCGTCCATCACGCCTTGCACCACTTGGCTGAATTCGATCTGAAGACGCCGCGGCAACTCAAGGCCAAATTCATGCTCCAGCAGATAAGCAATACCGCCTTTGCCCGACTGGCTGTTGACGCGAATCACGGCCTCGTAGCTACGACCCAAGTCCATTGGGTCAATTGGCAAATAAGGCATGTCCCAGATGTCGCCCTCACAACGTGCCGCGAAGGCTTTTTTGATGGCGTCTTGGTGCGAGCCAGAGAACGAGGTGAAAACCAAATCACCAGCATATGGATGACGAGGATGCACGAGCAACTGGTTGCAATACTCGACCGTTCTGCGCACTTCATCGATGTCCGAAAAATCGAGACCGGGCGAAACACCCTGGGTGTACAGATTGAGCGCGATGTTGACCAAATCGACATTGCCAGTGCGCTCGCCATTGCCGAACAAGCACCCTTCAATCCGGTCAGCACCGGCCATCAAGGCCAGCTCACCGGCGGCTGTGCCGGTACCGCGGTCGTTGTGCGGATGAACCGAGATGACGATGGAGTCACGCCGCGCCAAATGTCTGTGCATCCACTCCATCATGTCGGCAAAAATATTCGGCGTTGAATGCTCGACTGTCGATGGCAAGTTGATGATGCACTTGTGCTCGGTCGTCGGTTGCCAGACGTCGGTGACAGCATCGACCACGCGTTTTGAAAATGCCAGCTCGGTGCCCGACCACATCTCGGGCGAGTATTGAAAAGTCCAGCGGGTCGCTGGTTGCGCTGCCGCCAGTTGCTTAAACAAACGGGCGTTGGCAGTGGCCAACTCAACAATCTCGTCTTCATTCATGCCGAGCACCACCCTGCGCATGACAGGTGCCGTCGCGTTGTAAAGATGGACGATGGCTTTTTTCGCCCCTTGGAGGGCTTCAAACGTGCGACGAATCAAGGGCTCGCGGGCCTGCGTCAGCACCTGAATCGTGACGTCGTCCGGGATCAGGTTCTCGTCGATCAAACGGCGCAAGAAGTCATATTCCGTTTGGGATGCAGAGGGAAAGCCCACTTCAATTTCTTTGAAACCAATCTTCACCAGCATCTCGAACATCTTGAGCTTGCGGGGAATGTCCATCGGCTCAATCAAGGCTTGGTTGCCGTCCCGCAAGTCGACACTGCACCAAATCGGCGCGGCCGTCAGCACGGCATCCGGCCAGGTACGGTCGGTCAACTTGACCGGTGCGAAGGCTTTGTATTTGCTGGAAGGTGTGTTCAACATGTTGATCTCGACAGTGTGAAAAGTAAAAAACAAAAACCGACTTGCCAATGAAAAACGGCCCGTTGCTGTTGCAGACGGGCCGTTGATTCAGTATCGCGCAAGCGTCACCAAACCGACCCTTTGGTCAGTATGCTTGCTAGCAGTAGGCTAGAAAGGGTTGGTTGTGCGAAAAAATTCATATAATTAATGTATCACAAAGTTACGCAAACGGTGCAATGGCTCTACTCGTGGAGCCCGCGCTCTTCTGGTTCGTCGGTAGACATGCTGATCACGCTGGTCTGCTGGCCTTTAAAACGACGCCAGCCATACAACACATAACCAGACAATCCGTAGGCAACAAACAAAGCGAACAGCACAGTAGGCGGGTGAATGTTAACCACCGCGATGCCTAGAGCAACAGCCACAATGGCGGCGAACGGCACGCTCTTTTTAAGGTGCATATCTTTAAAGCTGTAGAAAGGCACGTTGGTCACCATCGTGAGGCCCACATACAGGGTCAAGGCAAACATAGGCCAGGCAAGGCTTGCAGTGTCTAGGTCAATCTCAACAGAGAGCCAAATTGCACCGGCCACCAAGGCCGCCGCGGCAGGTGACGGCAAACCTTGAAAGTAACGCTTATCAACCACGCTGGTGTTCACATTAAAACGTGCCAAGCGAAGCGCTGCACATGACACGTATACAAACGCAGCAATCCATCCCCAGCGACCCAAGTCGCGCAAGGTCCACTCATAAGCGATCAAAGCTGGCGCAGCCCCGAACGACACCATGTCACTGAGTGAGTCCATTTGCTCGCCAAACGCACTTTGCGTGTTGGTGAGTCGGGCGACGCGCCCATCTAGGCCGTCTAAGAACATGGCTGCAAAAATACCCAAGGTTGCCAAGTCAAAGCGCCCGTTCATAGACATGACCACCGCATAGAAACCACCAAACAGCGCTGCCAAGGTAATCATGTTGGGCAACATGTAAATACCTTTTTTGCGCAAAGGCAAACTGGCGGTGGCGGGGGCTTCGCTGGGGGTGTCGTTTTTTTTAACTGTCATAAGTGTGCCAAGTTGTACAATGGCCCAAGTCTAAAGCACCTAAACGGGCCGGGCAGCAAGCGCCTTAAAAGAAAAAAGGCCACCGAAGTGACCTTTTATGCACACCACCTTGGTGGCTTGCAGCAATTGCAGCATGTATCAGACATGACGCAATTGCATAACTTGCGTCAGTTACGTGTTTGGTCAACCAACTTGTTTTTAGCAATCCAAGGCATCATGGCGCGCAGTTTCTCACCCACCACTTCAATCTGGTGCTCGGATGTGAGACGGCGACGTGCAGTCATAGATGGGTAGTTCAACTGGCCCTCTTGAATAAACATCTTGGCGTAATCACCATTTTGGATGCGCTTCAAGGCGTTGCGCATGGCTTCGCGCGACTCGGCATTGATAACTTCTGGGCCTGTCACATACTCGCCAAACTCTGCATTGTTAGAGATGGAGTAGTTCATGTTGGCGATGCCACCTTCATAGATCAAGTCCACGATGAGCTTCAGCTCATGCAAACACTCGAAATAGGCCATCTCTGGCGCGTAACCAGCTTCGACCAAGGTCTCAAAGCCCATCTTGACCAATTCAATGGCACCGCCACACAGAACAGCTTGCTCGCCGAACAAGTCGGTTTCGGTCTCTTCTTTGAAGTTGGTTTCAATAATGCCAGCCCTACCGCCACCGTTGGCCATGGCATAGCTCAAAGCCAAATCTCGGGCTTTACCGCTTTTATCTTGATGCACAGCAACCAGGTGAGGAACGCCGCCACCTTGAGAGTAGGTGTTACGAACAGTGTGCCCTGGCGCTTTTGGCGCGACCATCCACACGTCTAAGTCAACGCGTGGAATGACTTGGTTGTAATGCACATTGAAGCCGTGGGCAAACGCCAATGAGGCACCTTGCTTGATGTTAGGCGCCACGTTGTTGGTGTAAACCTCGCCGATACGCTCGTCGGGCAGCAACATCATGACCACATCGGCGGCTTTCACCGCATCGTTGACTTCCATCACGGTCAAGCCAGCTTTTTCGACTTTGGTCCATGAAGGGCCGTCTTTTCGCAAGCCGACAACGACTTTGACGCCAGACTCGTTCAGATTTTGCGCGTGTGCGTGACCTTGACTACCGTAGCCAATAATGGCGACTGTTTTGCCCTTGATTAAGCTCAAATCGCAATCTTTGTCGTAAAAAACTTTCATGATGGTCCTTGTTAGAAAAATGGAGTGAAAAACAAACTAAACAAATAAAATCGAACGGATACAGACAAAAGCACTAAGCCCGGAGTATTCTCTCACCCCGGCCGATACCGCAAGTGCCCGTGCGCACGGTTTCTAAAATGGCACCCGCATCAATGGCTTGCAAAAACGCGTCGTTTTTGACTTGGTCGCCTGTGAGCTCGACGGTATAAGAGCGATCGGTCACGTCAATGACTCGTCCGCGAAAGATATCAGCCATGCGCTTCATCTCCTCACGCTCTTTACCAACCGCACGAACCTTGACCAGCATTAACTCGCGTTCGGTGTAGGCACCTTCGGTCAAGTCAACAACTTTCACCACTTCAATGAGACGGTTGAGATGCTTCGTAATTTGCTCAACCAACTCGTCAGAACCGGTGGTTTGAATGGTCATTCGCGACAAACTAGGGTCTTCAGTGGGGGCTACTGACAGCGACTCGATGTTGTAACCGCGGGCAGAAAATAGACCAACTACGCGTGACAGCGCACCAGGTTCGTTCTCTAAAAGAACAGCAATGATGTGTTTCATATGGGGTTGTTTCTTTTTGCCGCCCTCGCCAGCTCACGGTAACAAGCTGGTTTGGCGAACAATAGATTCATAAGCGCTAAGGTTATGACAGCGTGCCTAAAGGACAGCGCTGCGAGAGCCAAAGCGGGGGGTAGGGTAAAACTAGCTGCAGGTTACAGGTCCTCTGTACCCAACAGCATTTCCGTAATCCCTTTGCCGGCTTTAACCATTGGGAAAACGTTTTCTGTTGGGTCGGTTCTGAAGTCCATAAACACCGTGCGATCTTTCAAATTACGGGCTTCATGCAAGGCACCTTCTACGTCTTGAGGGCGCTCAATCAGCATGCCCACATGGCCATAAGCTTCAGCCAACTTTACAAAGTCCGGCAAGGCATCCATATAACTGCTAGCGTATCGCCCAGCGTACTCAACCTCCTGCCACTGCCTGACCATACCAAGGTAACGGTTGTTGAGCGACACAACCTTGATGGGTGTGTTGTACTGCAAGCAAGTTGACAGCTCTTGGATACACATTTGCACAGAACCCTCGCCCGTCACGCAATACACCTCAGCGTCAGGCTTGGCCAACTTGATGCCCATAGCGTAAGGAATACCCACACCCATGGTACCCAAGCCACCAGAGTTAATCCAGCGTCTTGGTCTATCAAAGCCGTAGTATTGGGCAGCCCACATCTGATGCTGGCCGACGTCTGATGTGATGTAAGCATCAGCATCTTTGGTCATATTCCACAACGTCTGAATGACTTTTTGTGGTTTGATCACGTCGGTGTTTGTGTCGTCGTACTTCAGGCAGTTGCGTGACCGCCAGTCTTCAATGGTGCTCCACCACGCAGCTAGATCAGCTGGGTCGACATGTTGCGGCGTGTCTTTAATCATGTTGATTAGCTCACGCAACACATCTTTGCAATCGCCCACAATTGGCACGTCTACCTTTACGCGCTTAGAAATGCTGCTGGGATCGACGTCAATATGAATGATTTTGCGCTCGTTTTGGGCAAAATGCTTGGGGTTACCAATCACGCGGTCATCAAAACGCGCGCCTACCGCCAACAAGACATCGCTGTTTTGCATGGCATTGTTGGCCTCAATCGTGCCGTGCATACCCAGCATGCCTAAGAAACGCTTGTCGCTGGCTGGAAACGCGCCCAACCCCATAAGCGTGTTGGTCACTGGGTAGCCTAACAAGTCCACCAACTCGCGCAGCTCTGCAACAGCTTCGCCCAACAAGACGCCGCCGCCGGTATAAATATAGGGGCGCTTGGCACTCAGCAGCAGCTGCAAAGCCTTGCGAATTTGACCACCATGCCCCTTGCGCACCGGGTTGTAAGACCGCATGTGCACAGCCTCTGGGTAACCAGCGTAAGAGGCCTTTTTAAAGGACACATCTTTTGGCACATCCACCACCACTGGGCCTGGTCGACCTGAGCGCGCAATGTGAAATGCCTTTTTCATGATGCCAGCCAAATCAGCCGGGTCTTTCACCAAGAAGTTATGCTTAACGATGGGACGGGTAATGCCCACGGTATCGCACTCTTGGAAGGCATCCAAGCCTATGGACGTGGTCGGTACTTGGCCGCTGATGATGACCATGGGAATGCTGTCCATGTATGCGGTTGCGATACCGGTGACAGCATTGGTCAGCCCTGGGCCCGACGTGACCAATGCAACGCCTACTTCGCCAGTAGCGCGTGCAAAACCGTCTGCAGCGTGCACGGCAGCTTGCTCGTGACGAACAAGCACGTGCTGAATGGAGTCTTGTTTGTGAAGGGCGTCATAGATGTACAGCACGGCACCACCTGGGTAGCCCCAAATTTGCTTTACACCTTCAGCTTGTAATGATTTAACGAGTATTTCCGAACCCATCAGCTCAGGAACTTGGCCGGCAGAATCTGCAACGGCAGCGGAATTGATTTCCGCAGAATTGATTTTCATAATAAACCTTTGAGATTTTCTCTAACGAAAAACCGTGGGTGCCTTTTGCAAAGCCCTTGTGGGGCCAGCTCAAGACTTGAGACAACAGACATTGACGGGCTTCAATTTGTACATCCCGCGCGACTGTTATCCGTTTGCAAGTAAATTGTGCAGCCAATATTATGGCATGCATTTTTACGCCACCAGCGCCATAGGCTTCAGCCACCCTGTATGGGGGCACTCAATAACGGTGACAATGAGCCTCATATTAAGAGAACTTTCATCAATCTACTCATGCCACAACAAAGCCTCATTCCTGACATACCCAGCCTCAAGCGCCGCATGGCTGCTTGGTTGTACGAGTCCATGTTGTTGTTTGGGGTGCTCTTTGTGACCGACTATGTGTTCAGTGTGTTGACCAATACGCGAGACCCGGCAGACAACCGATCTGTTCAGCAAATGTTGTTATTTGTTGTGCTTGGCATGTATTTTTGCTGGCAGTGGACGCGAAGCGGCCAGACGTTGGCCATGAAGACTTGGCATGTGCGCTTGGTTGACGCCAACAACCCACAACACATGCCGTCGTGGCGCCAGGCTATTGCGCGTTACCTCATGTGCTGGGTATGGCTTATTCCGCCACTGCTGCTAGGCAAAGCCTTGGGCTCTGGTGCTGGGATGATTACGGTTTGGATCTTGTTGTGGGCTGCGGTTTGGGCCAACACCGCCAGACTAAACCCGCGACGACACTTTTGGCACGATGTGTGGGCAGGAACACAACTGGTCTCTTACGAGCCTGTGCCAGCTAACAAGCCAAAAGCCAACGCTACAAAAGAATAACCCAACACATTTGAGTGCCAGCCGTTACATACAATTAACACATGACCATGACATTAAAAAAAGGCAAACCCACTGTTAAGCTGCGCGGCTTTGCCAGGCTACCGCACGCATTGTCCTACTCAATAGATGGGCTCAAAAGTGGCTGGAAAGAGCCTGCATTTGCTTTTGAAGTTATGTTGGCGACCCTGCTAGTGCCTGCAGCCTTTTTTATTGGTCAGGGCTGGCTAGAAGTTGCCATGCTGATTGCCACTGTGGTGCTGGTGCTCATTACCGAGCTGCTCAACACAGCCTTAGAAGCGGCCATTGACCGCATCAGCGAAGACCACCACGAGCTGTCAAAAATTGCCAAAGACATGGCCAGCGCCGCGGTGTTGCTCGCATTGCTGTTGTGTGCCGGCGTGTGGCTGGCCGCTGTTGTTTCAAGAGCCCTTGCCTAATGGTGAACCCTGTATTTTCTATTGCCGTTTATTGTGGCTCGCGCCCAGGCACCGAGCCAGCCCACACGGACGCAGCCACAGAAGTAGGCACGTGGATTGGCTCGCGGGGCGGCCAGTTGGTGTATGGCGGCGGCAAAACAGGATTGATGGGCACTGTGGCACGTGCATGCGCCCAAGCTGGCGGGCGTGTTCTCGGTGTGATGCCTCAGGCGCTGGTGGCACGTGAGGTAGCCAATACCGACTGCGACGAGCTTGTCGTGGTGGAAACCATGCATGAGCGCAAGGCCATCATGGCCGAGCGCAGTGACGCATTTATTGCCATGGCCGGTGGCATTGGCACATTTGAAGAACTGTTTGAAATATGGACCTGGCGTCAGCTGGGCTACCACAACAAACCCGTGGGCTTGCTCAACATAAACGGCTATTACGACGGGCTCAATACGTTTATTCAAACAGCTTTACAAGCCGAGTTTATGGATGACCGCCAGATGGCATTGATTGAAGTTGGTTGCGAGCCAGCAGCGCTGTTGCACACATTGGTTGGTCACTGAGAAGACAACTTGAAAGGCCGCTGACAATGCAGCAGGTGCGGTGCGCTAATTAAATGGCAGTTTCGTCTTCTTCACCAGTGCGAATACGCACGACGCGCTCGACGGGTGTGACAAATATTTTGCCATCGCCAATTTTGCCAGTACGAGCAGCTGCCACGATAGCGTCTACGCAGCGCTCAACATCACCAGACGACACCACCACCTCAACTTTAACCTTGGGTAAAAAGTCCACCACGTACTCTGCGCCTCGGTATAACTCTGTGTGGCCTTTTTGACGGCCAAAACCTTTCACTTCGGTCACGGTCAAACCGGTTACGCCTTGTTCGGCTAAAGCTTCGCGCACCTCTTCTAATTTAAATGGTTTGATAATGGCGGTGATTTGCTTCACAGGACAACTCCTAAAGTAAACGGATTAAACAAGCACGCTGAGAACCATGACTAGGCATCGCGTGCTTGATTGTCATTATGCCCAAGCCTAGCCAGAGCCGCTGCATGTGCCGCATAATTTAGAGTTACTGCGTTAACTATTAAGCCCACAAGCTGATTCACAAGCCACATGCACAAGCTGCCAGAACACATACCGACTGTTGCCACGTTTAGGGGGGAGCACCCTGAGAATATTTATTACGGCTCTGTTGCCGTGGTCGATAAACGGGGCAAGCTGCTGGCACATGCTGGCGACATGCGCACGCCCATGTTCACGCGCTCGGCGCTCAAACCCTTTCAGGCCATGCCGCTCATTGCACAGTTTGCAGACAAATTTGATCTCAGCGATGCCGACGTTGCCCTGCTCTGCGCCAGCCACAATGGGGAGGCAGCGCACGCCAGCCGCGCAGCGTCTATTTTGAGCCGCGCTGGACGGGGTGAAACCGACCTGCTGTGCGGCACCCACCTGCCCTATTACTACACCACCAACAACATTGCGCCGCCAGTGCCGCCCACTTACAACAGGCTGAACCACAACTGCTCAGGCAAGCACGCCGGGATGCTGATGTTGGCCACCGCCTTGGGCGTGCCACACCAGCTGTATACAGACCTGTCACACCCCGTGCAGCAAGCCATTGTGGCCAGCGTATGCCATTTTTGCGGCTTGCAGCCCAGCCAACTGGTGGTGGGTATTGACGGCTGCAGCGTCCCCAACTTTGCCGTGCCACTGCCCAACTTGGGGCGCGCCTTTGCACAGCTCACCACCGACCATGCAGACGGGATGTATGGCAACGGCCCACAGCGGGTGTTTCAAGCCATGAGTGAGCACCCAGCAATGGTCAGTGGTATGGGGCGCAATGACTTGGCCATCACCCGCGCTGGCCAAGGCGACTGGATTTCAAAAGTGGGCGCTGACGGCGTGCAAACCGTCACCAGCAAGTCACGCGGCACCGCCATAGTGGCCAAAATTGCCGACGGCAATGCAGACATGCTGATGGTCATGGTGCGTGCAGCGCTTGAGCAAATGGGCTGGATGAATGACACAGCGCGCAACGCCCTCAAGGCCTATGTGCCAGGCCCTTTGAAGAACGTGGCCAAACTAGACGTAGGCCATACGCAAGCTGTGTTTCAGCTGGGTTAACAGTGCGCACTGAAAGGCCTTGCACAAATTAAAGAAATGATAGATCGATGGGACTAGTTGCCATTGATCTGCGCCACCGCAGGACCCAACTGGTCCAGGTGATGGATTTCGGCACATGCTCTGGTGTAACCATCAGGCCAAGGGTTGTTGTCAGGATTCATCCAAATGGTGCGCATACCCACGGCTTGTGCGCCAGCGATGTCATGCGCAGGGTTATCGCCCACATGGATAAAGCTGTCAGCGCCGTGGCCTGTGTGCGCAAGTGCACGCGCAAAAAAATCTGGATGCGGCTTGCTCACACCAATGTGGGCAGAGTTGAAGTGGAAATCAAACAAATGGCCTATACCAACTTGCGTCAAGTCGGCGTTACCGTTGGTCAGTGCGCCTATTTGATAGCTGCGTTTCAGGGTAGCAATCTGGTCACGAGTGCCATCAAACAGCACCACATCATTGCGCGCAGCAACATACACGTCAAACGCATCAAGCGACAGCGCTTGTGCGTTGTGATAGCCACAACGCGACAGCCCCAACTCGACAAACGCAATACGGGTTTGGCTTAGATCGTGTGCCATGTCTGGCCTGTTGGCCAACACCTCGTCGCGCAACTGGGCAATGCCTTGGTCGTCATAGGTTTGGGCAAACTTGGGCGCGTGGCGCTTCATCCACACCAGCATCAGCTCGTTGGCTTTGTGAATAACTGGGGCAATCGCCCACAAGGTGTCGTCTAAATCAAAGGTGATGACTTTAATCATGGCCGTTGGAATGCCTGGTTAGCTTTCAGCAAAAAAACGGTTGGCGATGGGGTATCGCCAGTCTTTGCCAAACCCTCTGTGGCTGACGCGCACGCCCACTGGCGATTGACGGCGCTTGTATTCATTGATACGAATTAAACGCACAACCTTGGCCACATCGTCCGGGTCAAAACCTTGAGAGACTATGTCGGCAGGCGCTGTGTCGTGCTCCATGTAAGCGGCAATGATGGCATCTAACACGTCGTAGGCAGGCAGGCTGTCTTGATCGGTTTGGTCAGCGCGCAACTCTGCGCTGGGCGGGCGGGTGATGATGCGCTGAGGAATGGGGTTGTCACACGTCCCAAATGGGTTGTGGGCGTTACGCCACTGGCACAAGGCAAACACGCGGGTTTTCAGCAGATCTTTGATCACGGCAAAGCCACCAGCCATGTCACCATATAACGTGCAGTAGCCTGTAGCCATTTCGCTTTTGTTGCCAGTTGTCAACACCATGCTGCCAAACTTGTTGCTCAAGGCCATCAGCAAGGTACCGCGAATGCGGGCTTGCAAATTTTCTTCTGTGGTGTCTTCTCCCAAGCCTTCAAACTCGCCCGCCAAAGATTGCTTGAACGCCTCAAAGTGTGGCGTGATATTCAGCTCGGTATAACGCACCCCAATACCCCTTGCCATCTCAGCCGCGTCTAGCCACGATATATCAGCGGTATAAGGCGACGGCATCATCACGGCGCGCACACGGTCTTTGCCCAAGGCGTCAACCGCAATGGCCAGTACCAAGGCCGAGTCAATGCCACCAGACAAGCCCAACACAACGCTGGGAAATTTGTTTTTACCGATGTAGTCACGCACGCCCAGCACCAAGGCCTGCCACAAGTCGGTCAGCTCGTCTTCAAGCGGCGCAACGGGATTGTTGTTGGAGTTGGAGTCGGCAACATCTAAATCCCAAATGCTGAGTTGCTCCACAAAACCTGGCGCTCTGGCTGTGACATTGCCTTGGGCGTTGAGCATAAAACTGCGACCTTCAAACACCAGCTCGTCTTGCCCGCCTACCATGTGGGCGTAAACAAGTGGCAGCGGCACACGCTTGACCAGCTGTGCCATGGCAACTTCACGCTGTGCACTTTTGCCCATGTGAAAGGGCGATGCATTGATCACCACCAGCACTTGTGCGCCTGCGGCTTGCGTGTCTAGGGCGGGCTGCTCAAACCACGCGTCCTCGCAAATGAGCAACCCCACTTGCATGCCTGCCACTTCAAACACACAAGGCTTGTTGCCGGGCGCAAAGTAGCGCCTTTCATCAAATACCTGGTAGTTGGGTAACTCCCGCTTGGCATAGCTTGTTACCACTTGACCGGCGTGCAGCACGGTGGCCATGTTGAGGCACGGTGCTGTAGCCACACTGTCGGTGCGAATCGTCGCGTCTGTGCGCGCCGTGGCGTGTCCCACCACAATGTGCAGGCCTTCTAAGTGGGCAGTCAGCGAGGCAATTGTTTTCAAGGCATCATCAGATGCGGTTGTAAACTGCGTGCGCAGGTACAAGTCCTCAGCCGCGTAGCCAGACAACGCCAACTCAGGCGTGAGCAGTAACTGCGCCCCTGCGCTGTGCGCGTCCTTGGCCGCTTGGACGATGCGCTGGGCGTTGCCGGCGAGATCGCCAACAACAAAATTAAATTGAGCAACAGAAATGCGCATAAGTGACAAAATTTGGGTAGCAAAGCAATGAGCGTTGACAATTATGTCACCCGTGTCATACAAGACCCCGCCGGCATTGCACAAGACCATTGGGACAGCTTGCTAACCGCCTGCAACCAACACGGCCAGTCTGCGAATGGCACCCTGAACCCCTTCGTTCGCCATGCTTACTTGGCAGCCATGCACAGCAGCGCCAGCGCTGTAACTCAAACGGGCTGGCAAGCCTATTTCGTGAGCTTGTGGGACACCAGTCAGGCCCAAGAGCAACTGGTAGGGGTGTGCCCCATGTACATTAAAGCGCACTCTTACGGCGAATATGTCTTTGACTTCGCTTGGGCCAGAGCCTACCAAGAGCACGGCTTGGCGTACTACCCCAAAGCGGTCATTGCCCCCCCTTTCACCCCAGTGCCGGGGCCACGCCTGATTGCAGCAACGCAGGCAAACAAGACCGCGTTACTGGCAGCCACGCTGGCCACCTGCAAAGACTTGGGGGTGTCGTCCATGCACGCCTTGTTTATCGACGACAGCGACCGTGAAGCATGCCAAGCTCACGGCCTGCTGATGCGGCAAACCGTCCAATTTCACTGGCACAACACCACGCCAGGTTACGCCAGCTTTGACGCATTTTTGACGACCATGACGCAGGACAAACGCAAAAAAATAAAACAAGAGCGGCGCAAAGTAGCCGATGCAGGTGTCAGGTTTGAGTCCAAACGCGGCCTGGCCATCACAGAGCAAGACTGGGCGTTGTTTTACCGTTGCTATGAACAAACTTATGTAGAACACGGCAATGCGCCCTACCTAACGCCGGCATTTTTTGAAGCCATGCGCGACCACATGCCTGAAAACTGGGTAATGTTTGTTGCCTACACAGACACCGACCAAGCATTTGCTTGCAGCTTGGTGGGCTTAGAAGTTGATGGGCACGGACAAGCAGTTGCTGCTTTTGGACGCTACTGGGGCGCATTGGCCAGGGTAGATTGCTTGCACTTTGAAGCCTGCTACTACCAGCCACTGATGTGGTGCATAGAGAATGGCGTGCAACGTTTTGAAGGCGGCGCCCAAGGCGAACACAAAATGGCCAGGGCTTTGATGCCACAAACAACTTACAGCGCACATTGGCTGGCGCACCCGTCGTTCGCTGATGCCGTAGACCGCTACTTGGAACGCGAAACCCAAGGCATGCAGGCCTATGTGCAAGACCTGCAAGCTCGAAACCCGTTCAAGGCCAGCCAACCGCTATAGATCCGCAGCACGCTGTTCGCCGGGTGTGCATACGGCGGGTACAAAACAGGCCTGAGGCAATGGGCAGTACATACTGAACTGCCCAAGGTCGCTGCGGTTATGGGGTGTAAACCAGACTCAGGCGGCGTGGTAGTTGGCAATACCATCTACGATTTCTTTGTGGGCGGCATCAGGTCCTTCCCAACCCAATATCTTGACCCATTTGCCTTCTTCAAGATCTTTGTAATGCTCAAAAAAGTGTGCGATCGTTTTGAGCCGCATTGGGTTCATATCGTCAGGTTTTTGCCACTGGCTGTAAATTGACAACAATTTATCAATTGGAACTGCCAGTACTTTCCCATCTTCGCCAGCTTCATCCTCCATTTTCAAAATGCCAATTGCGCGGCAAGTCACCACAACGCCAGGCAGCAAAGGCACAGGTGTAATGACCAGCACATCAACAGGATCTCCATCACCAGACAATGTCTTGGGCACATAACCGTAATTTGTCGGGTAGTGCATGGATGTGCTCATAAAACGATCCACAAAAATCGCGCCAGTTTCTTTATCTACCTCGTACTTTATCGGATCAGCATTCATGGGTATTTCAATGATGACATTGAACGTATTTGGCGCGTCAGCGCCATAAGACACAAGGTTTAAAGACATGCTAGCGTTGCTTTACTGTAAAGAAATAGAAATGAGGAATGGGTATTTTACCTATAAGTGCTTACCCTAAATCCACACGCAGGTGACGCCAAAGTCACCACATCGACATACAGATTGATTTATATTGAAATTGTTGGCCAATTACCTACCCTACAAGCTTGTAACAACGGTGAGGAAGCAACTCAGCGGTGGTGCCTGCTGTTTTGCATCACTGGAACGAAGTTACAACCTTGGAGATTTTTATGGCTGGTAATTTAGCACTGACCCTGGCTGTCGTGTGTGGACTCATAGCTGTCGCTTATGGGGTGTGGGCACGACGATGGATTCTTTCCCAAGATGCGGGCTCGCCTCGCATGCAAGAAATTGCGTCCGCAATTCAAACCGGCGCTGCGGCCTATTTGGCGCGTCAATACAAAACGATTGCAGTGGTCGGTGTCATTCTTGCGATTCTGATCGCTTTGGTTTTGGACCCCATGAGCGCTGTCGGCTTCGTGATTGGCGCCGCCCTGTCGGGCGCCTGCGGTTTTATTGGTATGAACGTTTCTGTCAAGGCAAACGTGCGTACAGCTCAAGCTGCAACAAAGGGTATAGGCCCAGCGCTTGATGTGGCATTTCGAGGTGGCGCCATCACGGGCATGCTGGTAGTCGGCCTTGGCTTACTTGGCGTCACAGGGTTTTACTGGTTGTTAGTCGGCAGCGCGCCCCAAACCACAGGCACTGCCTTGGCTGAACAAATCAACCCGCTGATTGGCTTTGCATTTGGCTCGTCATTAATCTCGATCTTTGCCCGTTTGGGCGGTGGCATTTTCACCAAGGGCGCAGACGTGGGTGCCGACTTGGTTGGCAAAGTCGAAGCAGGCATCCCCGAGGATGACCCGCGCAACCCCGCAGTGATCGCCGATAACGTTGGCGACAACGTTGGCGACTGTGCTGGTATGGCCGCTGACCTCTTCGAAACATACGCGGTCACTCTGATTGCGACCATGGTGTTGGGAGCCTTGATGGTGGGTGGCGCAGGCATCAACGCGGTTACATACCCTCTTGCTTTAGGGGCTGTGTCCATCATCGCTTCCATTATTGGATGCTTTTTTGTCAAAGCAACTCCCGGCATGAAGAACGTGATGCCCGCGTTGTACAAAGGTTTGGCCGTGGCAGGCGGCCTGTCGCTGGTCGCGTTTTACTTCGTCACCATGTGGCTGATTCCCGACGATGCGTTGGGCGCAAGTGGCAGCCAAATGGCGCTCTTCGCGTCGTGCACAGTAGGTTTGGTGCTCACGGCTGGACTGGTGTGGATAACGGAGTACTACACGGGTACGCAGTACCCACCGGTTAAACACATTGCACAGGCGTCTACAACGGGACACGGCACCAACATCATTGCAGGCTTGGGCGTTTCTATGCGCTCAACGGCATGGCCTGTTCTGTTTGTGTGCCTGGCAATCTGGGCCGCTCACCAATTCGCTGGCTTGTACGGCATCGCTATCGCAGCGACATCTATGCTCAGCATGGCAGGCATCGTTGTGGCACTCGATGCCTATGGCCCGATTACGGACAATGCAGGCGGTATTGCCGAAATGTCTGATATGCCTGCCAGCGTGCGCGACATCACTGATCCACTTGATGCGGTGGGCAACACCACAAAAGCCGTTACAAAGGGCTATGCCATAGGCTCAGCAGGATTGGCTGCTCTGGTTTTATTTGCTGACTACACGCACAAGCTAGAAGCATACGGCACAGCGGTGTCGTTTGACTTGAGCAACCCCATGGTCATTATCGGGCTATTTATAGGTGGTTTGATCCCCTACCTGTTCGGTGCCATGGCCATGGAGGCTGTAGGTCGAGCGGCCGGATCCGTTGTGGTTGAAGTTCGCCGCCAATTTAAAGAGATACCCGGCATCATGGATGGGACACAACAACCAGAATATGGCCGCGCTGTGGACCTGCTCACAACGGCGGCCATCAAGGAAATGATGATCCCTTCTTTGTTGCCGGTCGTTGCACCCATTTTGGTCGGGTTGATTTTAGGTCCCGCCGCTTTAGGTGGGCTGTTAATGGGCACCATAGTGACTGGTCTGTTTGTGGCCATTTCAATGTGCACGGGCGGTGGCGCATGGGACAACGCTAAGAAATACATAGAAGATGGCAATTACGGCGGTAAGGGCTCCGAAACACATAAAGCAGCAGTGACAGGAGACACAGTCGGGGACCCTTATAAAGATACGGCTGGCCCTGCAATCAACCCGCTCATTAAAATCATCAACATTGTCGCCTTGTTAATTGTCCCACTCATGATGCAAATCCATGGCGGATAATTAAGCGAGCCTTCGTGTGCCAATCCGTATGGACACTTTGAAAAAAAGCGCAAAGCCTGTCAGGTTTTGCGCTTTTTAATTCTTCAAACCTGTAACAAAAAATTCAGACAACAGCAACTATGACCGACAGGTATATTCCCATCATTGATCAACGCAAGGCATCTAGCAGCGCTGAAGTTGCGCAACTCATCCAGCAGGGCAAACTGACTGTTAATGACCAAGTTGTAGACCGCTTGTCTAGGCCGTTTCGTGACCTGCGTATCAGTGTGACCGACCGCTGTAACTTTCGATGCAGCTATTGCATGCCTAAAAGTGTGTTTGACCGTGACTATGCCTACTTGCCACAAAAAGATTTGCTGCGATTCGAAGAAATTACAACCATAGCTGCAGCTGCAACACGGCTTGGGGTGAAGAAAATTCGCATCACTGGGGGAGAACCCTTGTTGCGTAAAAACCTAGAAGTTTTAATTGCCCAACTGAGTGAACTGCGAACCACTCATGGCGAGCCACTTGATTTGACTTTGACGACCAATGCAAGCTTGCTGAAACGAAAGGCTCAAAGCCTCAAAGATGCTGGACTTAAGCGCTTAACGATCAGTTTAGATGCGATGGACGATGCCATATTTAGGCAGATGAATGACATGGACTTCCCCGTATCCGACGTGCTTCAAGGCATAGATACAGCGCTTGCAGTCGGCTTTGAGGACATCAAGGTCAACATGGTTGTCAAACGTGGCACCAACGAAAGTCAAATTGTGCCTATGGCGGCGCACTTTCGAGGCTCGGGCGTAGCTTTGCGCTTTATTGAGTACATGGATGTGGGGGCGAGCAACGGCTGGCGTATGGACGAGGTTTTGCCAAGCTCAGAAGTTCTAGCGTTGTTGCAAACGCGTTGGAAGCTGAACGCCTTACCTGCAAAGAGTGTGGGTGAGACAGCCAAGCGTTATGGGTATTTAAATGACCGTGGTGACTTAGACCCTAATTTAGGTGAGGTGGGTTTTATATCCAGCGTGACACAGGCCTTTTGCGGCGACTGCAACCGTGCACGGCTGTCGACCGACGGGCGACTGTTCAGCTGTCTTTTTGCAACCGATGGGGCAAACATAAGAGACCTTGTCCGTGATGCCTCAACAGAAGACATTGACACGTTGGCACACCACCTTGCCCACCTGTGGCAGGGCCGCTCAGACCAATACTCGGCGCTGCGTCAAGCCGGGGTGTTACCCGCTGGCAACGCCAAGCAGCGTATTGAAATGAGCTATATAGGCGGTTGATGCAGCCGCGTGTGCTGCAGTCATTTGCCAAAGCGACACGTTGTTGCCACTTGAACCTGCGCTGTTTAAATGCTTGAGACGCCCTTGTTGGCCAGCATATCGGCGCGTTCGTTGCCTGGGTTGCCTGCATGGCCCTTAACCCAGCGCCAGGTCAACTCGTGTTCTGTATTGCACACCAGTTCGTCCAATATGAGCCACAGATCGACGTTTTTAACGGGCTGTTTGGCCGCTGTTTTCCAGCCCCGGGCTTTCCAACCCTTGACCCACTCTGTGATGCCTTTGCGCACATACTCGCTGTCAAGATAGAGCGTCACTTTACAAGGGCGCTTCAGTGACCGCAAGGCCTCGATGACTGCCATCATTTCCATGCGGTTGTTGGTGGTGTTGGGTTCGCCACCAAACAGTTCTTTTTCGGCACCTGCACTTTGAAAAAATACCCCCCAGCCGCCTGGGCCAGGGTTGCCTTTGCAAGCGCCGTCTGTGTATATGGTGATGTCATTCATGGATTGGCATTGTCGTTCATTACGCGAGCGGGTTGTTTGGCTGGTGCCCGACCTCTCACGCGCTTGCGACTCCAAGTTGGCC
>Ga0208414_1000831_pt1 | contig 27059 bp, 18 predicted proteins | sample AntAceMetag02UKE_FD_184770 | JGI IMG/M metagenome (GOLD analysis project Ga0208414, IMG submission 184770) | Saline lake microbial communities from Ace Lake, Antarctica - Antarctic Ace Lake Metagenome 02UKE (SPAdes) (version 2) | ecosystem: Environmental > Aquatic > Non-marine Saline and... | reverse complement strand
CCGCGATACCAACCGCGAAGTGATCATCCATCTATCCTGTAAGGACTTTAATCGCAATGGGCTGGAGAGCCAAGCATGGCACTTGGCCAGTGAGGGCCTTAACAACATCCTGGTGCTGACCGGCGACTATTCCGGCACGGGAGTGAGTGGCGGCAGTAAACCCGTTTTCGATATCGATTCGATCGGCTTGTTAGGCCTGCTCGGCAAGATGAATGGAGGGCTCGATGTTTCCCGGCCGAACGCGAAAAAGCCCACGCAGCTCGCACCCACCCAATTCTATTCGGGCGCGGTGGTGACCAATTTCAAGCTGCATGAAAACGAGGTCATCCCTCAGCTGCTGAAGATGGAGAAGAAGCTCGAAGCGGGAGCTAAATTTATCATCAACCAGATCGGTTACGATTCCCGCAAGATCCACGAACTCCTCGTCTGGATGAAGCGCCGCGGTCACGGTGACGTGCCGTTGCTCGGCAATGTTTACGTGCTTAATCCCGGCGTGGCGAAAGTCTTTAGGACGCAAAAAATTCCCGGCGTAGTGATCTCCGAAGCGCTTGGCGAAATCTGCGAACAGCAGCGCGCCAGCGCCGACCAGGGAAAGCAATTTTTCCTCGAACTCGCCGCCAAACAGGTCGCGATTTATCGCGGATTAGGTTATCGCGGAGCCTACCTCGGTGGGGTTCACACGATTGCGGAAATCGAGCGCGTGCTGGAAATCGAAAAGAGCTTCGGGTCAGACGATTGGAAACAATTTGCCCGGGAGATTCGTTACTCCCGTCCCGGCGAATTCTTCGTCTTTGATGAAGATACCGAGACGGGTCTAGCCAATCCCGAAAAGCTGCATCCCGACTACGAAGGCTCGCTGCAGACGCGGCCGAAGACTGCCAATGTAAACCTCTCGTATCGCTTCTCGAAATTCACCCACGATCTGATGTTCACCCCCGGTAAAGGCTTGTGGAATCTGGGGGCCAAACTCTGCGGCAGTGCGAAGGATACGATGCAAGGACCGCCGGGGATGCATGCGGTAGAGCATCTCGGTAAGAGCGTGATGTTTGGCTGCAAGGACTGCGGTGACTGTTCATTGCCTGATATCGCTTTTCTCTGCCCCGAATCGGCCTGCGCCAAAAATCAGCGCAACGGACCCTGCGGCGGCACCCGCGACGGGAAGTGCGAGGTAGACGATTTCGAATGTATCTGGTCGCGCGCTTACGATCGGCTCAAATTCGAAGGCCGCGAACAGGATTTGCTCGCTCACGCCCCGGTGGTGCAGGACCAGAATCTACGCGGCACTTCCAGCTGGGCCAATACCTGGCTGGGGCGCGATCACCTGACGAAAAAACCGCTGGAATCCCACTCCAATGGCAAAGATGCCCTTGAAAAACCGACTCCAAGCTAGGGCTCTACCCGGGGCCTGCTCGGGGTGCCCTAGCCCAAGACGCCAACTCCAACATCCCCTGAACATTTCAAATAACAACCGATACCAATTAACCCCCCCACCCCATTAAATTATGAGCACCGAAAATCCAAAGAACCTCGAAGCGAAGCTTCAGCAATATTCCAGTCCCGTCGAAATGCTGCGCAGCGTGCCGACCGGCGGTTATCAATTCCCCGATAAACCGGAATACACCAACTGGCGCGATGAGCAGGAGGCCTGGCAAAACTCCGTCGTCTTCTTCGACCAATCTTTCCACATGAAGGATGTCTATTTCGAAGGACCAGACGTCATGCGCCTCCTGTCCGACGTGGCGGTGAACACGTTCAAGAACTTCGGCCCCAATAAGGCCAAGCAGATCGTGACCTGTAACCACGAGGGATTTGTGATCGGTGATGCGATTCTGTTCGGCCATGCGGAAAACAAGGTCAGCGTCGTCGGTCGTCCTTCCGTGCCCAACTGGATCGAATACAATGCCGTCGCGGGTAACTACGATGTGAAGGTCACTCGGGACGAGCGCAGCGTGAACAATGTCGGTGGCCGCATGATCTACCGTTATCAGATCCAAGGCCCCAATGCTCTCGACCTCATCAAGAGCGTTCACGAGGGCGAATTCCCTGAGATCAAGTTCTTTAATCTCGGTGATCTGCAGATCGCGGGCTGCAAGGTGCGCGCGCTCAACCACAACATGTCTCGCATGGGGGGACTGGAGTTGCACGGTCCCGCAGCGGATGGTGACGCCGTGCGCGCCGCCCTACTCAAGGCCGGCGCGGCGTTCGGCTTGGTCCAAGGCGGCAGTCGCTCTTACTCGACCGTTTCGCCAGAGAGCGGTTGGATTCCTTCGCCGATGCCGGCTATCTTCAGCGAGAAACTGAAGGCTTACCGGGAGTGGCTCCCGACCGATGGTTTCGAAGCCAATGCTTCCCTCGGGGGCAGCTTCAACTCCGCCAACATCGAAGACTACTACCAGACTCCTTGGGATCTCGGTTACGGTCGTCACGTGAAGTTCGACCACGATTTTATCGGCCGCGAAGCCCTCGAGAAACTCGCTGATCAACCGCATCGCCGGAAAGTATGGCTGCGTTGGAACAACGAGGACGTGCTCAAAATTTTCGCCAGCCAACTCGGCGACGGCGACAACTACAAATATATGGAAACGCCCAACGCCTACTACTCGACCCTGCCGTTCGATTCGATTCAGGCCGATGGCAAGCTGGTCGGTCTTTCCACTTACACCGTTTACACGACTAACGTTCGCGGCTGGTTCTCGCTCGCTATGGTGGATGATTCGGTCGCTGATGGAGCCCCCGTGTCCGTCGTTTGGGGCGAAGAAGAGGGCAGCCCTCGTCGTCCCTGTGTTGAGAAGCATATCCAGACTGAGGTGCGGGCCACCGTTTCCTATAATCGTTTGAATGAAGACTCCTGAACAGGCTCGTTTACGGCTGATTGCCTCCTGTCCCGAACGGATCGGAATCGTGGCTCGCGTAGCCACCTTTCTGGCCGAGCGGGGTGCTTCGATCACGGAGGCCAACCAGTATCAAGACTCCAGCACGCAGACTTTCTTCATGCGGTCGGAATTCGGCATCGACGGCGGTACTGATATTCTGCCGCAGCTCACTGCGGACTTTAAACCGATCGCGGACGAGCTGCAGATGGAATGGCGTTTGACCGATGCGAATCGGCGCCCGCGCGTAGTCGTGTTGGTCAGCAAGTTTGATCACTGCCTAGCTTACATGCTGCACCGCCGCAAGGTCGGCGATATGAACTTCGATATCCCCTGCGTGATTTCAAATCACGAGGATCTGCGTTCCCTGGTCGAATGGTATGGGATCCCTTACCATCACGTGCCGGTGCCGAAAGATTCGGCGGCGAAACAAGCGGCCCTAGAAAAAACAGCTGAGCTCATTGGCGCAGCGGAACCGGATACCATTGTGCTAGCGCGCTACATGCAGATTTTCCCGCCATGGTTATGCGAACGCTACCTGCATCGCGTGATCAATATTCACCACAGTTTTCTGCCGTCCTTTGTGGGGGCCAAGCCCTACCATCAGGCGGAAGAACGCGGCGTGAAACTTATCGGCGCGACCTGTCACTACGTCACCTCAGAGCTCGATGCCGGACCGATCATCGAACAAGATGTGACCCGGATCGGACACAGTGATACCATCAAAGATATGATGCGCCTCGGTAAGGATGTGGAAAACTCCGTGTTGTCCCGCGGGTTGCGCTACCATCTCGAAGACCGAGTGCTCGTGAACGGCAACAAGACGATTCTGTTCTCGAAATAACCCCCCACATCGCCGCCGGGCGATACGGGTAAGTCTCCGATGGCGCGGCGCGTGAAAACGCATCGTGCCATTTTTTTGCTCGGGCAAATCGGCCGTAAAAAGTTTACGCTTAATCACGGTGGTCATTAAACGAAATCTGTCCGCCGTGGCTGCCAGCTTTCCTCCCGCAAGAATTCGCCCCAAGGATTAAGCATTGCCTCCTTGAGCGCTTTCCTTGGGAGCGCCCCGGCCAACTCATCGCCGAGTTCCGACCATCTCCGCCTTAAAATCGCGCCCCTTGGTTCAGGCCCATCGGGAACCATCATGCCAGAGTTTCGGTCCCTTGATCAGGCCCTTGATCGATTCCCCGTAGCCGCGTTGGAGCGTAGCGACAACGTGGCCGGAACGCTCAAGAGAACGAAGTTAGTCCATCCGAATCCCAAAACCATGAAGCCATAGGCTGACCTCATTTCGTGACCCCTTCGACTGCCCTAACCGAAGAGGCTACCCGTTATCTACATGCACTAATCTTCCGGATTTATACACGCTTTGAATGCATTTCGCATTTTCTATATCCTCGATGGGGTTTTTGTAACATATCACCATATCTGCAAAAGCACCTACCGTTAAACATCCTCGCTTGCCATTCTCACCTATTAAAGAAGCGCCGCCCCGGGTTGCTGCCTTCAGAATAGCAGGCCCTGGTAATCCAGCATCTTTAAGCAATTTAAGTTCTTCATGAAAGGCATAACCGGGCACACACCTAGGCACCGGAGAATCAGTTCCGACGCCGAGGGAAACTCCCATTTCATATAATTTTTTAGTAAGAATTTCTAAGAATTTATACTGTTTTCTTCGATAATTTAGCGTCCCTTTCGGATATGGGGACATAGCCACCGTTTTACTCCATTCTTTCGCGACGTGTTGAGGGACATGTTTAAGATGGACCCGGGTGGCATTAGATATTTTATCACGCAACAAGACCCAATTTTTATAGACTACTAAGGTGGGCACAAGTGCAGTCTGGGTTCGCGCAAACTGATTCACTAGACTGTCGACCTTCAGGTCGGTTATCCTCAGCTCTGACTTAATTCGCAGAAGTTCACGTTGGATCTTCTCCAGCTTCGTCTTTGCTATATTTTTTCGTAAGTGCAGCTCGGGCCACTTAGGAGAACCCTTTGGCAATATGAACTCCAGCATACTCTCCGTGTGCTCGATACAATCGATGCCATCGTTTAAAGCGTCTTGGACTGTGTAGCCCCATTGAAGGTGGGCGGTAATTTTTAAGTTTAGTTTTTTAGCCTCCGTTACGAGATAGCGGCCAAGTGCCGTGCGAGTGCCTCCGTATATTTTGACCGTCGTTACTTTATGTTTCAGACACAAATCAAGTAAGCGCTGGATGTCTTTTCGACTGCGGGCACTGTAAGACCCGTCTTTATGATACGGATTTCGGCCCTCGACGAAAGGTGATGCTAAATAAATATGCGGACCAGCAATGACTGATAAATCTACCGCATCTCTAACCAATCGTTGCGAATATATATCGTCTCCCACACAGCGTATCGAGGTTATGCCGCATTTGAGATATTCTCCCATCGAGTGCAAAGCAGATATTTCAATTCCCCGGTAGCCATGCGCTAAATGGATATGCGAGTCGATCATCCCTGGGATCACGAACATACCTCGACAGGATATTCTTTGGTAATTCTTCTTGAGGGCAGTTTCCCCACGTGGTCGGCATTTATTTATTTCGCATATCTCATCATTTTTAATATAGATTGAGTGAAAAGGAACCATGGTAAAACTAACTGGCTCCAAGTATATGCCGTTGGTAAGCACTATTAAGTTCATATAAATATTATTTATGGTGGATTAAACGAACAGTTTATCGGCAGATATCTAACTTAAGGGGATTTTTATTAAGGAAGAGCGAGTCGAGGGGTTCAAACGCATAAATTAAAGAACTAGGCCCGGTTTTTTGCGCTGAGATGAGGCCGCCGTTGGTTGCTTTATTCGCTTCCCGATCTGTCATATTTGTCAAGAGTCAAGACCTACCGTCTTTTGACATCCTTATAGTAAAAGGGGAGTCCCCCTGGAGTCAGCAGTTAGGTATCGTGGTTTTGCCGAAGGTAGCGTCCCGTTGCCGCGATGGATTTTGAGCCCACTTTCGTCCGCAAGAACCAAGTAGAACAAAATGGCAGACCATAGCCCCCATCATTCGAGATTCGCCAACGCTGCAAAGTGGGCATCCCCGGCCTCCAACCCCGCGCCGTGCTGCCGCGCGCAGGCTAAGATTAGCAGGTCAATGGCGGGGCAGATCAGTCCGTTTTCCCGGGCTTTCCGAGCCAGCGCATACGCGGTCTCCCCAGTGGTCGAATCGATAAGCAACTCAGGCAAGGCATCCTTCATCTCACGCAACCCGCGTTTCCTTCCTGTCCCCTTTCGCTCCGTTCCCCAACTCCAGTCGGATCGGCGGAGCCCAACCGGCATCTCCAGACTGCAAAAGCGCGATCACCCAGTCTCTGGCCGACCGTGCGGCCGGAGCATTTCGATCCAAGATGAGGTATCGATGATCGTCATTGCGACTCAGAGAAGCGCATCTGCGCCCATGCATCCGGGATCATAAAATCGGAAAACGTGCCGACCATCTTGCCAATGCACTCATCCGTCGCCGCCGATTGTAATTTCCGATCGCCGTGAGAATCGCCTCTCGCTTGGTTTTCGCCCCCGTGAGTTCCAGTAAATCGACCAGAGCCTCGTCAGGAATATCGACAGTCGTTTTCTTGATTTCAGAATTCCTAGATTAGGATTTTTTTAAAAAACTTTAATTCGAATCTCTATGACGGCCTTCAATCGTAGAAATTTTTACTAGATAGGAATTTTTGAATATTCTGTGAACGATCTTCACCGCTGTATTATTCCCATCAAAGCCGTGCCGAACGCATCGCGCAGTGAGGTCGTGGGTTGGTTAGGCGACGCGCTGAGAATCCGCCTCAAAGCGCCTCCGGTTCAGGGTAAAGCCAACGCCGAACTCTGCCAGTTTTTCGCCAACGAGCTCGGGCTACCCAAGGACGCGGTCCGTTGGGTAACCGGCATTTCGGCTCGCCAGAAGCGCGTGGAAATCACCGGTATTTCAATCGACATCTTACGGGAACGTTTTCCCATCTAACGGTCTCACTCTCTTCTCATGTTCTGCCCGCGTTTCGTTTTAATCCCCGTTTTAGCCCTCGTTCCGAGCTGGGGAGTCACGGCGACCGAAACCAACCATAACGCGCCGGTTTTCCCGGATCAGGATTGTTGCACCCAAGCGGTCGTCGCACCGCCCGAGGCCAAACCCCTGCCCGCGGATATCGTTGATGAATTCAAAATCGTGTCCTGGAATATCGCCAAGGGTAACACCGATGGCTGGCTCGAGGATTTGCGCACGATCGCAGAAGGCGCGCAGTTGGTGATGCTGCAGGAGGCCGTGCTCATCGACGAGATGAAGCAGCCGCACGCCGAGCCCATCTACTGGTCGTTCTCCCCCGGCTACCGCACCGAGGTGTTCCGCAGCGGCGTGATGACGTTGAGCCGCGTCGAACCGACCATGATCTGTTCGCTGTCCTCGCGGGAGCCGTGGCTGCGCAGCCCCAAGACCACCAGCATCACCCAATACCGTTACGCCGCGGATCGCGATCCCGTGCTGGTCGTGAACATGCACGCCATCAACTTCACCTTCGGCGTTGCCGCCTACACCGCCCAGCTCGAAACCATCGGTGAAATTCTCCGGTCCCATCCCGGCCCGATTATTTTCAGCGGCGATCTCAACGCGTGGAGCGGTCCGCGGGCCAAAGCCCTCGCGTCGATGACCGCCCAACTCGGACTTGCCCCCGTGACCTTCGAACCCGATCACCGCGTGCGCCGTTTCGGGCGCGCGCTGGACTACGTTTTTGTGCGCGGTCTCGAAGTCCGCGATAGCCACACCGTCGAAGTCGAAACCTCCGATCATAATCCTCTCATCATGACCCTGGCCATAGCCGACTCCTGACATGCGACTCCTGCTGGCAACGATCACGAGCGTGATGCTCGGCGCTTTTCTATCGGCCGAGGAGACCTTGCCTCCCGCTCAACTATCGCCCGACCAAGAGATCACCTTGCTGATCTCGATCGTCGAAAACACCGATGCCACTTTCCATCGCAACGGTCGCAGTCATACCGCTGAGGACGGCGCCGACCACCTCCGGCTGAAATACCGTCGCGGCGCCAAATACGCCAAAACCACCGAGGTCTTTATCGCCAACCTCGCCACCAAAAGTTCGTGGTCGGGTAAACTCTACGAGATCGAATTCGCCGATGGTTCCCGCGAGCCATTCGGCGATTGGCTCACGAAGAAACTCCGCGATCTACGCACGGTTTCTCCATAAAGATGGGGGGGTGGGGAAACGCGTAAATCAAGACGTCGTATGTTGCCCATCAACGGCGAGGTGACCGACCAATAGGCTGCGACGACACGGAGGTCGTCTCTCCCGGGAGGGAGCGGCTCCCGTCCGGTGCGCAGGGTGGTGGTGTCTTCTCGTCTTATCCAAAACCGCCTAAGTCCGGGAATCCGCTGCATCTGCCTTCTTTTCCAGCACCACATAGGCCCCATCATCTCGCGTCATGCGCATGAATCGATGCACCAGAGCAAACGCCGCAAAAATCAATCCCGCGGCCAATCCCCACCAAACCCCGAGAGGGCCCCACTCCACGCGGAAGCCAAACCACCACGCGGTCGGCAGCGCAAATCCCCAGTAGGCTAACGCCGTAATCGCGGTCGGCACCTTCACATCGGTCAAACCCCGCAGCGACGACCCCGCCACCACTTGGGCGCCATCAGCCAGCTGAAAAATTGCCGCCACGATCAGCATTTTCGCGGCCAGCGCGATCACTTCGGGTTCGTTCACGAAGGCGTTGGCCAACGGCTCCCCCGCAAAAATAAACAATACCGCAAAAGAGCCCATCATGGCCGCCGAGATGACCTGAGCGCTGTTACCAATCGCACGCACCGACGTGACCCGGCCTTCCCCGACGGCCCGCCCCACCCGCATCCCCACCGCCATGGCCAGGCCCAGCGGAAACATGAAGGTAACCGCCGCACAACTGATCGCGATTTGATGCGCCGCCAATGCGGTCGAACCAAACCAACCCATCATAATCGCGGCAGCGCTGAACGCCCCGGCCTCAAACGAAAGACTAAACGCAATTGGCACCCCCAAACCCAGTAACCGTTTGAATCGGGCCAACGTATAACCACCCCACCAGCGCTTGGGCCATGCGCCGGTGAAATGGCCCGAGTATTTGATCCACGCCAAGATCACGAGCACGCCGAGGAACCGAGAAATCAGCGTCGCCCAGCCTGCCCCCGTCAGCCCCATCGCCGGAGCCCCCCAGTTGCCGTAGATGAAGATCCAGTTGAGCAACACATTGAGCAACACCCCCACCAAGAGGATGATCATGGGCATCATCGGGCGCTGCAACGACTCCGCGAACTGACGCATCACTTGAAACCAAATGGTCGGCACGACCGAAACCATGATGAGGGTGTAATACGGATTGACCGCCGCCAGCACTTCAGGTGGCTGGCCGAAACGGTGCAGCTGCGAGCCAAGGGCCAGCATCATGATCATGCCCGCGAGCCCGGCGATCGTGGCCAACACCACCCCGTGTTTCATCCATTCGCTAGCTTCGGCTTCGTCACCGCCGCCATGCGCCCGCGACACCATGATCGAAATCGGAATCATCAAGCCGACCACCACCATGAAGAAAAACCCAAACAAGCTGCCCGCAAACGCCGACGCCGCCAGGGGCACCTTGCCCACCTGCCCGATCATGATCGCATCGGTGACGCCCATGAGCATCTGGCTCACTTGCCCGACGATGATCGGGCCGGCGAGCACGAGCGTGCGACGGGCTTCATGGAGATAGGAGGACACAGTGTAGGAAGAAAACGGGCAGCTGACACGCGCCCTCCCCACGCGACAACTGCAATTAACCCTGCTTCCGGTTTCCACCGGGCATCGGTAACCGCCGTCTTGGCCAGTCAGCCAGAGCCCGCCCGACGACTCCCACGATTCGAACCACCCCCGCCTTCCCCGCATGACCTATCCCCGAGAGCGCTGCTCCTCTTGCCCAGACCTCCCTATCCTCAACGCGGTTTAACGCGTTTTTGGTCCGTTCAAAGCACTTCGGATCAATTACCCGCTTTGCAAAACGCATCTGCGACCTCAAAGCTATAGTGCTCATGAACGCCCGTCTCTTCCGCGCCCTGATCGGTGCTACGCTTCTCTGTTGTTTTGGTGCCGCCGCCTCGGCGCAAACATCCCCCGCAGACCTCGCCTCCCTCCGGGAGAAGGCCGAGGACGGCAACGCCATAGCCCAATACAATCTCGGTCTCATTTACGCCGATGCCACCGAACCTGCGCACGATCTCATCGAGGCCTATGTGTGGCTCAATCACGCCGCGAGCAATGGCGCCCGGGGTCGTCAGCTCAATCTCGTCGCGGAACGGCTGAACAACGAACAACTCGCCGAGGCGAACCGGCGGCTCGGCCAACCCATTGCCCGGCCCCGCCCCGTAACGGCCGCCGCCCCCAGCTCGATCTCGCGAGCGCCCCTCGAAGCCAACCAAACCGCCCTCAACCAACTCCAAGCCGAGCGCGATCAACCGGCCACCGAGCTTGAGCAACTCCGCGCCCAACTCGCCCGATCCCAATCCACCTCCGCCGGGACCTCTGCCGATCTCCGCAAACGCGTTGCCATCGCTGAAACCGCCCTTTCCAACCGCGACACCGCAACCGCCGCGCTCAAAGCAGAAATCGCCCAACTCCGATCCGCCGGTCCCAGCCCCGCCGAAACTGCGCTGCGCACCGAGCGCGACCAATTCGCGATCGGAGCCCGCACCGCCGCCGCCGAACTCGCCGCCCTGCGGGTTGCCGCCGTGACCTCCCGTCAGGAAATCGGCAGCCTGAATACCCAAATCACCGCCCAACAAGCCGAAACCCAAGGGCTCCGCGCCCAGCTCGACCAAGCCGGATCAGCCACCGGCAACCTGACCGCTGCGACCCGGCGCATTCAAAACCTCCTCGCCGAACTCGGTGAAGCCCGCCAACTGACCGATCTGCTCCAGACCCAAGTCGACGACGACGACGCATCCCTCGGCGAACGCACCACCCAAGAACAGGCCCTGCGCGATGAAGTCGCCCGCCTCAGCGCCGATCTCAACACCACGCGCCTCGCTCAAACCACCGCCGCTACCGCCTTGGCCGCCAACGAAGCTCGCCTCCGCGCCCTCGATTCGATTGCAGCCGACCTCGCCGCCGAACAGGCTGAAACGCAACGCCTAGCGGACGAGGTCGCTTCGCTCAGCACTCAGCTCAACGCCGCCCGGTCCTCCTCCGGCGATCTCACGATGGCAACCGGGCGGATTCAAAACCTCTTGGCCGAGCTCGGCGAAGCCCGCCAACAAAACGAAGCTCTCCAACTCCAAGCCAACGACTCCACCACCGCCCTCACTACCGCCGAAGATCGTCTCAACGAACTGCAGTCCGTCGACAACGACCTCGCCGCCGCCACCGCTCGTCTCGAAATTTTCAGCACGGAACTGAACTCGGCCCGCCAACGTCTTCAAACCTCGGAAACCCAAATCAACGAACTGAGCTCCGACCTCGCCGCGTCTCGTGCCAGCCTCGCGCAGGTGCGCCGCGATCAAGCAAGCTCCGGCGACGCCGCCGCCGCGCAGCTCACCACCGTCGAAACCGAACTGGCCACCGCGCGGGAAACAATTTCCGCCCTCGAGACCGAACTGGATTCTGCGCGTTCTCGCGGTGATCTCTCGGCGCAACTGGCCGCCGACCTCGATTACCAATCAAATAAATTCGAAACCGCGTTCGAGGAACGCGACGAACTGCAGTTGCGGCTCAACGATGCCGACCACCAAATCGCCGCGCTCACCGGCGACCTCACCACCGCGCGAGCCAATATCACTCGAATCCGCCAAACTCAGGCGGCGACCGGAGACGACTCTGCCGCCGAACTCGCCGCGCTTTCCGCTCAGTTGGAAACCGCCGAAAACCAATCCGCCGAACGGGCATCGCAGTTGTCCGCCCTCCAAAGCGAGCGCGACCTCTTCGCTCAAGAAGTCGCTGCGCTCGAATCAAGCACGGCGGATCATAACGCCTCCCTCGCCCAAGCCAACGCGACCATCGCCCAATTGACGGCGCAGCTCGAAGACACCCGAACCACGACCGATCCCGCGATCGCGAACGCCCAAGCTGAACTCGCCGGGCTCGCATCCGAACATAACACTTTGACGGAGGAACTCACAACTTTGCGCGATCAGAACGCCGAACTCCTCGTCGAAATCGACACCCTGCGCAGCGCCCGTCCCGCCGCGGTGGCGACCGCACCTGTCGACGAAGGCGTGCAACGGCGTCTCGACGCCAGCCTGCGGGCCTTTGCCGTGCAGGAGCGAGAGATGACCCGACTACGCGAACAATTCGACGACGCGAGCTCCCGCGCCGATGCCGCCGACGCCATCCTCGTGAGCCTGCGCGATGAACTTTCCGGGCTCCAAACCGCCATGGCCGAGCTGCAAACCGAAGCCGGCAACAACGCCGAACGCGCCGTCGTCGCCGAATCTTCGTCAAGCGAAACTGAAGCTGTTCTCGCCGACCTGCAGGAGCAACTTACCGACTCCCAAGCCGTCGCCGCCGAACGCGATCAACAACTCGCCGATCTGCGTCGCCAACTCAACTCCGGCAACTCCACCTCGACCGACCTCACGGCCCAGAACGCGTCGCTGCGCGAAGAAGCGCGGCTCGCTCGCGAACAGACCGCCGCTCTCGCCCGCGACTTCAACGCCCTCCGCGCGCGCGCCGCCGTCACAACCACTACGCCGAGCGCGGCCCCCGGTCGCTCCGCCCCGTCTCGCCCTTCGGCCACTACGCCCACGTTCGCCCCGGCGGTGTCGTTCCCTCCGCCCACCACGCCGCTGACCGAACCGACTACCTCTTTCGCGCCGCCCGCTGCCTCTCCTTCGCCCGCGCCGCGTCCCGCCACTACCGCTCCCCAACGGCACACCATCATGCCCGGTGAAACCCTCTCCCGCATTGCCCGCGATTTTTATGGCGACGGCAACCGCTGGCCCGAAATTCTCGCCGCAAACCGGGACGTGATTCCTGAGCCCAACTTCCTGCGCGTCGGCACCCCGATCGTCATCCCGTGAGCCAGACATTGTCGGCCGGGCTTTTGCGCCCGGCCCCATCCTAGATCGCAAACAACGCGATCACCACGCTCAGCGAAATCATACTCGCCAACGCGCTGAAGACGACCGCCGTGGCGGCCAGTCCTTCGTCACCGCCCATCTGCTTCGCCATCGTATAGGATATCGCGGCCGTTGGACATGACAGGCAGATCAACAGAATCAGCATGGCGGCGTCATCGAGCCCGAGCCCGTGCCCCACCATGTATCCAATTACTGGAGCCAGCACGACTTTGTGCCCGGCCGCGATCAAGGCATGTCCCCGGTTTCCCTTGATCGGCACACTCACCAAAGTCGCGCCGATGCAGAGCAAGGCCAGCGGGAGCGCCATTTGTGCGAGAGCCCCCAGCGTGCGATCCACCGCCACCGGCAGACTCGCGCCCCACACCCCATAAACCAGCCCCCCGACGGCCGCGATGATGATGGGGTTGCGCACGATCTCGATCAGGGTGTCCGCGCCGAAGCGACGCCCCTGCCCTTCCTGACTGCCCGCCAACACCATGACGGTTACGGCGTTGTGCAGGATCACCATCGGGGCGAAGGCGAGCATCGCTTTGCCCAACGGAATCCCGGGCACGGTCAACAAAAGCGGGAGCGCGATGAAAGACAGATTCCCGCGGAACGATGCCTGCACAAACGTGCCCCGACTGCGCTTCGATACGCCCAACCAAGGGGCCTCCACCCAACTGAGTAACGCCGTCAAAAGTGTCGTGCCCGCCAGCGCCAACAGCAGCAGACCCGAACCTGCTTCGCGCAGATCCGACACCACCATCGCATAAAAAACCGCGGCCGGAATCCCCACCCAGTAGAGCAGTTTAGTCATACCACTCACAAGATCGCGCCTGAGCAGGCCGCCCTTTTGGAGCGCCGCGCCCAGACCAATCACTAAGAATATGGGGGCGAGGAGGTTAAAGACGGTCACGCCGCCAGTGTCGCTCAGCGTCGTTGTCGCGTCTAGTCGTTTTAACGCTGGCCGGAATCGGCCGTCACCGCCGTTGGTAGTTTGATTTTACGCGGAGGATGCCGCACGTTGCCATCAGCCATGCGCACCCTCATCGTTCCCGCCATCTTCGGATTCATTCTGCTCCTGATCGCGCTCACCACGCGATCAGGTTTCTTGGCGCGGGAGAATCCCGGGGCGCCGATCAACAGCGCGATGCGTGAAGCGATGGATATGATGATCCTGCCCCCCGAACAGGAGGCCGTCATTAGTCAGCGTTATCCGGATACCGAAATCACGGACAAGGGCCTCCGCTTCATCATCACCGAGCCGGGAGAAGGCACCACCAAACCGATCCGAGGACAGCTCGTTGCCATTCACTACCGCGGGACCTTTCTCGACGGCACGTATTTGGATGACAGCTACTCGAAGGGCCGACCCGTCAGCCTCGAGGCTGGTAAAGCTCAAGTCGTTCCCGGCCTAGACCAAGCCGTGATGGACATGACCAAAGGCGAGCGACGGCTCATCATTGTCCCCTACTGGCTCGCCTACGGGGAGAAGGGCGTGAAGGGGAAAATCCCCGAAAAATCGACCCTCGTCTTCGAAGTCGAGCTGGTCGATATCAAGCCGCTCGAATCGTAGGCGCGCCCTAAAGACCGAGAAATGCGCCGTGCGCATCCAGCCACGTCTCCGCTTTTTGATAGTCCGGGCACACCTCCGCGACCGCCTGCCAGAATCGCCGCGAATGATTCATCTCCCGCAGGTGCATCAGTTCGTGATAGATCACGTAGTCGCTCACGGACTCGGGGGCTAAGATTAGCCGCCAGTTGAGCGAAATCACGCCGCCCTGGGTGCAGGACCCCCACCGGGTCCGTTGGTTACGAATCGTCACGCGCTTGACCGCCATCCCGGTCTTTGCCGCGAGCTCCCACGTGCGGGCCGTCAATTCGATCCGGGCGCGAGATTTGAACGCGCCCTCCAAGGTCGGGCGCAGATCGCGCCAGAGTTCCGCGACTCGAAAGGTTTCAGCCCCCAACGCGACTTCCGGTCGGTCTCCGCTCACGACTCGACGAATCTCCAGCATCTCACCGCGCCACATGATGCGGGTGCCGATCGTCCACTCATCCGCCATCCGCGGGCGTTGCTGATGACGGGCATGTTCGCGCCGCAACCATGTGGTGTGTTCCTTCACAAACGCCTGCGCCTGCCGCGCTGACCCACCGGCAGGAATCGTGGCCACGGGCGTGCCATCACGCCGCAAAGTCAGTCGGTAGTGTTTCGCCCGCAAATTACGCACGAAGACAATGTCCGGCAGGGCGCTGGCCGACTGAGACTCCAGCTTCAAGGGAGTAAGCCGCTCGGAGGCTACCGGAATCGGCTCGGGCGCGGGCCGAGGAGATGACGGCGGCAAAACCACCGGTTTATTACCGGTAGTCTCAAACAGTTCTAATTGCGCGCCAGTGCTCTCGATCACCATGACCTAATCGATTCCTCCCCACCAACACCAGCCCCGTCTACATTCCCCCTCACCAAAACAGCCAACATGGTCAATCGGTGGAGCCAACGGGGTTGGAGCCAACGGGGTCAATCTGGGGTGGAGCCAACGGGGTCAATCTGGAATCTTTGCGGTAGATTCATGGTCCCAGGACAGCGGCGCGAGGTAGAGACCGCCTTGGCCCCAGCCCGCTCGGCTGAGATACCAATTTTTGTCGGCCGGATCCTGAATGACCTCAGCGGCATGCGAAGGAAACGTACCCACTTCGTTTGCGATGTTCCAAGCATACGGACTGGCACTCTCGTAAACCGCGGACGTGTTGTAAGGATCATTGGTGCACACGAAGAGGTAATACTTTCCGTTTCGCGGCACGACAAAGGGCGATTCCGTCGGGCCTCCGTAAGTTCCGATTTTCGGATGCGTGAAGACAACCTGTTTATCGCTCCAATCAATGAGATCATCACTCGTGACCGCCGCGAACTTAACAAAAAGATCTACAACGCCGGCCGGGACTACGGCGACCGACGCATCCCTTAGTTCCCTCGGGACGGACGCGCAAGGCACCCCATTCAAACGAACGCGATGGGCATTCCAATCAGGTAGGGACGGACCGCTGGGCCGTCCGCTGCTGCCCCACCGGAAGCCGCACCGTCCACCCCTCCACTCCGCCGCGGACGGCCCAGCGGTCCGTCCCTACCTCGGAAACTGAGTTCGATCGATTGTTTGGCGGTAGGGAGTGCTCGCCGAACGCGCCGTTTCATCGGGCGAAGCAACTCCCTCCCAAGGCCGTCCCACCAACGTAATCCGCGATAGAGCAATGCGACACCGCGGGGATAAAGTTACGCCGGCCATCAACTGATGGCGTCGTTACAGACTGAAAATCCCGGGTTGACGATTTGATCATCAACCCGAGATCTCACCGATCTGGCGGATGCCATCCGACGAACCTCAGAGCGACCAATTGACCCCGAAGTTGATCGTCCAGTCGTAGATTTCGCTGGCCGTCACTCGCTCGGGCGAACCGCCATAATTGGCGAGAGGCTCGTCATTGATGTTCTGCCACTCGCCAAAGAGACGCCAACGATCATTCAGCCGATAGGTGGCTTTAGCGTCCCACAGCGTGCGCTCGGTGCGATACGAGTCGAACTCCCCCCCGGCGGTGCCGCTGATCCCGGTGAGGTAGTCCCCCGTCCGTGAAACGGCGAGGCGCAGGCTCAGACGATATTTTTCGTAGAACAGCGCTAGGTTGCTGATGTTGTCGGCCTGCTTAAAGAAGGGCAGTTGATCGGTCCGGCCTTGGTTCGGATCGTTCGTGATCTGCACCTCGGAGTCGACGATCGTGTGGTTGAGCGCGATGCCGAGTCCGTCGAAGGGTGATGGCAACATCGTGAACTGCTGCTGGATATTAAATTCGACGCCGGTGAGCTTGCCAGAGTCAGCATTCTCTGGACGCGAAGTGGAGAGCCGGTCGAATTCGCGGCCTTCGAAGGTGACGTTTTCCAGCAGGTCGGATCGCGTGTAGATCGGATTGTCGATCCGTTTGTGAAAGACGCCCACCGAGAGGATGCCCGACGCAGAGAGATAATACTCCGCGGCGATATCAAAGTTCATCGACTCATACGGCGTGAGCTCCGGATTGCCGCCCTCCAGACTCCCGAGGAAGCGGTCCGGAGATATCTCCTCAAAGTCGAGCTCGCGAGTTGGGACGACATCGGGATAGTTGGGCCGGCCGATGGTGTTGGTCCACGAGGCGCGCAGCACCCACGCTTCGTCAGGCGCAAAACGCCAATGCAGGCCAGGCAAGACATCGGTGTATTCGTTCGATCGGAGGAGTGGTTGAGGCGTGGGGTCGAGTTCCAGTCCGTTGTAATCGCCGCTCGTATGCTCTACGCGCACTCCGCCCAAGAAGGAGCCGAGGCGCGTATCAACTCCCGCCATGGCGTAGCCGGCAATTACGGTCTCGTCGACGGCGTAGTCTCCCGTGGTGGAGTTGGAGAGCGATGAGTTATCATCACGACGGAAGAACTCGGGACTGTTCTGAAAGAACGACTCGACTGCGCGGTAGCTCATGAGCGGACCCGTGCGGATTTGCCCTTCGAAGAAGTCGGTCGGCTCCGGTAGCGTAAAATCGAAGCTACCAAAATTGAAATCCTGCGCCCCCACGTAATTGTTATTAGTGCGATCTACGGAGCGGTCGCGGTTGACCCAACGGGCGCCGATTTTCCAATAACCATTGTCACCGATCCACGCCGCCTCGCGACGATAATTGATCGCAGCCGAGATCGAATCCTCGCGCTCGTCGTCGGTCCGGCGGCGAACCCGGCGGAAGTCATACGCCTCAGGGCTGAAGTAGTTTGCACCGTGGACATAACGAGGAAGCTCGCCTGACGTATCGTAGGAAAAAGGAAAGGCGTTGCGGCCAGAACGAAACTCCCAATCCACCCGCTCAGGCGTGTCTTCTTGGGCGAAGCCAACGTTGACCGAGAAATCGAGTTCACCCTCTGCGCTCTCGACGCTTCCTCCGAAGGTGTAGCTGGCGATCGTCTGCGTTAAATCGTTCAGCCGAAATTCCTTGGTGCCGCGTCCGCCGAAGAAATCACCACTCGTCGGAGTCTGGTTAGACAACATGCCCTGGGCTTCGATTTCCGAGAGCTGGCGCTCCTCGTAGTCGTTAAACGTATTGTAGGTGGCCCGTAGGTAAAACTCGACGCCGTCCTGCGGCCGGAACTGCAACGCGCCCGTAAAACCGACCCGTGTGCGGTCCACCCCGTAGAGAAAAAGCGATTGGTTGACCGGCACGTAGGAATCGCCCCGCAACTGCCAAGTCCCGCCCGAAAGACGATCAGATCGGTAGGCGCGGTTCGAATAGGACGCGCCGAGCACGACACCCCATTTCTCCTCGGCGTCGAGTTTGGTGCCGTAAAGCAGACTGGCTCCCGAGGGCGATTCGCCGCCCTTTTGGTTGTAGCCGTAATTGCCGGAGGCGAACAGGAACGAACCCTCCCGATCAAAGGCACTCGGCGTCGCAATATTAACCGAAGCTCCGATCGCCGCGTGATCCATGTCAGGGGTGACGGCCTTGACCACTTCAATGCGCGAGATCAGGTCGGCGGGGACCGCATCGAGCGCGACGGCGCGGCTACCACCTTCCGGCGAGCCGACAGTCTGGCCGTCGATGGTGACGTTGTTGAGACTAGAATCGATGCCGCGCACTACGATGTAGCGGCCCTCTCCTTGATCGATTTCGGCGAACACTCCTGGGAGGCGGCGCACCGCCTCAGCCGCATTCCCGTCGGGTAGCTTGCCGATCGAATCCGCCGATACGACGTCCATGACGTTCGGGGCCGTGCGCTTGAGCTGAAGCGCCCGCGCCTGCCCCTCGCGATTGCCCTCGACTACGAAAGCATCCATCGCGAGGACTTCGCCGCCGAGCGTGAGGGAAGCTTCAGCCACTTCACCATCGGCCACCGTCACCGTGGTGGTGCGGGAATCGTAACCGAGGTAGGAAGCCTCGATCGTATAAGTGCCCGCTGCCAAATTGCGGATCGTAAATTCGCCCTCGCGATCAGCGGTGACCGTCCGGCCAAGTTCACGCACGAGCACTCCAGCTCCGGCCAGATAATCGCCTGTATTGGCATCGTCGATACGACCGGTGATCGTATCGGCTCGCAATCCGGCGGCGAAAAGCCCGCTCGCGAGCGCGAGTCGGCCTATCGTAATTAAATAACGACTACAAAAAGAGGAAGTAAGTTTGGTCATAGGAATCGGTTTGAAATGTTAATTCTCTCCTCGAATCCGATTGATCTACCTCCACGTCAACGCCTGCGGGAAGCCGTGACTGAATCGTTGCCCGGCCGTAAAGTTCGCGACAACAGCGTGTCCTTCTGGTGCCAGTCTGGTGCCCTAATTGCGCCCAAACGGCAGCGTCGCGGGATGCACTTCGAGCGGCCGTCGCGCCAAAAATTCGCGCCCCCATTCATCGCGCGCCCGCACTTCGATCTCATAGTAACCCACCGGCAGACTGCGGGGCAGACGGCCCTGCCACAGATGCTGTGATTCGATCGGTGGCGGCAGGCGAGTGCCTGCGACTGGGGTCTCGCTGGTGTCACGTTGCCAAACGCGCCCGGCATACTCGGCATCCACGCCCGGTTGATGCGCGAGCGGGATCCAGCGGTCGGCGGCGACGGGGAGAATGCGATAAGCCACCGTCGTGCGCTCGCTGCCGTTGAAAACGTTTACCTGAATGGGTTGATCGCGTTCCGCCGCAACCACGTGGCGCGGGGCAATAACCCGGAGCTGATGGTTTCCATCCTGCCCGGGCACCCGATACTCTAGGGAGTAGCCCGTGCCTTCGACGTGGAGGATGCCATAGCCGGGCGGAGTGCCGTCTTTCATCGTCGCCGTGGGCATGCCCGCAGCATCTGGATCTCCGCCCCACCAACTGCCAGAGGCGGTGCCGACGACCCATTGGCGCAGCGGTTCAGGACCGCTCCAACCGCTTTCCTCGCCGAGGAAAGCGTGCCATTGCGTGTGGGTGTGGCCCGCCAGCGCCAGCACGCGACGGCCCCGCAAGAGATCCAGCAACCGCTCTTGGTCAGCCGGACGATGAGCCTTGGGAAAAGCCAAGCCCGGCATGAACGGAATATGTTGGCAAAGGACCACGAGACGATCCTCCGGAATATGCTGCAGGAGGTTCGTCACAAACGTTGCCGCGTCCGGCGTGAGACCGCCGATGTAATCACCGTCGGCCCGAAGCGCGCCCGGCAAAGGGGTAAACACGTTATTGAGCACCACAAAGAGGGCCGAACCTTCCATCAGGGCGTAATTGGCCGGGCCAAAATTCCGCGTGAAAGTCGCTACGGCCGTCGTCAACGAGGTCGCATCATAATCGATGTCATGATTGCCGACGACGTGAAACATCGGGCCCGGGAGGCGCGCATTAACCGGCAAATAAGGCTCAAACAAAGACAGGTCGTTGCGCACGATATCCCCAAGCACGATCCCAAAGGCAAAGTCGTCCCGAGTGCTGAGCTCGTTGACAAAACGGCGATCATAATACTCCACGTGCGTCGGGTTGTGGACTTGCGGATCGGCTACCACCAGCACCGAAAACTGTTCCCGGTCGGAGGAGGCCAAGAGCGCAAAGTCATGCTCAGTTGGTAACGGTCCCGTCGCTAACACCCCGCCGTAGCGCAACTCCTCGCCCGCTCCAACGGGCCAATTCAGCCGGTAGAATACGGGCAGATTATGAGCCCCACGCGGTAAGGCGTAACCGGGTGGTTTAATTACAAAAACGGTCGTGCGCGCCGGCACGGGCAGGGTATACCGGCCCGCCTCATCGGTCGCGACGACCGCCGTGCCATTGGACACCAACACACCAGCTAATCCCGGCTCGGTAGCATCGCGGCGACCATCGGCGTTATGATCGGCAAAAACCATGCCCGACAGATAAGCGGGGGGCGTCGCGATCGCGGCGACGGCCGGCACCCCTGCCAAGACGAGACCAAAAAGAGTAGAACGGAAGGTATTCATAAAAGTAAAATTCAGTTGCTTGGGGCGAGGACGGCAGACGGCACCGCTGGGATTTCCGCAACGACCACCTGCTTCGCCTTTCGACTAATCCCGTAGATGACCCGCTGCGGCGCCGCACCTCGATCCCAGGCCCATGATTGTCCTTCGAACGGCACCGAAATCGTTGTAACAAAATCCAACGTAACGCCCATCTGCGGTAGCCGCACGACGTAGAGCTCCGGCTTGTCATGCCCGGTCAGATACAGCAGTCCATCGTCTCCCCAACTACCGCCGGAGCTGGAGCTCTGACCCCATGCTTCCACTATCTGCGAAGGGAAGAGCCACGACTCGATCAGCTGCCAGTTGTCATCGAACTTGCCCAAGTGGGTCCACCGATTGTCGAATCCCGGCGTAGTCCCCCGATGATTGTAGTTGGCAAAACAAGCCCACCAGTAGCCGTCGTATCTTTCCGCCCACGTCAACGAACCTAAACGGATCCCAAAGCTGTGCGTGCTCACCGGGTCAAGTGTCTGCGCGTTGAAAACTTCGAGTGAACTCGCCATCGGCAGTTGGGGATAGTTCGAATGAGCAAGGATCAGCTGACCCTCGCTTACATGTCCGCCGTTAAGATGGATCGTAGGTCCACCCTGCAACCCGGTCCATTCAGCCACGCGGCTACCCGTGTCCTTGCGATGTTTTCCTATCTCGAAATTACCGACGCCGTAAAAAAATTCGTTGTCGACCGCGACGCCTTGATTGGCGCCTTGCACCGACCAACGGGCCAACTCCTTAGCGACAAGCCCGTCGCGGGTAAGCGCGTTGGTGGGCGCGGTCAGCGTAGCTTCAGGCGAAACAATATCCGGTGCCAAATCGACGAGGGGCTCGGAGGCCGACAAGGCCCCGCCCAAACACAAAAGACCAATGAGAAGACGCTGGAGCGAATCACTCAGAGGCGAGATTAGCTGACGCTGGGCCAGATTTTGCACGGGAGCCAACGGCTCAAATGAGCGAGGGGCGATAAGACCGAGCGGACCGACAAGCCGAAGAAGTGAAGAAATCTGCCCTAGGCACGAAAAGGAGGTCATCAGTGAAAAGCGTTGCAGTGCGTTGACGCGGAATAGTCCGACCAAAGTCAACCTGGATCCCGACCCGTCACCAACTCGTTTCCTCCGCGACACCTGAGCCCCGCAAACCACTCCAATTCATGCCCAAACTTTGGTTAGCGCCGGGGCATCCGCCCTCACTCCGCCGCGGACGACCCAGCGGTCCGTCCCTACCTTGAAAACTGGGTTCGAGCGATTGTTTGGCGGTCGGGCGTGCTCGCCGAGCACGCCGTTTCACCGGGCGCTCAATCAGCAAACGACTGAGGCGCCCACACTCCCCTGTCACCACCCTTTCGCCTTTGGCTCAAGCGCGGCTACTCGACTCCGCTGCGTCCCGATTCGCTCACGCCAGCCCCCGCCTCCGGGTAGCCGCGATGGAGCGAAGCGACACCGTGGTGTTTCAACCACTCACGCAGCACCCTCGCGCCGCCCTACTTCAATCCGGCCGCCGCTGCGATGTCGTCCCACGCGTAGAACTGGAACGTCCGGTCGGTCGACATCGCGACGAAGAGACCGCCGGGGAATCCCGGGAGCTCCACCGCCGTGACATCGCTGCCGTCGCTGTCTTCCGTCGCGAGTTTCACCACGCCGACCAGCGGGTGGTCATGCGGATCCGTCGCGGTGCCTTCGCGGGGGAAAATCCGGAACGTGTCCGCCTGTTGGTCGGAGACCAAGATGTAGCCCGTGCCTGGGCCCGTCGGGTAGATCGAAATACCTTCGTGGTCCCACGCGAAACCGGTTCGGCCAATCACCGCGAGTTCGTCTTCGGCATCCTCCGCCGCCGGGTCGGCAAGATACTTGCGCACGCCGTAGGTTTCGTCGCTGGCGTAGAGATAACCGAGTTCGTTATCGACGGCGAGGGCCTCGATTTCCTTGAGCCCACTCCAGTCGGCAAAGGCGCGCACAAAGATACCCGTCAGTTGGCCGGTGCCGTCATCGACGAGGCGGTATTGGTGCAAATAACCTTGCTGAGGGGCACCGAAATCGGAGCGGCTCACGATCGCAAACAACGCGCCGTCATGAGGCCGGCGATACAGGGCGATACCCATCACGTCGCGCGCCCGCTCGCCTTCGAATACCGGGATACCGCCGCCATCAACCGGGGCCATATCGGGCAAGCGATACACGCGCAGCCGATGGGCAAAACGCTCGGCCACGACCACGAGATCGGCGGTGCCTTCGCCCAAGGCGATGTCGTAGGCGATGTCGCAGTTGTTGGGCCGCAACAGTCCGCGCACGGACTTATCCTGCTGCTCCACCCCATCGAGGCCAAACACCATCAGTGCGCCGTCGATGTCTTTGTCGGTGCCGAGCACCAAGCTCTCGGCCGGGTTGGCGCGATTGACCCAGATCGCCGGGTCATCGGTATCGTAACGCGAGGCGGTGGTAGTCACGCGCGGTGTGACCACGGTTTCCGCGACCGTGACAAAGGCGGGAAGGAGGAAGCAACAGGCGCTTAAGAGACGGAACATGGCGTTCTAGAATGAATGAGAGGTGACTTACATTTTCCAGCGCACCCCAATGTTGGCGCTGGTGTCGTAGAGCTCAATCTGGCCGAGGCGATTCCCTTGGTTGTTGTCGCTCCGCAGGAACACCCGGAAGGGCTCGTTCGTGATATTCACCCACTCGGCGAAAAACTCCCAGTTACGGTTCATTTCGTAGCGCACCACGAGGTCGATTTGTTGGAAGTTATCCACATAAAAATCCTCGGCAATTTCGCCACCCAGCGGCTCATCTTCCCGGAGACGCGCATCGCGGTAGTTGAACGCCAAGCGGGCGAAGAATGGACCGCGATCATACGTGAGCGCGAGGTTGGCGGTGAGATCGGATTGACCGACAAAGGGGACTTGTTCGCCGGGACGCGTTGGGTAGGTCGCATCGGCATCGAGGAACGTCGCGTTCGCCATGAAACCTATACCGGCGAGCGGACCCGGCAGCATGTTGAACTGCTGCTGGTAGGCGAGCTCGAGACCCATGATATCGCCTTCGCTGCCATTCGCAAAAGTCGTAACCTCGTAGTCGGGGAATCGCGGATCGGCGTCGGTCTCAAACTCGTAGGTGAAGTTCTCGATTTGCTTCACGAACACCGAAGCCGAGAGCAAGCCGAGGGACGGCATATAATACTCCACCGAGGCATCCCAGTTGGTGCCGGCGAGCGTTTCGAGGAAGGGATTACCGACCGTGATCTCGCCATCCTCATCGTTGATCAGACGGCGGAAAGCGATGTCGCCGAAGTTCGGACGCGCGAGCGAGTTTGAGTAGGAAGCGCGGAAAACCAGCTCATCAGACATGTCGTAGCGCAGGTAGAGACCGGGCAGCACATCGTCGTAAGTGCGGCTTTCGGTGATATCGCGACCGCCGGCGGGATCGCCGTCTTCGTCGAAAACAATCTCCCGACCCGTGGTGCTGAAGTCGGTGCTTTCGTACCGCAAACCGCCAATGACGTTGAGCTTTTGAAACGTGCCCGAGGCCATGAAGTAGAGGGCGGTCACGTCTTCATTAACGGTCCAATCATCGTATTCGCTGTCCTCGAAGTTCCGCTCGATGTCGAACGAAGCACGGTCGTCGTAGTAGGCGCGACGGATGATGTCGGGATCGATACGCGGCGCGGCGAGGAACGGGAAGTCGGGGTTGGGACCAATCGTCGCGTCCACCAGATTCTGAATGTAATCGGGGCCGTCACCGAGTTCGAAAATCTCGGCTTCAGAAGTCTTTTCTTTGGCGCGATAGAGACCGCCAAATTTGATGTAGGCGGGATAGGTCGTATCGAGGTCGCGGCGCGCGTCGAAGGTGATATCGAACGTTTTTTCGGTGCCGATTTCGTTAGCTACTTCCAGCCCATCAAATTCGTAGCTGGCCGCATCCAAGAAGCTCGGGCCGGCGGTCTGGGTGACCTGCACGTCGTAGGGAGAGTTGATGACGTAGCTGAACGTTTTGGAGAATTCATCGGTCGGCTCGTAGGCCACCGCGAGCTCGTCCGGGCGAGTCTCCTCGCCTTCGGTGTAGCCGATCTGGCCGGTGAGATCCCAGAGGCCAAAGCGTTGTTCGCCGCCGATAACAAGGGAGATAACTTCCTGCGCCTTCTCGCGGATACGCAGCTCTTGGGCGAAGATTTTTTCAAACTCTCCGTCGTCTTCGGCGGAGGTGATGGTGGCGCTGGTGCCGTCGAGAGCGTCGATATCGCCATCGGCAAACGCGATGGGCGTGCGGTGGCGATCCTCCGTATCGGTGAAGTTATTGTAGCCCGCGTGGAGATAGAAGTATTGGTCGTCGCTGGGCTTGGCTTCGAGTGCCAGATTCACGCCGTAACGCTGGCGCTCGATCACGTAGTCGCGGGGCTGAATCTCCTCGATGAAGTAATATTCGTTGCCGTCGCCGGGCGAGGCCTCGAGGCCCCAGTCGCCGCCCGTCTCGATGTTGTGCGAACCGAAATCGCGCACCTGCCAAGTCGGCGCGATGAGGAAGCCAAACTGGTTCTCATCGCCGAAGCGGGTGGAGAACATGCCGTTGACCTTGGGCGTCCACTCGCCGGTGAGCGCGCTGTATTGGCCTTGGACGCGGAAGTTCGCATCGGTGCCTTCGCTGTCGAAGGGGCTCTTCGTCTTGATGTTGACGCGACCGCCTAAACCTTCGGCGTCCATGTCGGGCGTGGGAACCTTAACCACCTCGACCGAGGAGAGTGCATCGGTCGGGACGACATCGAGCGCGGTAGCGCGATCACCGAGATCGGCGCCGGCGAAACTACCCCCGTTTACGGTAACGGCGGTGTAATTGAAATTAAGTCCGCGCAACACGATGTAACGGCCTTCGCCTTGGTCCCGATAGAGCGAGACGCCGGGGATACGTTGCAGCGCTTCGGCCGCATTCTGATCGGCGAATGAACCGATCTCATCCGAAGCGACGATGTTCGTCAGCGTGTTGGCGGCGCGTTGTTGATTGATCGCCCGAGCGGTGCCGACCATCGCGCCTTGGATGACAAAGGCATCCATTTCCACGACGCCCTCGCGGAACTGCGCATCGAGGCGAGTCTGGCCCGTGACGGTAACCGGCAGCCTGATATCCTCGTAACCCAAATAGCTGAAGATCACGGTTTGAGTTCCGGCGGGAACCGCCGGCAACGTGTAGCGCCCTGACGCTGACGTGTAGGTCTCGTAGGGCGTGCCCGTGACGGATACGCGCACGCCGCTAAGCGCGAGTTCGGTGGAGCCGTCGACCACTTGGCCGGTGAGCGATCCCGAGGATTGAGACCAAGCCGTCGAACTGACGAAGGCCAAGCTGAGAAGTAAGATAACGAATCGGTTCATAGTGCAGAATGGTTTTGGCCCTCGGAAGTCCTTGCCCACACCCTCTTCGTCAACGCCCGGTCCGACCCGTCGCTAAATCTTCACCCCGCTGCGGCATCCCCGTAACCTACATTACAGTTGGGTGACGATGCGGGTCGTTTTTCAGCGCCAATCCGTCGCGCCATTACGGGGATTGCCTCTCACCCGAAGCCGTGAACTGAATGGCCCCATGCCACTCACCAAGGCCGATATTTCCCGCCTCCGTGGCCTGCGTCTGAAAAAGAATCGGGAGGACGCCGGTCAGTTCGTGATCGAGGGTCCCAAAGTCATCACCGAACTCATCGCGGCCGGGCCCACCTTTGACGCCATCTATGCCACCATGGAGTGGACCGCCCCCGCCGGCATCACCCCCACCGTCATCACCGCCATCGAGATGAGCCGGATCAGCCACTACCCCTCGCCCTCCGAGGTATTGGCTGTCGGCACGATCTCCCGGCCAGAGCTGCGCGACGCTGAGCTCGGCACCGGGTTCACCCTCGCCCTGGACGGCATCCAAGACCCAGGCAATGTCGGCACGCTGCTGCGCATCGCCGATTGGTTTGGCTTCGATCGCGTGCTGCTATCGCCCACCTGCGCCGACCTGTTTTCTCAAAAAGTCATCAATGCCAGCATGGGTTCATTTGCGCGTATTCGAACCATAACTACGGATCTTGCGGCCGCCCTCACGGCTCCGGGGGTGCCCGTGCTGGGCTGCGAT
>Ga0208414_1000830_pt1 | contig 27059 bp, 24 predicted proteins | sample AntAceMetag02UKE_FD_184770 | JGI IMG/M metagenome (GOLD analysis project Ga0208414, IMG submission 184770) | Saline lake microbial communities from Ace Lake, Antarctica - Antarctic Ace Lake Metagenome 02UKE (SPAdes) (version 2) | ecosystem: Environmental > Aquatic > Non-marine Saline and... | reverse complement strand
GCCTCTTTCATTTTAATGGATTTAGATCACTTTAAAATGATTAATGATACCTATGGTCATTTCATTGGAGACAAAGTACTCATTCATTTCACACATACAATTTTTAACTTTTTGAGAAAGTCTGACATCCTCGGACGACTGGGTGGGGAAGAGTTTGGAGTATTTCTGCCTGATACGGGAATTAATGATGCCTCCATGCTTGCTGATAAAATACGAAAGGCCATTGCCAATTCAGCACTGGAGGTTGATGGTAAAACTGTTACTTATACGGTGAGTCTTGGCGTTGTGTCATGTGAGCCGAAAGACCATTCAATCGACGAACTATTCAAACGAGCCGATTTGAAGCTTTATGGGGCAAAATATAAAGGTCGTGACCGTGTTGAACTCTAATAGACCGAAATCTAAGAAAATAGCTCTACTGACGTTGCTTATGTTTTTTTTGACAGGGGCCTCGATGGCCAGAACTAGTCACGCTGCGACATTAAAGATTTGCTACGACCAGTGGGCCCCAATGACAATATTTCCATCGGAAGGGTCACCAGAGCGCGGGGTTGTTATCGATATACTGAAGCAAATATACACCCCAAAAGGTTATCAACTGGAATTTTATGAAGTTCCTCTGGCAAGAGGGCTTGCTTTGGTGGCAGAGGGTCTTTGCGATATGTTGCCAGAATACCTATTTTCAAAGAATACAGAAAAAGATTTTGTGTATGCCAGCGAAGCAACGTTTGCATACACGACAGCGTTTGTTGTCAGGCAAGATGATCCATGGCGCTATAATGGTATTCAATCCATTAAAGGCAAACGCATTGCAACGGGGCCGGGTTGGGACTGTCCATTTGTCACACCATCATTAGCCAGCACGAGGGCCTCATCGATGTGAATAGTGAGATCGGGAAGGGAAGTACCTTCACGGTTGGCCTGCCGGCAAGTTAGGGCGGGCTCAAGGATGAGTAAAGCCTCGGTTCCTTTTCAACATAACCTAGTCCAGCGTGATAGTGTATTGATCATTGATGACGAGCCCGGTGTACGTTGGTCTCTGCGACACCTCTTAGAAAGTAATGGTTTCACGGTAGCGAGCGCAGCATCCGGTTTTGAGGCACTACAGAGTCTGAAGGCATCGAAGTTTTGCATCGTCTTAGTAGATGCAAAACTCCCAGATATTGACGGGATCGATCTGGCACAACGAATTCGGAGTGAAACACCCTGTCAATCTCCGTTGATTCTTGTCTCCGGCTATTTCTATGATGATGATGAGGTTGTTAGGGATGTTTTGAGTTCTGGACTTTTTGCAGCCTTTGCTACGAAACCGATTGTTCATGATGATTTTCTTGTTCTTGTTCGAGATGCGATTTTGAGCGTTATTCCTATCGTAGGTGAAGATTGATATTGGTAGTTGAAGATTTTGGTACCTACTAAATGTGGGTTCTGAGTTCAAATTCTTAAAAGCCAGATGTAATAGATTCCTTATTGCACGATAACGATACTCACCTAGCTTGCGTGTAATGGTCAGGTATTTCTTTAGATCAGAACAAAGTTTGCTGGTTGCTAGTATACATACAACCCAATATTCATATAATACGTGGCACGATTTCCTAGCTTTGATTACATAATTTTTAAGAATTTAAACTAAATGACCTTATTTAATTATCTGATCAACGCTTTTTTTATATCCCTTCAGATTTGCCATGCTTAAACTTTTGAGACAATACAAACGCCGAAGCTTGATACCGGTTATGTTTTGGCTAATGTTGAAGTTCTTTATGACTGGGGTGTTCTTACCGCTTCAAGCCTTTGCCAATGTTGACTCAAATGGGCCTGAGTATTTTACGGTATGTACTTTTGATGGCTTACAATATGCCACCTGGAATGACGATGGCAGCTTCTCTTATGTATCTCAAGACGACGTTAACTCGAGCAAATCTAATCCAGATCAAAATTCTAAGCATACAACTCACTGTCCACTTTGTGTTTTTCCCGCCGCATCATTTTTATCCAGGCCTGATATAGACTGGGCACCCCACTCGATTTTAATGACAGGCCTTTCTTGGCCTCCTATTCCCCATGTAACTCTTGACCAACCGGTCAAAGGATTTTTCCTTAGTCGCGCGCCACCTCTTTCTTAAGTAGATTTCAATCAATTACGGCTAGCTAGACTAGCAAATTATTTTATCTCCTATTATTAGAGGAACGCCTAATGTCTTACAGACTATTCAATGGTCTGGTCGCGATTGCGATCAGTTCAATTATTTTGCAGTGCCCGCCCAAGCTTATGGCAAAACGATTACAGTAACCGACACACTCAATCGTAAAATCGAATTACCAGCCAAACCCGAACGTATCCTGCTTGGTTTTTACTTCGAAGACTTTTATGCAATTGGCGGTGCCAATGCCTTCGACAAGGTAGTCGCTATTTCAAAATCAACCTGGCATGACTGGCGTCTTTCACAATGGAACACCTATATTAAAGTTAATCCAGAGATCGCCAAACTGGTTGATGTTGGCGAAGTTGACTCGGGTACTTTTTCGATTGAAAAAGCCATTGCATCAAAACCCGATGTCGCGATTCTAGCGGCTTGGCAATACAACGCGCTTGGTGATGTTGTCACTAAACTTGAAGCCGCAGGTATCCCTGTTGTGGTGGCAGACTACAATGCACAAACGGTTGAAAAACATGTCATCAGCACCTTAATGATAGGAAAGATACTGGGCACAGAGCAACGTGCGAAGAAGCTCGCTGATGAATACGCTGCGGCTGTTGAAGATGTAATGCACCGAGTTATGCATCTTGGTGGCGACAAACCAAGAGTGTATGTGGAGCTAGGCAATAAAGGGGCTGATGAATACGGTAATTCGTATCGAGAAGGCATGTGGGGTGGCGTTATTGGACTAGCTGGTGGTAACAACATTGCGATTGGTCAGGCAGGCCAATGGTCACCGCTCAACCCCGAGTATGTCCTGACTTCAGACCCAGAGGTAATTTTCATTGCAGGATCCTATTGGGAGAGTCGAGATAAAGCTGTTTTGATGGGATTTGGTGTTGAACCTGAAACAACACAATCTCGCCTATCAACATTTTTAGGGCGCCCCGGTTGGTCGAATCTTTCTGCAGTAAAGTCACAGCAAGTTCATGCGCTTTATCATGGTGGCGCTCGTACACTTTATGATTACGCGTTTCTTCAATATATCGGCAAAGCTCTCTACCCAGAAGCCTTTGCTGATATCGACCCAGAGGAAACGCATCGGCGTTTTTACGAAACTTACTTACCGGTAAGTGCTGAAGGTGTCTTTATGACTCGGTTGAAATCGTCACCGTAGTTTTTCAACTCGATTATAAAAAAACATATATCGGAGCAACCTGTTTGCTCCGGTATTACTGGGGAACTCTTATGACTTCAATTGCCTATCGAAAGATGGCTCGCCATCGGCTTGGCTGGCTAATTACAGGTGTCACATTACTGTTGCTATCGATACTAATCGATTTATCAACTGGTCCAGCATTGCTCAATATTTACGACGTTTTCAGCACTTTTTTTAGTCCTGAAAAAATGAGTGACCCGATGGTTTACGTCATCGTTCATAACATTCGCTTACCGATGACTATGATGGCTATTGTGGTAGGCGCATCGCTCGGAGCTGCTGGCGCGTTAATGCAGACTATTCTTGGCAATCCTTTGGCAAGTCCATACACGCTTGGTTTTTCTGCGGCCGCTGGATTTGGTGCTGCAGTCACTATTTTGTTTGGGCTAGAATTGCCTTATTTTCCAGAACTTTCGGTGCCTTTTTTTGCGTTTATTGCAGCCAGTACCGCCTGCGCTCTGGTCTATGGTGTTGCACAACTTAAAGGTGTAACGGCAGAGGTTATGGTGTTATCTGGCATTGCAACGTTGTTTTTGTTTCAATCACTTCAATCTTTAGCTCAGTACATGGCATCACCTGAAGTATTGCAGGAAATTGTTTTCTGGCTTTTTGGCAGTATGTTGAAAGCCAACTGGTTTTCAGTTTCGGTTGGTTCTTCAATATTTCTATTCAGTGTTTTAGTTTTGACAAAAGATTGTTGGAAACTGACAGCACTCAGACTCGGTGACGATAGAGCGCTCAGCCTAGGGGTTAACGTTCAGCGACTGCGCCTGAAAGTATTTGCCGTCGTGTCATTACTGACTGCTGGTGCAGTCGCATTTGTCGGTACCATTGGGTTTATCGGTTTGGTCGCACCGCATATTGCAAGAATGTTAGTCGGAGAAGATCATCGACTACTATTGCCATTTTCCAGTATCACTGGTGCTGTTTTGATGGTTGCAGCGTCTATTATTTCAAAAGTAATATCACCCGGATCCATCGTACCAATTGGCATTGTGACTGCTGTTGTCGGTGTACCTTTTTTATTCGGGCTCATCCTAACCAATAAACGAGGGAGCTGATTTTGTTAGAAATATCCCATTTAAATGTTAGTTATGATTCAGTAAAAATTCTTGACGATCTGAATTTCAAATTAGAGCGGGGTAGTTTCACCGCTTTGCTGGGGCCAAATGGCACGGGTAAATCGACATTACTAAAAGCAATGGCCAATTTAATCCCCTCGAGTGGTGAAGTAACCTTTTGTGAGGATGACCAGTCAACTAGAAACGCCAGAGCCAATGTCTGTGCCTATATGCCACAGGATACTGGCATAGCCTCGACACTAACAGTTCTCGAAGTGGTATTGCTGGGACGTATCGTTTCATTAGGACTAACCGTGCCAAAAGCGATTCTTGACGAAGCCAGCCAATACCTGAATCGATTTGGACTAGAGAATTTTGAATCACGCAGGTTGAACACGCTCAGTGGAGGCCAACGACAATTGGTTTATCTTGCACAATCACTGTTCAGAGACCCGTCAGTACTGCTGTTAGACGAACCAACCTCCGCACTCGATTTGCGCCATCAACTCATCGTGCTTGATCACGTTGCAAACTACTGTAGAAACTTGAAGGGAACGGCTGTTGCTGCGATGCACGATTTATCTCTCGCGGCTAAGTATGCTCAAAGAATTATCTGTCTTTCAGAAGGGCGGGTAATTGCCGATGGCACTCCGGAAAAAGTTTTAACCAAGGCACTCATCCGGAAAGTTTATAGGGTCGAGGCAGATGTTTTTTCGGGAACTAATGGTGTTTTACACATTACGGCATTGGCGGCATGTTAATACTCCCAAATTTAAGATAAACACATTATTCCTGCGCTATGTACACGAGGTATAATTGGAACTACCCGCTAATAAAAGTCTCTGTATAACCTTCTGATTGCGCATGAATAAAAATAAATTTTATTTCTGTCGAAAAGAAGGTGTCAGATTTTTTTAATATTACTTTCTCCATACGTCAATTTTACACTTCAGACCAGAACAACCGATGTACGCGATCAATTCAAGACTATGGTTTCTTTTTTAGAGGTGAAATACTGTCATAATCGAATTGACCTTCCAGCTACTGGAAGCATTATGTTAAGGTTAATTCAGAACAAGCGACATCATCATGGAAAGCGATAAATCACTAACCTTCGGCGTGCAAAAGATGAGCTGTGCCTCCTGCGTTGGGCGTGTGGAAAAAGCCTTACGGGGTGTGAGCGGAGTGCATGAGGCACATGTAAACTTTGCTGCAGAAACGGCGACTATCAGTATCAATGAACCATTTATAGTTGCTGATGTAACCTCAGCACTGGACGTCGCTGGCTACCCTGCTGAACTAAGCACTTATCGCTTTAGCATCGAAAACATGTCCTGCGCGTCATGTGTTGGTCGAGTTGAGCATGCCTTGGCGGTCATTCCTGGTGTCTTGTCTGTTGTCGTAAACTTAGCTAAAGAGGAGGCGACTGTTCGGGTGATCGGAGCCTCGGTATCGCCTGCTGATATTGCCAAAACTGCAAACGCAGCGGGATATCCAGCGACTTTGTCCACTGATCACGGCGCAGCAGATTCAACCGCAGGCCGCAAAGCCGAAGAGGCAATTCACCTGCAACGCATGACGTTGTTTTCGGCTGTCCTGACCATGCCCGTCTTTATCCTTGAAATGGGTAGCCATATGGTTCCCGCCATTCATGACTTAATCATCAACACGATAGGCATGGAAGCTAATTGGGTTATCCAATTTTTTCTAACGACGATTGTACTAGTCTGGCCCGGACGCCAATTCTACCTTAAAGGTTTCCCGGCACTCTTCAAAGTCGCCCCAGACATGAATTCGCTGGTCGCACTTGGGTCGTCAGCTGCATGGGGTTTTTCCACAGTGGCGCTGTTTGCACCGACGCTTTTGCCTGATGGTTCACGCGTGGTCTACTTTGAAGCGGCCGCTATGATTGTAACGCTCATTCTTTTGGGTCGTTTTCTTGAAGCTCGTGCGAAAGGGCGAACCGGTCAGGCAATTCGCAAGCTCGTTGGTCTCAGAGCCAAGACTGCGCAGGTGGAGCGGAATGGGCAACAGATCGAAATAGCTGTCGACGATATTGTAGTAGGGGACCTCATCCAGGTGCGACCAGGCGAAAAAATCGCTGTCGATGGGATTGTCGTTAAAGGGGTGTCTTACGTCGATGAAAGTATGATTACAGGTGAGCCTGTTGCAGTAGAGAAATCGACTGACACAGAAGTCGTGGGCGGCACTGTTAATGGCACTGGCGCACTGACATTCCGTGCGACAAAGGTGGGTGGTGATACTATGCTGGCACAAATTATCCGTATGGTCGAAGATGCGCAGGGCGCGAAATTGCCAATTCAGGATTTGGTCAACCGCATAACACTTTGGTTCGTACCGGCAGTCATGGGAGTAGCCTTGTTAACATTTTTGACTTGGTTGTTGGTTGGCCCTGACCCTGCATTCAGCTTTGCCTTGGTGGCGAGCGTCGCCGTTTTGATCATCGCCTGTCCTTGTGCAATGGGATTGGCGACCCCAACGTCTATCATGGTGGGCACTGGCCGCGCCGCAGAGCTTGGTGTGTTGTTTCGGCGTGGCGATGCGCTACAGAACTTGAATGAAGTAAGGACGATTGCTTTGGACAAGACGGGAACGCTGACCGAGGGCCACCCTGAATTAACAGACCTAACATTATTGAATGGGTTTGAGGAATCTGTTGTTCTGCGCCTTGTCGCCTCTGTTGAGGCCATGTCTGAACACCCCATTGCGGCGGCCATTGTTCGGCATGCAAAGAAGGGTGGTTTGTCCTTAGTACCGGTTGAAGTGTTCAGTTCTATCACCGGTTACGGTGCTAGTGCCGTCATTGATGGTAGAAAAATCCTGGTGGGTGCGGACCGACTTATGATCTGCGAAGGTATCACGCTTGATGATGTGCGTGGCGTTAGTGAAAATCTGGGGCAACAAGGTAAAACACCTCTTTATGCTGCTATCGACGGACAACTTGCGGCGGTTATCGCTGTGTCTGATCCTATAAAATCAGGCGCAGCAGAGGCGATTACAGCCTTGCAAGATTTGGGCTTTAAGGTCGCGATGATCACGGGTGACAATAAAGGCACTGCCAATGCGATTGCGGTAAAGTTAGGTATCGACACAGTTGTCGCTGAAGTGCTTCCCGATGGCAAAGTAGCAGCAATCGAACAACTGCAAGTCGGCGCACGTAAGGTTGCTTTCGTTGGGGATGGAATCAACGATGCGCCTGCTCTTGCCCGCGCAGATGTCGGTATCGCGATTGGCACTGGCACTGATGTGGCAATCGAGGCGGCAGATGTCGTGCTGATGTCTGGTGACCTGAAAGGCGTAGTCAATGCACTGCATGTCAGCCAGCTAACAATGCGCAACATCCGCCAAAATTTGTTTTGGGCATTTGGTTACAATGCCTTGCTTATTCCGGTTGCTGCTGGTGTGTTCTATCCCGTGTTTGGGTTAATGCTGTCGCCGGCCCTTGCTGCTGGGGCAATGGCGCTTTCCAGCATGTTCGTGCTGTCAAATGCGCTTCGCCTGCGTTGGATCACACCAACACTCGCTTAGTCTCAATCAACTGTCAGTATCGGCCCTAGCTCTGTACCGCAGTGACTGAATGGGTATTTTTTAAATAGGCATCATTTAAATAGGGACGGTTATATGAATATCGGAGACGTATCAAAACATTCAGGTTTGCCAGCAAAGACGATCCGCTACTATGAGGATATTGGACTGGTGAAACCGTTACGAGATACGAACGGCTACCGCAGTTTTCGAGACAGCGATATACACAAGCTTGCGTTTATGGGCCGCGCCCGCGCCCTGGGATTCACAATAGAAGATTGTCGAAACCTATTGGCGCTTTGGGATGATCAAGATCGTGCCAGTGCCGATGTACGGGCGATTGCAAAACAGCACTTGGCGCAGATAGAAAGCAAGATAGCGGATCTGCAAGCCATTCGAGAAACTCTCTCCCATTTGGTCCAAGAATGCGCGGGTGATGAACGCCCTGATTGCCCAATTTTAAAAACATTAGAAAAATTTCCAATGTAATAATGATGGAACTCTTCAAAGAACATTTAAATCGATTTTTCCTAATAGCTCTTAACCATTGCCAATTTTTAAAAAGGGGTATAGCAGAGCTTAGAAAAATGCAGGGTTTATTTATCCGAAGAAGTCATTCAGGGTTGAATTTAATACAGCTAGAATTTAGCTGTCCTGAACGGTAGTGGTGTAGTTCTTACCCTTATTATTTGTCGATCTAGAGTCGGACCGCACCAAGTACTTTTACCTACAAAGCAGTCAATTCTGCGTTAATGATCGTCGGAGTCAAAATTCTCATGTTCGAGAACCTCCTGTTCTAACCAATCACGAAGGATAACGATGTCTTTTCGCTGCCCTTGCGCTTCCGGGTAACATAAATAGAAACTGCTGCCCAACGACAGATTAAGATCAAATGGAGCAATAACCCGTCCTGCGGCGATATCTGGTGCCGAGAGAGTCCGCCAGCCCAACACTACGCCTGCACCATCAATAGCAGCCTGCAATCCGTGATCCGGTAAGCTGAAATGAGTGCCACGCGATGCATCTACGCCACTGGTGCCTGCCGATTTCAACCACGTCTCCCAGGTTGGTGCCTCAGAGTCATAGTCCATTGAATGGTTGTGCAGGAGCACATGGTTGCAAAGATCATCTGGAGTATCAAGTGGGCTTAATCCTTCGAGTAACCGGGGACTGCACATCGGCGTTACCGATTCATCGAAAAGCTTAATTACCTTCAATCCTGGCCAGTTGCCGTGCCCTAATCTAATGACTGCGTCATAGTCATCACGCTGAAAGTCGATCAGCCCCAGCCCAGTTGCTATTCGCACATCGATTTTCGGATGTAGCGCATAAAATTTCTGTAATCGGGGGATCAACCACATAACTGCAAAGGTTGGCGCAACGCTCAACGTCAGAGTTCCGCGGGAGTCATGGTCGATTACACGCTCCATCGCCTTGTCGAGTTGAAGGAAAACGTCACTGAGTTCAGAAAAGAGTGACTGCCCCGATTCTACTAGCACTAATCCTTGCGTTCTGCGCCGGAAAAGTGGAAAGCCCAGGAACTCCTCAAGCTTTTTCACTTGATGGCTTACGGCAGCGGGCGTTACTGACAACTCGTCGGCAGCCTTTACAAAGCTCAAGTGACGCGCTGAGGCCTCGAATACACGAAGCGCATTAAGTGGATAAATTCGTCGGGACATAGGATTGCCTAAGTATTTCTAAGTCTGCGCGAGAATTTGTCGTTTGTCGAGAACTGAAAATAGGCCTAAAAAGTACACCTGGCTGAGAGACTAATCAGGTTCGGCCTAAATCTTTTAACTCATCGATGGAGAAATGATCCATGAAAAACACGACTGAATTGAATGCATATACGGCGAAGGAAGTAAGTCTCACTCTTAATGAAACTTATCCCGACTCAACGTACGGGGCTGTTCTAACGCTGGATCAATATGACACGGCAGAAACATACAGCCCGTTTGACGATGTGGATTTGAATGCGGTTCCTGGGGTTCTGGATGCCTACCTCGATCACCATCAGCGTCAGTGGCTGTAGGACTTGTAGTCATGCAGCATCTCCCAGTTCCGCCATTTAATCATGAAACCGCGCTTGAAAAAGTTCAAGTGGCTAAAGACGCCTGGGCTACGCGTGACCCTGAGAAGATAGTTTTACTCTGTTCTCCGGTCTGTATTTGGCGCAGCGGTGATGACTCATTTCAAGGTCGTGCAGCGATCAGATATTTCCTCAATAGCCAATTGGCGCTTGCCACTCAGTATCAGTTAATGATGGAACTGTGGGCGTTTAACGATAATCGGCTGTCGGTGGGTTTTGAATGTGAAAGGAAAAATACCTCCAGCGGCAAATGGTATCGGAGCCACAGAAACGAACATTGGGAATTTGATTCGGATGGGTTCATGACTCAGCGTGACATGAGCGCTAACGATACTTCTATCTCAAGCGGCCAACGTCGTTTGGGGCCTACAAACCCTTAACGAGGGAGACAAAACTATGAAAATCAATGTGTAACTCGATACCCCACCAGCTACTGGCATCACCGGTTTCGGTGAACGGTTAGCCTTTTAATTATTTATTTTGGAGAATAGAAATGAGAGTACAAACTATGAGTAAGGCCGCGTTATGGCTTTTCCTTGGAATGCTAGTTTTAGTCGGTTTTCAATCGCCAGCAAGCGCTGAAAACGAGCTTAACGTCAATTATCAAACGATCACCGTGGAAAACATCAATATCTTCTATCGTGAAGCGGGCGACCCAAGCAAGCCCACCATATTGTTGCTGCATGGCTTTCCAACGTCATCGCACATGTTCCGCAATCTGATACCGGCACTTTCCGATCGGTTTCATGTTATCGCCCCCGACTATCCCGGATTCGGTAACAGCTCTAAACCTGATGTCAAAGATTTCGACTACAGCTTTGATCACCTGGCCGTTTTAATGGGCAAGCTGGTCGAAAAACTCGAAATCAAAAAATACAGTCTCTACCTAATGGATTACGGTGCACCCATCGGTTTCCGACTCGCGGCTGCCAATCCGCAACAGATCGATTCACTGATCATTCAAAACGGCAATGCTTATGATGAGGGTCTGGCCGAATTTTGGGATCCCATCAAAAAGTATTGGAATGATCGCAGCTCGGAAAATGCGGCACCACTGGCGAATTTCATTACGCTCGAAGGCGTTAAATGGCAATACACCCACGGTGTCCGTAACGAAGCGAAAATCAGTCCTGACAATTGGAATGTTGATATTAGGCACCTGTCTCAGGAAGGAAATCCAGCGATACAACTTCAATTGTTTTACGACTATCAAAACAATGTTCCTCATTATCCCGCTTGGCAAGCCTATTTTCGTAAGCACCAACCTCCGACCTTAATCGTTTGGGGTAAAAACGACTACATCTTCCCGGCATCAGGCGCTTATCCCTACCAGCGCGATCTGAAGAATCTGGAATTTCACCTCCTTGATACTGGACATTTTGCCCTTGAAGAAGATGGTCAGTTGATTGCTGACTATATTCGCAACTTTTTATTCACAGATAACTCATAGGCCAGGCACTTGCAGGGGTCGGAGCCCAGTCACAGCGACTAACATTCGCCTGGGATCCGCCCCTTTAACCAACATGAATCAAATCGGAGAAAACCATGACTTCAGATAGACCACCCTTACCACCATTCACCCGAGATACGGCCAAACTCAAGACTCGTCTAGCTGAGGATGCCTGGAATAGTCGTGATCCCGCAAAGGTGTCGTTGGCTTATACGTTGGATAGTCACTGGCGTAACCGTTCGGAGTTCCTCCAGGGACGGTCAAATATCGTCAAATTCTTGCAGCACAAGTGGGAAAAAGAACAAAACTATCGACTGATTAAAGAGCTGTGGGCTTATCAAGATAATCGGATCTCGGTCCGTTTTGTCTACGAGTGGAATGATGATAAAGGTAGCTGGTACCGCTCTTATGGAAATGAGAATTGGGAGTTCTCAGCGAGCGGACATATGCAGACGCGTATTGCCAGTATCAATGATCTAAAAATCGATGAATTCCAGCGAAAGTTTCACTTGCCTATAGGACGTCGACCTGATGATCATCCAGGGTTATCTGAAATGGGTTTATAGCCCTTTACTTAAACAAAACTCTTAAAAATCCGGAATAACTCTTATGAATCAGAATTTTACTCAGTTTGCCTTTACCGACAGCGTAAAGAAAGTCCAGGAAGTTTATGGATCGCGCAATGCCTACGCACGCATGGAAACCTCAAGAGACCAGTATCATCTTACCGAGCGGGAGACAGAATTCATTCAGTCTCGGGATAGTTTTTACATGGCCACAGTGGGCGAGAATGGATGGCCTTATGTTCAATTCAGAGGTGGCCCTGTGGGCTCTCTCAAAATCATCGACGATACCACCCTCGGCTACGCCGACTTTCGAGGTAACCGGCAATACATTAGTACTGGGAATCTGCAGGTGGAAAGTCGGGCTGCATTGATTTTGATGGATTACGCCAATCAACGGCGACTCAAAATCTGGACCAAAGTAACTATAACTGAGGCCGATGAAGATCCCTCACTGATAAAGACGCTCGAGATGCCGGGCTACAAAGCACGAGTTGAGCGGGCGGTGTTGTTGAAGGTGCAAGCCTTCGACTGGAATTGTCCACAACATATAACGCCGCGATATACGGCAAGTGAATTGGATCAAATGGAGGATTCCGCCTCGAAATGAAGGTCGAATCTTAAACTTGTAAATCAGGCGAGCTATTTCGCCTAAATATAAATTCATGTATCAATGACAGGAATCAGATAAATGATTTTTAAAACATTAAACTTTTCAATATTAACAATAGCCCTGGCCGCTCCCGCCTTAACTATTGCTGCTTTGCCTGACCTCGATATGGATATTACCAAGGTTTTACGGCATTGCTGATTACCGACCCACAAAGCGATTTTCTGAGCCTGAAGGATGCAGCTTGGGGTTTTTTAGGAAAGAGTGTGACGGAAAACAACACGGAAGAGAACATCGATTCATTGTTCAAAGCAGCGAAGAACAATGACATGCCAGTATTTGTATTGTCGCACTACTACTTCTCAACCGACCATTGTTGGCATTTTGAAAGGGCGCTCGAGAAATTAATGCACAACATCGGTATGTTCGACCAAAAGGGTGCCTTGACAACAGAGAAGTTTGAGGCGGCCAGGCCTAGCTTCTAGCCCAACCTCACAATCACCGCAACTCTCCCACTCGCAAAGAGCTGAGACAGCCACACTTTTAAAATCACTAACTTAGCCCCCAACCCTCGTTGGTGGTCAACCCGTAACGCGGATTCTCATCCACACCGACTGCACAAATAAAAAAGGCCAACTTGCAGCATGTTAGGAATGGAATAAGTTTACTTTCGACGATATCTGCCGCACTGACAATTGCTCCTGCATTGCCAGCATTTCCGCCATCCCTGGCGGTCAACCCGCAACACGGATTCTCATCCACACCGACTGCACAAATAAAAAAGCCCCACCTAAAGAAAGGTGAGGCTTATTCATTTGGTGGGACGGCGGGAACTTAACTTAATATGTAAGTTATTGAATTTAATATTAAATCTTGGTTTAAAAATTGATAGTACTCTTAACGGTACTACGAAAATATCCTGCTGGAAAGGGAACTGAACCTGCGTCTGGAAGTGGTAAAATTCGATTTTTCGTGAATGAAAAGGTTATGGTAATTTTTTACAATAATTATTAAATTCTACGTTTTTTATGAAAAGTGGCTTAACAAATCTATAATTAAACGGTAATAAAAGTTCCACTTACTAGTGGCTATAAAAACTCTGTTTTCCGATACTCTTAATTTTTCTGAATGTTGATGTCAACGCATTTTAATGCATATCATCTTGACTAAATTGGCTTATATCCAATATCAATAAAGATGTTATTGACAAATAACTATACGTAAACCTCGAATTAAAGCACCCATTGCCTTAGGTGATCCGGCAGCTGTAAAAGAGGTTTTTTAAGTTTCAGTTTTATTTCCAACATTAGATAAATCACCGCCTTCATACTGATCTGATTCAATGACACCAGACAGTAATCGCTGGAATGGTCAATTTTTCATATCAGAAACTTAGATAGATACTCATCCAAAACCTATTAATTTAGATTGAAAGGTTATCTCATCCACAAAAAAATACTTGTGAAATGTAATATTAACATACTAATCAATGGGTTAAAGGGGGGTTGAAACGCCAATCTTAATCAGGAGAATAAGTAGTACATTTAGAGAGGTAGGGGATAGTAAATCGAAAAATATCCAACAACATTGAGTTCCAAGTCAAAAATTTTACCAATATTTTCTTCTGATGATTTAGGTTCTACAAACCTAAAGAGCTAAAACGTGGCAGTGGAATACAGAGTTATTAGAGTCTTTTAATGAGACAATTTTGAATAAACCTATTGAATGTATCTATTTCATAACCCGCAGTAACCACAAGATTAGATATGAAGAGGTTGTATTTTGCTGATATGAAGAATATTAACGAAGCTACAAACCGTAAAAATTATTAATAAACATATATGAGTAAAAATTATGGATCAAATTAAACAAGCAAGACCTTTTATCGAAAGCAAATTGACTGAATATGGAATTGAATGGATAAACAAAGGGCGGGTAAGCGATGATTTTAAATTGCTAATATATGGTCGCCCTAACAATGGCAAGCAAATCGGGCTCTATGGTAGAAAGAGCACTATTTTACGCCTTGAGGAATACAGTCAAACTATTGCTGGTATAGAGGTTTTAGATAAGTGCGCGAAGTCTGATGCGGCTCAGTCTGAGTACTCAAACTTTAGAGGTCAAGATGGAATTTGTGTAAAGGTATACAATACTCTGGCGTTGGGGAATTTACTGGACTGGTATTTCCAGTAGTCGATGGGTTCACCGAACGTAGCGGTGGTCAGCAAGTCGCTTGCCTACGATGATGCTGGAAAATGTGGGAAATGATTTTTATGCCTATTTATGTTTTTGCCATTCAGTCAGTAAATGGGTATTTCGATTGTTAGATTCGAATTTTAGTGAATATAGAGCACTACACGAGTAAAGGAAATATATGATTAAAATTAAAAGTGTCTATACCTATTCACCGTCTGATTTGACGCTTTATATGTCTAGCCCATTTGCCTCGTGGATGTCGCGTTTTGCGCTTGAAAAACCGCTCGAAACTCCCGATAAAGATGAAGAGGATCAACTCATGGTATTGCTTCAGCAACGGGGTTATGAGCATGAGGATGTTTTAGAGGCTCAGCTGGTTAGTGAGGGTAAATCCTTGCTAAAGATAGAAGCTGCTACCAATCAGGAGAAATACCAATCCACTGTGGACGCAATGCATAGTGGTGTTGATGTGATCGTGCAGGGGCGCCTCGAGTTGTCACCCTTTGCTGGCTATTATGACTTTCTCATCAAAACACCCGGTAAAAGCTTGCTTGGCGACTACCATTATGAAGTATGGGACACCAAGTTATCGAGTACCTTAAAACCATCGTATGTTGTTCAGTTGTGCTGTTATGCACAAATGCTGGAAGCCATTCAGGGGGTTCTGCCCCAATTTATAACGGTGGCGTTAGGCAATGGTGAAAAAGCCACATTGAGGACTGAAGATTACTATTTCTACTATCTTGGTCTAAAGCAAACATTCCTAGATATGCAGGCAGAATTCGATGTCAATAATAGGCCAGACCCAGCTGATTCGAAAAATCTTGGGCAGTGGTCTAACTATGCAGAAAAATTGCTACTCGAACGCGATCATCTGTTTCAAGTAGCGGGCATTACGCGAGGGCAGATTAAGAAATTGAATGCCGTAGGTATCGAGACCATGCAACAACTGGTCGAAACCACACAACCATCGATCAAAGGTATTGCGACATCAGTATTTAAACGATTAGGTCAGCAGGCATCGATCCAGATCAGGAGCAGAAATCAGGAGATCCCCGAGTTTGAAATAATCCTATCAGATCCTGAGGTGAAGCAGGGTTTAGCGCTCTTACCAGCTCACTCGGACCAAGATGTGTTTTTCGATATTGAAGGTTTTCCTCTAGATAATGGCGGTCTCGAGTATCTGTGGGGCAATACTTATTTTGACGAAGACGGTAAACGTCAGTTTAAAGACTTCTGGGCGCACGATTCCAATCAAGAAAAGCAGTGTTTTCAGGACTTCATTCACTGGGCGTACGGCCGCTGGTTACTAGATTCGGCGATGCATATTTATCATTACGCGAGCTATGAAATTACCGCCTGTCGCAAACTTATGGGGCGCTACGGTGTTTGTGAATACGAAGTGGATCAGCTGTTACGTAATGAAGTGTTTGTCGATTTATATAAAATCGTCAAAGGCAGTTTGCTGGTAGGCGAACCGCGATACTCAATTAAAAATATAGAGCACCTCTACCGAAGTAAACGCGCCACCGAGGTCGGTAGTGGTAGTGATTCGGTAGTTGTTTACGAGCGATGGCGAGCATTAAACGCCCAGGGATTAGAAGGTAATACTTGGCAAACATCTACAATACTCAAAAGTATCCGCGATTATAATGTTGACGATTGCGAATCAACCCAGGAGCTGACCGACTGGCTGCGAGTGCAGCAAAATAAACACAGTATTGAGTTTATGGGAAAGTCCGGAGTCGTAGATGTTGGGCTTTCAGAAGAAGTTAATGAGCGAACCCAGTTGCGCGATCGGTTACTCGATCAAGCTGAGGCGGAGCGAAAAATTGATCTGCCCCGATCTTCACTGACCGAAAATCTTGCCTGGTTGCTAGAGTTTCATCGACGTGAATCGAAACCGATATTCTGGAAACTATTCGATCGACTGGGAGCCGACGAAAATGAACTGCTAGATGATTTAGGCTGCATTGCGCTTTGCCAACGTACATCAACAGAACCTTACAAAATAAAACGTAGTAAAGGTTTTGAATATTGGTTTGATATTAATCAAGAATTTAAAAATGTCGGCAATAGTTATTATGTACTTGGTGCCGAAACAGAAGATGGTAAAAATCTGAAGGTAACCATTGATAAAGACTATAGTGATTTTGAGAATGGCCTATTTGTTGTCAAGACAACTAAGCTAGCGCCACCATTTCAAATGAGCTTAGTCCCTGACGAATATGTGTACCCCGAACCAATTCCAACTGCACTCACGTCAGTAATTAGCAATTATGCCAACGATTCTTTAGGTGACTGCGCGATCATCGATTACCTTTCGAGAGCGACGCCTCGGATCGACGGCCATATCCCGGGGCAACCGATTGCCAATAGCAATGATTCTGCTGAGAATCTAAATCAGATAATCGATGCGATTGTGAATCTCGACAATAGTTACCTGCCGATTCAAGGACCACCGGGTTCTGGGAAGACTTATACCGGTAAGCATGTGATTGCGAAATTAATGCAGCTCGGTAAACGCGTTGGAATTTGCAGCAATAGCCATAAGGCAATCAATAACCTTTTATTTAATACCGCAAGATACTGCAGAGATAGTGGCATTGTCGCGTCATTCACCTGTACCCGAGATACAGGTCCCGAAATAGTGGAGCTAGGCGTCAATGTTGAGACAAATAGTGACATTGCAAATTGCATTGGTGATGCCACTGTTGTTGGTACCACTGCCTGGGGTTTTTCCCGCCCCGATATGATCAATAAACTCGATTATTTATTTATTGACGAAGCAGGGCAAGTCAGTGTCGCTAATCTCGTAGCGATAAGTCGCAGTGCTAATAATCTAGTAATGATGGGTGACCAGATGCAATTAGGTCAGCCAACTCAAGGTACGCATCCCGTCGACAGCGGTTTATCCATACTCGACTACCTGCTGCACGAGAGTTCAACCATTGAGTCAAGCAAGGGTGTTTTTCTTGCGACTACTTATAGGATGCATTCAGAAGTTAATCGATTCATCAGCAAAGCTGTGTATGAAAATAAGTTACAAAGCGATTCGGCTAACGACAGACAAGTGGTCTCGGTACCTGTTGGGTATAAAGGCATCATAAATATAGAGGCGGGTGTTATCTTCATTCCAGTCGAGCATCAGGGGAATACGCAAGCTAGTGACGAAGAAATTGATCAAATTATTAAATTGGTTCTCGACATCAAAGGCAGAACATTCACCGATAAGGAAAATAATCAGAGGGTCATTGATTGGAACGACATGCTTTTTGTTGCGCCTTATAACCACCAAGTCAATCAGCTTAAAAAAGCGCTGTCTAGCCTGAAGGGTGGGGAGCAGGCAAGGGTCGGCAGTGTTGATAAGTTCCAGGGTCAAGAGGCGCCAGTGGTGTTCCTAAGCATGTGTACCTCTGATGCCAGTGAAAGTCCGCGCGGTATCGAATTTCTGTTCGATAACAAACGATTAAATGTGGCTGTGTCCCGGGCACAAAGCCTAGCGATTGTCTTGGCCAATGCTGACTTAGCTAATACCCCTGCAAATGATATCGATCAGTTACGTAAGGTAAATATGTTTAGTCATTTAGTGCAGTTTAGGTGACAAGTAAAATGAAGGCATACCTAAATTTTATTTCATACTGACTGACCATAATCGTAATAGTCACGAAAAGCAGGAAAATAATTTAACCAATCTTCACGCACCAAAATTTCATTATCAAGGTCAAACAGCACTACCCATAAGTCTAAGCTTATGCTGATTAACTATCAGATAGACTTGTAGCAAACTCTATTTATTTCATAATCCCCGTAGCTGATACTGGGATTAATGTATATGTTATAAATGACGGCTGGTTAAAAAGTTATCGACACAATATTTAGGCATTTACTGGCAGTATGAAGCATGGTGGATAAATGTTTGTTGGAATGAAAATGATCAGATACATTCAATATTTTTATTTTGGAAATAGAATATATGGCAACTAAAAGTACCTACCATAAAACTGATTTAATGGGCACGTTCTTTGGTGATAAGTTTTACACCACTAATCAGGATTTAAGGGCATCGGATATCGTTTATGTGGTTTCCTCAAAAGGCAGTGGTGAATCACTAGTACCCTTTTTGGAAGGTTGCTTTCGAGTTGAAAATTCCGAGAGGGGCCGGTTTGAGGTGAAAGGTGATTTATATGGATACAAGGCCACACTTTCAGTGGTAATCAGACCAGATAAACCCATTGTACTTTCGGCTATGCGCGATAAAGAAGGGAAAAGAAAATTTGCGAGCCGTTTTATGAATGTCGCAAAGCCAATTCTGAGCAAGCAGGAAGTAGAGGACTTTGACCTTCTTCTAGAGGATACATCTAGTGGCTTATCGTTTGCAATTAGTGCAGAAGATGATCTGTCTCAAGATTTAGATGAAATACTTCAGTCAGAAACAGAGACCAAACAACTCATTTTAGCTCGAATTGGACAGGGGAAATTTAGAAAAAACGTAACTGATGTTTGGGGCGCAGAAAAAGAAGTATGTACACTAACAGGAATTGCCGTACCAGCAATACTAACCGCTTCACATATAATACCCTGGAAAGAATGTACAGGTGAGAATGCTAGCTTTCGTTTAGATGGCGCAAATGGAATGCTGTTATGCGCCCATATAGATAGGCTTTTTGATCGATATTTATTGTCATTCTTACAAAAAGGTAATGCCGCTCGCATAAGGTTTTCAAAGGTTTTACCGCCCGATGTCCTTAGGCAACTCGGCCTTACAGATGATTTAGAACTTGTTCCAAACAGGATGTCACAACCTAATAAAGAACGTTTTTTTAAATGTATCTCGCATCATCATGCGAAATTTACAGCCATGGAAGCTGACAGATAATATTTTTGCGTCACAACAAATGCGATTAATGACGGCTTTGGTATCACGGAGAGTATATGCACGAGAAAAATCTGACATTTATAAGAAGCTCTTCGATTTAGTTGGAATAGAATATAAGCTCAAAGGAAGCGGTCTTATCGATAACAACTTCGTATTAAAACATAATGGCATTTCGATTAAAGTCTATTTCAACGAAGCGAAAGTAGCAAAGGCATTTTTCCGTAACCGATGAAATGGTCTGTAGTTATCTAAACCATTTTTATTTGAAATTAGTATGTCCCGATATGCCTTTCTTATCGATAACTCCCAATACCAATGAAGGGGAGTTAGTTTGAATTTATCTTGATACTTCTTGGCATAGAACCAATTAGGCTTTATCGAAATGGTTCTGGCTTTAGTCATTTACATGCCTGCTTTTAATAGAGTCACTGACAGGGAGCAAGATTGAGGCCGCATATATCGCTGTAGTGATGACATTAGTTTTAATGAGAGAGATAACTACTGAGCTTTGGACACAAGCGTTACGTTCGATTCATGGATATTTGCGGTCCGCAGTATATGATACGAAATTCGCTGCATAGGCTCTCTTAGCCTTTCAGTGTTAAGCTGGATGTACCCTCTGTTACGTCTTGATTGCCTGATCTATGGTTTACTAACGTCTTTATAGTTACCATCCCAATGTCCATGCTTTCTGCGATGGTTATAAATGTTCGTCTTAAATCGTGAATAGTGAAATATACTCCCGAATCATCGCGAACTTCTTTTCGTTTATTACTGCGGGCTTCTGACCTATTAGCCTGCATTGCGGAAGCTAGTGAGCACTTTAAAATATTATATCAATGCTTGACCCCTTAATTCTCTGTAGGATATTCGTTCTCGGAAATGCCTATCAATAGATATGAAAAAAGCGTAAGTAGGAATAAACACAATATCCGGGAAGGTCAATGCAGGAAACCCGGCACCAGAAGCTCATCGTCGACGAGTCAACGCGGTCATCATTAGTTCAATACCCTGAATTCCCCACCTGAATCTGTGCTTTTGGACTTTTTCCATACCCTTAGGGTTCATCAACAAACAAGAACCCCGGCAACCTGATCAATGCGGTTGCAAAAATCCATCAATGAAGAAAGGGGGGCTATTCAAACCAGTTAATGATCAAATTTTGATATATTGGTGTACTAAAATTCAAAATCCACCTGAATCTCGACACATTAGAATACAAGATAGAGTATAACGCGTCTTGAACAACAACTAGCTGAAATGAAAAAACCGCCTAACTGGGTTGTATAAAAAAGGTGACCATGTCGGGTTGTACCAGTGCCACCGTTGCCATCACCAAAAATCCGTGACCAGTAGAACTATTTTTGAACATACCAAATTAACACTAACAATCGGGTTCGTGGGAACGTACTTTCTAAAGTTGAATGTTTGTAATCATCGTTCTTGTGACTAACGATGCTAGAGGCATTGTCTGAGATTTCTCGATATGTTTTCACGTCAACCTAGTAGATGAAATTTAACTCATTCAATTTCTGCTCCCCACTCCATCGATAGGCAACTAGCTTGCCACCTTTAGCGACTGAGTAATCAAGGCACGTAACGTTATCGGCCAAAAGAGAGGGGCCATTTTTAGCGCTCATCCAGTAATGACCGATAAAGACAGGTTTATTCGTCTCACCATATCCAATTAAGTCTTCGGCCTTGATGATTTGATCTTTGAGGTCAGTATCGTCCAAAACACCAGGGGGCATGGCGATATCGCATAGTTTGCTATCTTGTTTTACCCACCACTTTATACGCACTTCACCGCGTGAGTGACCGTCTTTGTCTGGGAAGGTCTTGCCACCGGGTAAGGCATGCTCGACGCCCTTTAACAAAGCCTCGACTGCGTTGTATTCGACAGTACCTTTGGTCGTCGCTTTAACGAGAAGCTCGGGCGTCAGTTGGGAAGAACCCAAAGCATCAACGTGATGTTGTTCCCAACAGGCGTGGACGACCCGAATCCCATCAAGCTCCAACCAAATCGGCAGGGAAAGGAAAAAATCGAGCACATTCTCTAGCTCTTCCTTTCTGTCGCTATGCAGGTATTCATTGAGAAATGCGTTATGTTGACTGATGTTTTTATCCGTCCTGGGTCGCAGCCATTGTCCTTTAGCAGAGGGGTCTGGTGTATGGAATGCGAGAGCATTGAATTCATGGTTGCCCATTACAGATTTAGAGCCACCATATTTCACCATTGGCATAACGATATTTAGAACCTGACGCTGTTTTGGACCTCTGTCGATGAAATCACCAAGGAAGATCACGACTCTATCAGGATGCCTGTAACAGCCATCAATAAATCGATACCTCATCTTGACTAGCAATGCTTCCAGCGCGTCGGCATGACCATGAATGTCACCAATAATATCGTAACCATTAATACTCATTTATTTTTATCCATTTATTTATTATTCAGTTTTAAAGTTGAAATTGACGAAGGTGAATCCGTTAGACTTCCTGCTGAGGGTGAGTTGGGAGTCGGCTTCTACGAGTGGGGACTCCTTAGCAAGCAAAGTCAATTCATTGTCACTTAGCTGAACAACATCATCATCTGAAAATATAAAACTCTCAGCAGTTATCCCATCCCAGTACCACTTTTGATAGAGCAATTCATAATCACCAAGCTTCGCTTCAGATTCTGAGATGACGACCGTTTCTTCCTCTAAAGGCACATTCTCAAACTTTCCAATCATGTTTCTACTCCAGATTTTAAAAGATAGTTTAGCCTCCCGTTAGAAGCCGTAGTCCAAACATTATACATGGGTAGTGGCTCACTAGATGAGCCACTACCCATATACCATCAATAACCGTTACATTTAAATCACCAATACATAGATATTCCGCGCGTAAATACGTTAGAAGCCACAATATCGTGAGAGCACACCGAGTGAAAATAATTATCTACTTTCAGTCTGGTTTGCTTTATAGGCACTAAAATTATACGCTACTCTTTGTGGAAGACACTGACGCTGGTTATTGGATTATTGTTTGGGTCGTCATTTTTGGATTCGAGGCTATTTTTGTGTAACCGCAGGGGAATTAACAAAAGAAATGATAGATGAGTATTTATCGCATCATTTTGAAGAAAAGGAGAATCCGAATTTTGAAATTGAACCATGAACCGGCTTTAGCCGGTGGTTGTTGAGTAGTCTTACAGAATTAAATACATGGTAGTTTAATATAAATAGAAAGTGGCTCATCTAGTGAGCTACCTTCGTGCTCATAATACGCAGATAAAGATAACTACTTTGTAACAACGACTAATAATAACGAGGGTATACCATGGCTTTTAACATTACAGGACAAATAAAAATAAAAACGCTTAAGAAAAATTTTAAGGCAGAATTTGGCCTTAGTTTACGTGTGTATGATGGTAAAAGTTTTGCGGATGATGAGAAAACTATTTCTGTTGTGCGTAAGAAAAAAGGTGCTGGTGAGTTATCAGTAAGGAAAAGTATGTTAGTAGGCAACCTTGAGGATAAAATTCTAGATCTATTTGGTATAAAAACACAAATAGCTGGATCTGATGATTCTTATCTTTGTGATAATAAAGTTTCTTTAGCCAGTGCCCTATTAAAAGATTCAAAACGTAATACTAAAACCAAAGTATCTCATGCTCATGCAAATGAAGATAAAGATTCAATTACAGTTGAAGTTGAAGGAAAAACACTTAAAGAAATAATTGAACTGCTCACTAAGCAGTATAAAAATCATGACGATTTTGAAGAAATGATGGACGACTTGGGTGGAGACGGTTACCTAGATTATTGGGCTGTAAAATTATGTTGTGAGGATTTTGACAGTAATAGAGTTCTATCAAAATCTCTTTTTATTTTACATTCAAGAACATGTGAATCTTCTGATGATTTTAGATCATTGGCTGATTCAATAATTAATGAAGAGTGCCTCAACGATAAAGAGTGGGCTAAAGAGATTTATGAAAAAGCCTTATCTTTAGCAGAAGACTCCTCTGATCTTGTTTTAATTGCAAATTCTGTAATAAGTGAAAGTAATTTAATTGATCAGAAATGGGCTGTTAAAATTTTAACTGATGCAATCGATAAATCTAATTCAAGTTATGAATATATAACAATAGCCGAATCTATTGCAGATAAAAATAACCTAAATGATAGTGACTGGGCTGAAAAAATATATACTAAAGCTATTGAGATGTCAGAGTCTATCGACGATTTCAGGGCTGTAGCTAACTCAATTGTGAGTGATTACTATTTAGGTGACAAAAAATGGGCTTCAACTATTATGCAGCAAGCAATAGATCATAAAGATATTGACTATAGTGAACTTTCATTAATAGCCAATGACATAAATAACGATTTTGACGATGAAAAATGGTCAAGAATTATTTATAAAAAATCTTTTGACCTTTGCAAAGACAATGAAGAAAGAAGAGAAATAATAACTAATATAAGAGATGAACTTCAGGATAAAAAATGGAGTGAAGAGTTAGCTGAAAAGCATGAAATTAGTATGTTAACTCAAGCAACAATAACCGGACCTGTAATTTTTTCCTACATTCACACTGTAAAATTAAAAACTATTAATAGTGAAGAAAAACTCAAGTCAGTATTAAAAGATTTTGAAGAAGATGCAAATGAGTCCAACTGTAATATGACTGCAGATTCGATAGAATACTTTGAAAAAGAAACGGGTGAGCATGTCGATTATGAAGTGAGAAAAGATGGTCGTTTAATAGAAAAAGTTGACGACGATGAAATCGTTCTAGTATTTTATTACACTTATAATGATGCAAGCTTTAGTTTAAAGTTGACTGATAATGATGAAGAGGTCTATTTAGAAACTAAAAAATTCGGGACATTCGACATAGTACAAAATTTCACACAAAATGGTGATGACCTTCTGTCAGAATGGGACACTGGAGTAGATAGCGATGGTAACTTTATTGGCTTCATGTCAAATAAAACAGGCATACTCAAGGTTATAAATGTAAAAAGTTTATATGAAGAATGTAATGAGGATGAAAATCTATTCGACAGCAAAAAAATTGATACTATTTTTAAACTCATCGAAGAAGAAGCTAAAGCGAAAATGGTAGAATATTCTGATGAAGATGAAGATGAAGATGAAGATGAAGATGAAGATGAAATCAATTTTGATGATTTTGAAGATGAGAAAATAATCCTCAGTTTTACCCCAGATTTTTCTGGAAATTTTGACAATTTATCAGATGAGGAAACTTCTAAGATCAATGGAGAGAATACTCCTGAGATAAAAAAAATATTAAAGGAGGTTATTTTTGAATTTAAGGCAGCTATAGATGAACAGTTAGAAGATAATATTGAAAAAAACATATTAGTTGGTGATTATTCTTCAGAAGAAATTTATAAAATTGACGATTTAGGTCATGTAAACTATGAAGACGTTGTTATTTATTTTGTATGCACAAAACTTGTACCGGAAGACAAGCTAAATATTATCTTTCAGAAAGTTGATAATGACTTTTCATTCAAAGTGTTATTTCCAAATGATAATGGTGATATAGCCATTCAAAACTATGAAGATGGCGAGTGTGAATATGGTTCAGGTTATTTTTCAGGTGATGATCAAAGTGATTACTTAAATAGAGGTCATGACACTTATAACAAAGCTAAAAAAATCTTATTGAAAAGTGAGTGAGTTAAAAACTATTGAAAAAGTATTATTTGGTGTAACAGGAGAGTTACACCAAATTTTCGAAGGGTCTTTAGAGTTTTATAAAGCTAATCCTGATGTTAGTTTTAAAGTCAGGCCTGCTTATGGTTACAATAAATTCTATCTTGACTGGGTCGGGTTCTCTTATGATATGAGTCTTAAGGCTTTAATTCATTTCATCTTATACGAAAAAAAATATTATAAAAAAATTCTCTCAAAAAAAACATACGGTTCTCTTAAAAAGAGTATTGAAGAAAACCAGTCTAAGAAATATTGCATATCAGATAAGTTAGAACATGACGTTGTTACAATGATTGAAAAAAATGCAATAAATTATATGAAATGTTGTTTTGAATCTAATAATATGGACGTCAGTTCTTTTGTTGAGTGTAATTACGATAGCAGATCAAACGTACCGAATATTTCAAAGTGTAATGTCATTCAAAATAGAATTGTTCACTTTAAAAATTTTATTAATGAGCTGAGAATTTATACTAATAAAAATACGATTTCAAAAAGCGATCTGAAAAACCTCATGGATCTTTCAAAAAATTTAGAGGGTATTGACTACTTTTTAGATTTATTAGAACTGGTATATAAACAATGTGCTATCACGTCGAAAGAAATAATCGAAATTGCATTGAGTAAGTCTCTTAAGAACAGCGACTTATCCAGGCTCGTAAATTTTGTGAATAACAAATTGAAAGATGACTATCTGGCAGATAGGATTTTAAGATCAATAAAACAATAGTAAATGGAATAATTTATAAAGATTATTTGTTTAGTGATCTTTTAGATATAGACATTGTGAGAGAAAAAAGAATATCTATAATTAATAGTTTTGATGATCAGTTATATCCTGCCCTTGTTAATACGGAAATAATCCAATCTACTAATAGGTGTACACTTAAACAAAAAAAAATTAAAACTATAAGTATAAAAAAAGTTCAAAAAAAAGATTTTTTAACATTAATTAAAACACTTAATTATTTTGAGAAAATCGGCTTTGTTCACGGTGACTTAAATAAAAAAAATATAATCAATACCGAAGATGGTTTTAGAATAATTGATTATGAACCATCTATTCTTCAGATTAGTAACGGTTTAAAACAATATATGGTTACAAAGCCATATATTTCTAAACTTGATTTATTAGAAAATTCCATAACAATCCGTACCGATAAAATTGGTTTTTTTTATTTTGTGCTTAGAGTTTATAAGTTAATTAATTTCAAAGATCTGGTGGCATTATCAAAAACCTTCAACCATAAAAAATGGTTGAAATTAAATGAAAATCAACTTAAATACACATCTTATAGTGACCTTTTAGATCTAGCTTTAGATAAGTTAAAGTAATGGCTACCAAATTATTCAATGAATAACTCTTTTAAAATCCTAATATTTAATATAAAAAAGAAGTGGCTCATCTAGTGAGCCACCTTCGTGCTCATAATGCGAAGATAAACATAACTACTTTGTAACAACGACTAATAATAACGAGGGTATACCATGGCTTTTAACATTACAGGACAAATAAAAATAAAAACGCTTAAGAAAAATTTTAAGGCAGAATTTGGCCTTAGTTTACGTGTG
>Ga0208414_1000829_pt1 | contig 27105 bp, 24 predicted proteins | sample AntAceMetag02UKE_FD_184770 | JGI IMG/M metagenome (GOLD analysis project Ga0208414, IMG submission 184770) | Saline lake microbial communities from Ace Lake, Antarctica - Antarctic Ace Lake Metagenome 02UKE (SPAdes) (version 2) | ecosystem: Environmental > Aquatic > Non-marine Saline and... | reverse complement strand
ATCGGTGTCGCTCTTGCGCCGATCCTCGAGGGCCTTGCGACGAGCTTCGTTGATCTGGCCAGCTCGACAGGGCCGCTTGGCAAAGCGATCAACGCGCTGACCGACAATATTGGCCGCATTTTGACCTATGCCGGCACATTTGCCGCCCTCATGGCCGGCAAATGGGTTGTCGGGATGGGTTTGGCTGCGGCGGCTGTGATCAGAACCGCCGGAGCGCTTACGGTGCTTAAGGGCGCGCTGATCCGCACCGGGATCGGGGCGCTTATCGTTGGCGCAGGCGAGCTGGTTTACTGGTTCAGCCGTCTCGTAACGGGCGCGGGCGGTTTTGGCGATGCCATGGGCCTTTTAAACGACGTTGTTGTCGAGGTCTGGGGCCGGATCAAAATGGCCGCCAGCTCGGCAGGGGCCGCGGCCACCGCAATGTTCTACGATCTGAAAGCGGATGCGGCCATGGGCATGGCGTCTGCAATTGAAAGCGTGGTGGGGTTTGGCAATGCGACGGCCAACACCTTTGAAGGCGCTCTTTTGGCCGTGAAAGAGATCTGGTCGCGCCTGCCCAGCGTGATTGGCGATCTGGTGTTCACAGCGGCCAACCGCATGCTCGACGGCATTGAGGCAATGCTGAACGGAGCCCTCGGGCGAATTGACGCTTTTACCGGCAAGATCCGAGATGCGCTGGCAGCCGTAGGGATTGAGACCGCCTTTGGCCAGATTGGCGAAATCAGTCTTGGTGATATTACAAACCCCTTTGCGGGGGCCTCAGCCGAGGCGGGCACGGCGGCGGCAGAAGCGTTCCAGCGCGCCTTTGCCAAAAATCCCCTCACCGCCCCCGATCTTGGTCTGAGCGGCCTTGCCACTGACGCGCTTGCGACCGCAAATAGCTACCGCCAGGCCGCGAGCGATCTTGCCGCAGGGGCCACAGCGCCGCTTGCAAGTTGGCAGGCGCTCAAAGATGCCGTAAGCGGCAGTGGTGCTGCGGGGGCTGATGCGCTTGATGAGGCACAGGCATCGGCCTCAGGCGTTGCGGAGGCCTTGGACGGTGCAACAAGCGCGGCAAACTCTGCAGGTGGGGCGGTTAAGACCGCCGCCGAAGTGGCCAAAACCGGCTGGGCGGCCGTCTCACAATCCTTGGCGGACTATTCCAAGCAGGCAATGGACTGGGGCAAGGGCCTTGGCAGCACTTTGGTCAGCGGCTTTCAATCAGCGGAAACTGCGTTCAAGCAATTTATCACCACCGGCAAGTTCGACTTCAAGTCCTTGGTGTCTTCCATCCTTGCTGATCTGGCCACGCTGGCGTTCAAGCGCGCGGTTCTGGGGCCGATCGCCAACGCGCTGTCGGGGGTCTTTGGGAGTGGAGATATATTTGGCTCGGTTTTGCATGCAGGCGGCATGGTCGGGACTGGCGGAACCAGCCGCAGGGTTTCCGCGCTGGCCTTTGCAGCAGCCCCGCGCATGCATGCTGGAGGCTGGGCGGGCCTGAAACCTGATGAGGTGCCCGCAATCTTGCAGCGCGGCGAGCGGGTGTTGAGCCGCAGGCAAGCAGCGGGCTATGGCGCAGGTGGTGCCGCACCAAACATGTCGATCTCAATTGACGCGCGCGGCGCACAAATCGGCGTGGCCGAACAGATTGAGGCCCGCCTGCGCGCGGCTCTGCCCGAAATCGCGCGCATCGCCAAGCAAAGCGTTGCGGATGGGCGGCGGCGGGGTCATGCGATATGACAATTGCGGTGTTGCCACTGGTGCTGGTGTCCGCACTTGAGCGGCGTCTGGTTACATCCGTGGCCGAGGCACGCTCACCCTTTACCGGCACGTCGCAGATCCAGGACTGGGGCGCATCATGGTGGGAGTACCAGATTGAGATGGCAGTGACCCAAGGCAGCAATGGCCGCAGGTTGTCTGCGTTCTTTGCCTCTTTGGGTGGTTTGCGGGGCCGGTTCTTGTTTCCCGACCCAACGATCGAAGTACTGGCGGGGGCGGGTAATCCTTATGTCACCGAGACGCAGGCGGCGGGAGGCACAACGCTGCACACCGCGGGCTGGGGACTCGGTTTGCGCGCAGGGGATTTTTTCCAGTTGGGATTGGACGCGACGACACGGCTTTATCAACTGACGGCGGATGTGACGCCGGTCGGCAGCGAGGCCGAACTGGCGTTTGTGCCGTCCTTGCGCGCTGTTGTTCAGGTTGGCACGCCGATTGGCCTGAATGCCCCGTCCGTTTTTCTTCGGCTAACGGCGCCGGTGCCGACGGTCATTGGCCGGGCGGATCAGCATCGGTTTACGATCTCAGCCCGAGAGGCGCTTTGACATGAGCCGAGACGTAACCGCCGCTTTTGCTGCGGCACTGGCAGAGCAACACCTTCGCCCCGTAATCTTCTTCGAGGGCCAATTCGCCACGGGCTGGGTGCGGATTTGGTCGGGGCTGGGCGAAATCGTGTGGAATAGCCAAACTTGGGCTGGGGCTGGATCGCTTCTGGGCATCGGTTCTCTTGATGAAACCGGCGAGGTCGTGGCGGGCGGCACGGCGGTCTCGTTGTCTGGCGTACCGCTTGATCTGGTTCAAATGGCGATTGAGGAAGCGCGTCAGGGTTTGCCAGGCCGGATCTGGCTTGGGCTTTTGTCTGAAACAGGTCAGGTTATCGCCGACCCGGTGCAGGCCTTCTCGGGCCGTCTTGATGTGCCAGAAATCAAGGATGATGCTGACAGCTGCACGATTACCATCAGCTATGAAAGCCGGTTGATCGACCTAACCGTGGCGCGGGCCTGGCGCTACACCCATGAAAGCCAGCAGGTGCTATATCCGGGCGATCTTGGCTTTGAATATGTCACCGCCATTCAAGACCGGGAGATTACCTGGGGACGCGGTTAATTTGCGGAGTTGGCCGGGTTTGAGGGACTATTCATCTGGATAAGCTGTGGATAGCTGGCCCGGCAGCGGCCCTGCATGTTCGTGATGCTCGGCCGGTCTTCGGGGCAATCTTTGGCAATGATGTCGAGCGCTGTGGGCAGCGGCGTATTCGCACCAACACGCTCCACAAAACGTTCTTTGGAATAGCGCCCGAAACGACCGCAGACAGGGCAGCTGATCTCGACGGTCTCAAAAGGAAAATCAAAGGCGCGCATGCCGCAAAGTTGGCGCGCCACGCTTAGATCGGCAAGGGAAAATGATGCCCCGCATCGACAATTGGGAATGCTACCTCGCAGAGGCAATCGACGTCGCACATGCAAAACCCTTCGCTTGGGGCCTCCACGACTGCGTAACCTTCGCTTTTGAGACCCGCATGACCCTAACCGGCGGCGCGGATATGGCCGCCCTCTGGCGCGGACGCTACAGCACTGCGCTTGGCAGCGCGCGCGTCATGCGCCGTCTTGGCTGGGTCTCGCTGGAAGACATGGGGCACGCACTGCTCGGTGCGCCGCGCGAGACGCCGCTGCTGGCCCAGCGGGGTGACATTGTGCTGGCCGGCACTGGCCTTGGTTTTGGAATTTGCGTCGGCGCTACGGCGGCCGGCATGGCACCCGAAGGCCTCATGACCGTGCCGCTTACTTCCTGCCGACTTGCCTGGACCATCTGAAACCACCAACCTGATATTGGACAACCCCCATGCCCTTCATCGTCTCAGCCGTCGTCGCCGTTGCGGGGGCGATCAGCGGGGTATTGGCCGCAGGCGGCATTGGCGCGGCCCTGATCCGCATCGGCGGCACGCTGCTGTTGTCTTATGCAGCACAGGCTTTGATGCCAAAGCCGCAAACGACGCTGCAAAACCGCACGGTGACCATCCGCGAACCCGTGGTGCCGCGCGATCTGGTGTACGGCCGCACGCGCAAGGGCGGAGTTATCGTGTTTCTGAACTCCTCGGGATCTGACAACGCAGTCCTTGATTTGGTAATAGTGCTGGCGACGCACCGGGTGAAATCTATCGGCGCTGTCTATTTTGAAGGCGAGGTCGCGCTGAATACACCGGTACGGCTGCTATCGCGCGCGACACGCCTCCGTCCGAGCGTTACGGCGCGATCCAAGACGTGCTGAACCGCGAGCTTCAGGCCATCTGGCTGACAGACAAGCCTGTCGCAGATGCGCTGGCTGATGCCGAGATCGAAGTTCAGGACCAGCTGGACCGCTAAGAAAATTACCGCCCCGCTGTCATTGGCGGGGCGGTTTACGTTTTACAAGATGGATGAGCCGATGGAACGCTGGACAAGCAAACACGCCAAAGACTGGTGGCAAGGACGCCCTTGGGTCTGTGGGTTTAACTTCTTGCCCTCAACGGCCGTCAATTTCATCGAGATGTGGCATCCTGATACCTTTGATATGCCCACGATTAAGCGCGAGTTGGGTTGGGCCGCTGATATCGGTTTCAATGCGATACGCGTAAATCTAGCTTACCTTGGCTGGGTAAGCGACCCTGACGGCACGTTCGAGCGGCTGGACCGCGTCATGACCGTCGCGCACGACCTTGGGATTGATACTATTCCGTGCTTGTTTGACGATTGCGGCTTTGGCGGAAATGAACCTGTTTGGGGGCCGCAGCCTGATCCTGTCCCCGGTGTTCACAACAGTCGTGCTGTCGCCTCACCAGGACGCGCGATTGTACTGGACCCAGATCAACGCGATGGACTGGAATCCTATGTCCGTTCGATTGTACGAAAATTCCGTGATGATCGCCGGATACTGTTCTGGGATTTGTATAACGAGCCCGGCAACCGGATGAATTTTGCGGACGGTGATTTTGAACACTACGAATCCGCACTTGAGCAAAGTGCTCTATCTTTGATGGAAAACTGCTTTGAATGGGCGCGCGCTGAATATCCTGTCCAACCCCTGACAGTTGCCGCTTGGACAACGCCGCTGCCCGACGATGACAGCCATCCCTATCAGACAGAGATCGACCGAAGCGCGCTTCTTCATTCAGACATCATCACCTTTCACGCCTATTGGAATCGCGCCCGCGTGTCCAAGTTCATTGACGTCTTGTCCGTTCTTGACCGCCCCATCCTTTGCACCGAATGGATGGCTCGCGCAGTAGATAGCCAGATCAGCGACCAACTGGAGTTGTTTCACGACCGTCTGGTCGGGAGTTTCCAATGGGGGCTTGTCAAAGGACGCACGCAAACATGGCTGCCTTGGCCGGACGAATTGGTGAAAGCCCATGGTGGCGATGCGACCCGCGATATCTGGTTCCATGACCTGCTGCACGAAGATGGCAGCCCCTATGATGTGCGCGAAATTGAAACGATCCGTAGGCTGACCAGAAGCGATGCGCGGACACATGAAAGGACGGCAAACTGATGTCAGGTGTCTCAATGAACAACGTGATCAAGCGTTACGGCAATACACAGGTCATCCATGGGATCGACCTTGAAATCGAAGACGGCGAATTTTGTGTCTTCGTTGGCCCGTCCGGTTGTGGCAAATCCACCTTGCTGCGCATGGTTGCGGGCCTTGAGGAAACGACCGAGGGCCAGATGACAATTGGCACCCGCGATGTCACCCACATGGACCCGTCCGATCGCGGCGTGGCAATGGTTTTTCAAACCTATGCGCTTTATCCACATATGACCGTAAAGGATAATATGGGCTTTGGCCTGCGGATGAATGGCTATGCAAAACCTGAGATTGAAAAGAAGGTTGCCGAAGCCACCCGCATCCTGAAATTGGACGACTATCTAGACCGCAAGCCCGCAGCTCTTTCGGGTGGTCAGCGCCAGCGGGTGTCGATCGGCCGTGCGATTGTGCGTGGCCCCGAGGTCTTCCTGTTCGATGAACCGCTGTCCAACCTAGACGCCGAACTGCGCGTTGAAATGCGGGTCGAGATCGCCCGTCTGCATAAAGAAATCGGCGCGACAATGATCTATGTGACCCACGATCAGGTCGAAGCGATGACACTGGCCGATAAGATCGTCGTGCTGCGCATGGGCGTAATTGAACAGGTCGGCGCGCCGCTCGATCTTTACCGCGATCCCGACAATAAATTCGTGGCCGGTTTTATCGGCTCTCCTGCAATGAACTTTCTGAGCGGAACGACTGGCGACAATGGTGTCACGATCCCTGCCTTGAAGATGGATGTGCCAAGCCCGATCGCGGACAGCATTCGCGGTAAGTCTGTCACGGCTGGACTGCGGCCTGAACATCTTGAGATTGATCGAAGCGGCGACGCGCTCCATGTCGATCTTGTCGAGAGCTTGGGCGGAGTGTCCTTTGCCTATCTCGTCGCAGACACGGGCGAGAAAATCGTCATCGAAGAGCGTGGAGATGAGCGGGTCAGTGCAGGACAACGCGTTGGCCTAAAGTTTGACCACAGCCGATTGTATCTGTTTGATGCTGAGACAGAGCAGCGGCTGCGCTAGAGTTGTGGCAATAACTGCAAGCGTTCAGTCATTTGGGGCGACGCCCGACGGCACACCAGTTAAGCGCGTTTCAATCGCGGGAAGAGGTCTGACGGCGCATATCCTGACCTATGGCGCGACTAAACACCTAAGGTCGCAATCTTAAGGCGCGTGGTGTTGCTCTATGGATCTGACAAGATTCTGGAAACTGTGGAAGGTGAAGCTTGATGTCAGCTCTTCAACAGGGGTTTTCCGATAGCCACGCGTGAAAAGGCCAAAGGGAATTTTGGCGCGTTCAGCGGTTTCAGCGTCAACCTCGCTATCGCCGACATAGAGCTGTGTTGTCGCCTTCAACTCAGAAAATGCAGCAAAAAGGGGCGCTGGATCGGGCTTTTTGACAGGCAGGCTATCGCCACCGATGACCACATCGAAGAAATGAGAAAGTTTCAAGGCATCAAGGATCTGATTGGATGGCGTCCAGAATTTATTGGTGCAGACGCCAAGTTTGTAGCCCGCAGCGGCAAGCGTGGTCAGGGCGTCGATGACACCGGGATAAGGGCAAGAGAGATCAGCCGGATGCGCACTGTAATAGTCCAGCATCAAGGTTTTCATCTGCTCTTCCTCGGCCTCGGGCAAGCCGCATTCAATCCGGGCAAGACGCACCAGATTTGGAATGCCATTACCGATAAAGCTGGTTACCTTTTCAAGCGCAAGCGGCGCCTGATCAAAATGTCCAAGAACCTTGTTCGCCGCAGCGTGCAAATCAGGAGCGCTGTCAACAAGGGTGCCATCAAGGTCAAATACGATTGCATGGGTCATCAGGTTTTCCATTTGATTGAGCAGCCCATCGAAGGGGTCTGTTGTTTCGGACCATTTCCGGTTTTCACCACGAGGCACATGGCCTCGAACAATTCGCGTGTGGTGTCGACGGGCGCGGGATTGCGCCCTGAAGCATCAAGCCTGCCCCGATATTGCAACGCGCCATCGACGTTGAAGCCAAAGAAATCAGGTGTACAAGCGGCGCCCCAGGTGCGGGCGACCTGCTGTGTTTCGTCATACAGGTAAGGAAAGGAAAAACTATGTGTGCCGGCCATGCGCACCATGTTTTCAAAGCTGTCGTCAGGATAGCCAACCGCATCATTGGAACAGATCGCGGCGACACCGATGCCTTGGCTTTGCAAGTCGCGGGCGTCACGCAAAATGCGGTCCAGAACCGACAATACATAGGGGCAATGATTGCAGATAAACATCACCAGGCTGCCCTTGGGACCTGCGATATCCGTCCGGCCGTAGGTCTTGCCATCGGTGGCTTGCAGCTTGAAATTCGAAGCTTTCCAGCCAAAATCGCAGACAGGGGGGGTGACGGCCATCGGCGTATCCTTTTCGCTGGTTTGCGTCTAGGTGATAAGGCGGCGAATAGCGTCTAATCCACCAAGTGCGGTGAAGTCTTTCACCACGATCGCTGCGCCCGAGAAATCTTCGCCCGCAGTATACGCGGAGGGCGAAACGATGCAAAGCAAGCCTGCCGCGCGGGCGGATTTCAGGCCATTGGCACTGTCTTCCAGCGCGATGGCGCGTGCGGCGGGCAGGCCCAGACGGTCCAATGCAAGCTGATACACGTCGGGCGCGGGTTTCTTGGCTGCAACCTCATCGCCCGAGGCGATCACGGGAAACAGCAGGTCTGCCGCCACGCCATAGGTTACAAGACAAAGTGCCTCGACATTCGCGCGGCTGGTGGTGGTGGCGATTGCAAGTTTCAGGTCGGCTGCACGGGCCTCATCAATCAGGGCCTGAACACCCGCGCGCAAGGGCAGATTGCCCTGAGCCATCAGGTCTGTGTAGCGCGCTGTTTTGGCGAAGTGCAGGGCAGGAATGTCGAGATCTGAGGGGCTGCCCCCCATCTCGGTCACATAGCGCGCGATGCGTTCCTTACCGCCCGTCGTGGTCAGCAAGCGGTGATAGTCATCCCGCGTCCAGCACCAGCCAAGGCCATGGCTGGCAAAGGTTTCGTTAAAGGCCTGTCGGTGCAGTTCCTCGGTTTCGGCAAGGGTGCCATCGACATCAAAAATCAGCGCTTCAAGCATTGCCAGAGGCGGCCTTGCGGATCGCCGCGATATTTTCACCGTAGACCTGAGGATTGTGAACCGAGCCGCCGCGGAACACCGCAGAGCCTGCGACAAGCACATCCGCGCCAGCGGCGGCCACAAGCGGGGCGGTGGTCGGGTCTACGCCGCCGTCAATCTCGATGTGAACTTCACGGTCACCGATCATTTCGCGCAAACGGCGAATTTTACCCGTCATATCAATGAACTTTTGCCCACCGAAACCGGGGTTTACGGTCATCACGCAGACCAGATCAGCCATATCCAGCAGATGTGCAATCGACTCGGCCGGGGTGCCGGGGTTCAGCGCGACACCCGCTTTCATCCCCGCCGCGCGGATTGCCTGCAAGGTGCGGTGAATATGCGGCCCTGCCTCGATATGTGCCGTCAGAATGTCGGTTCCAGCATCGGCATAGGCATCAATATAGGCGTCAACGGGCGATATCATCAGATGCACGTCCATCACCGTTTTCACATGATTGCGGAAGGCTTTGACCGCAGGGGGGCCAAAGGTAAGGTTGGGCACAAAATGCCCATCCATCACATCAATATGCACCCAATCGGCGCCTTGCGCCTCAATGGCTTGGATTTCGCGGCCAAAATCGGCGAAATCGGCCGACAGGATTGACGGGGCGATTTTGATTTTGCGGTCAAAGCTCATGTGCGGTCCTCGGCGGTTTGGGAAAGGGCCGCCCGATGGGGTCACCGGGCGGGCGCGGGATTAGAGCGATCCGTCAGAATAACGCTTTGCCATGTCATCTTGCGGGATCGGTTTGATCTTGCTTGCATTGCCTGCTGTGCCAAAGGCTTCATAGCGGTCACGGCAAAGCTTAGTGACTTCGTCCATGCCGGCGATCGCAAACTTGCGCGGGTCAAATTCACGGGCGTTGCCTTTTGCGACTCTGCGCATCTGACCAGAGATTGCCATGCGCAGATCGGTGTCGATGTTCACCTTGCGCACACCATGCTTGATGCCGCGCACAATTTCTTCGACCGGCACGCCATAAGTTTGAGGCATCTCGCCACCGTTTTCGTTGATGAGATCCTGCAAATCCTGCGGCACCGAGGACGAGCCGTGCATGACCAGGTGGATATGCGGGATCTTTTCGTGGATCGCTGCAATACGGTCCATCGCCAGAATGTCACCAGTCGGTTTGCGGCTGAACTTGTAGGCGCCGTGGCTGGTGCCGCAGGCGATTGCCAGCGCGTCAACCTTGGTCTTGGCCACGAAATCCTTGGCTTGGTCAGGATCAGTCAACAGCATGTCCATCGACAGTTTGCCCACAGCACCCGATCCGTCTTCTTCGCCTGCTTCGCCGGTCTCAAGGCTGCCCAGCACGCCCAGCTCACCTTCGACGCTGGCCCCGATCCAATGGGCCATGCGTGAAACCCGTTCGGTGATGGCAACGTTGTAGTCATAGGAAGCCGGCGTTTTCATGTCAGCTTCCAGAGAGCCATCCATCATCACGGACGTGAAGCCATGCCGGATTGCAGACAGGCAGGTCTGTTCGTTGTTGCCATGGTCCTGGTGCATGACCAGCGGGATTTCTGGGAACATTTCAGCCAGTGCTGCCACGATATGGCGCAGCATGATGTCACCCGCATATGAGCGCGCGCCACGGCTGGCTTGCAAGATCACGGGTGCATCGCAGGCCTTTGCCGCGCGCAAAATGGCAAGGCCTTGTTCCATGTTGTTGATGTTGAACGCCGGCACACCATAGCTGTGCTCGGCCGCGTGATCCAAAAGTTGACGCAGAGTGATAAGGGCCATGGTTCAAACCTTTTCTGTAACGCGCATCAGCGCGGCGATGCCAGGAAGCCTTTGCCCCTCCAGCCATTCCAAAAACGCGCCTCCCGCTGAGGAGACATATGTGAAGTCTTGGGCAACCCCGGCCGCGTTAAGGGCCGCAACCGTATCGCCGCCACCTGCAACGCTGGTGGTGGAGCCGGTTTTTGTAAGGGATGCCGCCATTTTCGCGAGGGCAACGGTGCCTGCGTCAAAGGGTGAGATTTCAAAAGCGCCGAGCGGGCCATTCCACAGAATGGTGCGGGCAGAGCCCAGCACAGCCGAGAATGCCTTTACCGCTTCTGGCCCCGCATCAAGGATCATCGCATCCGCAGGACAGGCATGCGCATCGACAGTTTCTGCCGCAGCCCCGGCCTTGAATTCACGCGCAACAACAGCGTCTTTCTGAACGTGAATGGTGCAGCCTTTTTTTGCGGCCATGTCGCGGATCTCTGAAACGGTTGAAACCTGATCCGCCTCGTGCAGGGATTTGCCCATCGGTGCGCCATCGGCGAACAGAAAGGTATTTGCCATGCCGCCGCCGACGATCAGATGATCAACCCGACCCACGAGGTTTTTCAGCACGCTGATTTTGGTGGAAACCTTGGCCCCACCAACAATCGCAACGGCGGGGCGTTGCGGGTTTTCAAGCGCGGCCTCAAGCGCGTCCAACTCCTCGATCAGGAGCGGCCCGCCATAGGCCGGCAGCAGATGCGCCAGCGCCTCGGTCGAGGCATGGGCGCGGTGTGAAACCGAAAAGGCATCATTGACATAGACATCGCCAAGCGCCGCAAGATTGGCGGCAAAGGCCGGATCATTCGCGGTTTCACCTGCATCAAAACGCAGGTTTTCGACCAGCAGCACGCCGCCGTTTGGCAAGGCCTTGCTGGCGGCGATGGTTTGCGCACCAGTGACCTGAGGCGCAAAAGCAATGTCACAGCCCAAGGCTTCGGCCAAGGCCGGGCGCAACTTTTCAACAGAATAGGCTGCATCCGGCTGGCCCGCTTTTGGACGGCCAAAATGGGTGAGGATGACCAGCCGCGCGCCGCTTGCCAGAAGCGGGCGCATGCCTTCGGCAAAGCGGGTGATGCGGGTGGCATCGGTGACCCGGTCGCCCTCCATCGGGACGTTTAGGTCAGCGCGCACCACCAACCGCTTGCCCGAGACATCAGCGCCAGAGATTGCGCGGATCACAGCAGCTTCCCCATGGCCACAGCCGTATCGGCCATACGGTTGGAAAAGCCCCATTCGTTGTCATACCAGGACAGAATCCGAACCATGCGGCCATCCATGACCTTGGTCTGATCCATGTGGAAAATCGACGAATGTGGATCGTGGTTGAAATCCATCGAGACGTTGGGACGATCGGTAAAGCCAAGAACACCTTTCATCGGCCCTGTCGCCGCTGCGCGGATAGCGGCATTCACCTCCTCCACAGTTGTGTCGCGGCTTGCCTCAAACACCAGGTCAACAACCGAGACGTTGGGGGTGGGTACGCGGATCGCCACGCCGTCAAGTTTGCCTGCCAGGTCAGGAAGCACCAGACCCACCGCTTTGGCCGCACCTGTCGAGGTTGGGATCATCGACAACGCCGCCGCGCGACCGCGATACAAGTCGCTGTGCATGGTGTCCAGCGTCGGCTGATCGCCGGTGTAGCTGTGGATCGTGGTCATGAAACCCTTGTTGATGCCAATCGCATCATTCAGGGCTTTGGCCACCGGGGACAGGCAGTTTGTGGTGCAAGACGCGTTGGAAACAACCGTGTCCTGTGCTGTCAGGCTGTCGTGGTTCACGCCAAAGACGATGGTTTTGTCAGCGCCAGCCGAAGGCGCTGACACAAGCACACGCTTTGAGCCGTTTTCCAGATGAAACGCCGCCTTATCGCGGTTGGTGAAAATACCCGTGCATTCCATGGCGATATCGACATCCGCCCAAGGTAAATCCTTGGGGTCGCGTAGTGCGGTCACTTTGATCGGGCCACGGCCAACGTCGATCCAGTCTGCGCCAGTGGTTACTTCACCGGGAAAGCGACCATGGACGCTGTCAAAGCGGATCAGGTGGGCGTTGGTTTCAACCGGGCCCAGGTCATTGATGGCGACGACTTCAATATCGGTCCGGCCCGATTCCACGATGGCGCGCAACACATTCCGTCCGATACGGCCAAAGCCGTTGATGGCAACTTTCACTGTCATGTCTTTGATCCTGTCAATTCAGAGTTTTGTCATAGCGGCATTGGCCACGGCTTCCGCGGTGATGCCGAAATGGGCGTAAAGGGCATCGGCCGGTGCAGAAGCGCCAAAGCCAGTCATGCCGATAAAGGTGTCGTCATGGCGCAGGACGGCATCCCAGCTCATGCGGATTGCGGCTTCGACGCCGACGCGGGGTGCGTCACCCAACACTTTTGCACGGTAGTCTGCCGATTGTTTTGCAAAGCGTTCGAAAGACGGGGCCGAAACAACCGCAACCTGGACACCTTTGGCAGCAAGCATGTCGGCTGCCTTCATGGCGATTTCGACCTCAGACCCGCTGGCGATCAAAGTCGCCTGACGCGGGCCATCACAGTCGCGCAGAACATACGCTCCTTTTGCCGTCAGGTTTTCAGCGCCTGCTGTTTTGCGCAAGGCAGGAAGATTTTGGCGCGACAAAGCCAGCAGGACCGGCGACTTTTGCGATTCCATGGCGATTTCCCAGGCTTCGGCTGTTTCCATGGCATCGCAAGGACGGATCACGGTCAGGTTTGGGATCGCCCGAAGGGAGGCAAGGGTTTCGACGGGTTGGTGGGTTGGCCCATCTTCGCCCAGACCGATGCTATCATGGGTCATCACAAAGATGGTCGGAACTTCCATCAGGGCCGCGAGGCGGATTGCAGGGCGGGCATAGTCGGCAAACACTAGGAATGTGCCGCCATAGGGCCGGAACAGACCCGACAAGACGATACCGTTCATAGCGGCCGACATGCCGAATTCGCGGATGCCGTAGTGTATATAGCTGCCCGAGAAGTCTTGTGGTGTGACGGATTTCTGGCCTTTGCTTTGGGTCAGGTTCGATCCGGTCAGATCGGCAGAACCGCCGACACTGAAGGCCAATGCCCCGTTCACCACATCCAAAGCCATCTGGCTGGCTTTGCGCGTGGCAACTTTTGGCAGATCAGAAGCAAGCTTGGCCTTATATTCGGTCATGGCTTTGGTCAGCGGGGCCATGTCTTGCGTCAGATGCGCGTTGAAAGCGCCCTTGTTCTGCGATGTGGCCAAAGCCTTGGTCCATTCTGCACGGGCGGCAGCGCCACGGGCAGAGACACCGTGCCAGGCGGCATAGACATCATCAGGGATTTCAAAGGCAGGATGATTCCAGCCAAGCTGCACCCGGGCGGCGGCGATTTCAGCATCGCCCAGCGGTGCGCCATGGACATCATGGCTGCCTTGCTTGTTCGGTGCACCAAAACCGATGATTGTCCGGCATGCCAGCAGCGACGGCCGCGGATCTTTGCGGGCCTCTTCCAAGGCTGCGGCGATATCATCGGGGTTGTGCCCGTCAACCGAGCGGACATGCCAGCCCGAAGCCGCAAATCGCGCTTTTTGGTCGGTGGAGGTGGACAGATTGGTATCCCCGTCGATCGTGATACGGTTGTCATCCCACATCACAATCATATGGCCGAGCTTCATATGGCCCGCCATATCAATCGCTTCGTGGCTGATCCCTTCCATCAGGCAGCCATCGCCAGCGATGACATAGGTGAAATAGGTGATCAGATCGGGGAAACGTGCATTTGCCAGCCGTTCCGAGATTGCCATGCCAACCGAGGTGGCAAGCCCCTGACCCAATGGGCCAGTGGTTACTTCGATGCCTTTCGCGTGGCCATATTCTGGGTGGCCGGCAGTTCGGCTTCCCATTTGTCGGAAGGCCCGCAACTGGTCCATGCCCATATCGTCGTAGCCCAAAAGATGGTTGATCGCATAAAGTAGCATTGAGCCATGACCAGCCGACAAAACGAAACGGTCGCGGTTGGGCCATTTATCATCGACCGGATCAACGGTGACAAAGCGGTTAAACAAAACGGCGGCGACATCAGCCATGCCCATGGGCATGCCGGGGTGGCCCGAATTTGCGGCCTGCACGGCATCCATGGCAAGGGCACGGATGGCATTGGCCATGTTGCGTTCATCGGCGGCTTTTACAGTGGTGGTCATGCTGTTTCTCCCTTAGCTGCGCTTCTTGCGCGCTGTGCTGATGAGGCGGTCAATCAAGGGCGTCAGGATCAACTGCATCGCCAAATCCTGCTTATTTCCCGGGATCACGATGGAGTTCGCACGGCTCATCCAAGAGCCGGAGATCATCGAGGTGAGATAGGGGAAATCAATGCCGCGCGGGTTCTTGAAGCGGATCACGACAAGGCTTTCATCGGGGGTTGGGATCCAGCGGGCAACAAACGGGTTTGACGTATCGACCATCGGCACGCGCTGGAAGTTGATGTCGGTTTCCGTGAACTGCGGGCAGATGCAATGCACATAGGCATGCATGCGGCGCAGGATCGTATCGGTCACCGCCTCGGTCGAATAGCCGCGCGATTCGCGGTCACGGTGAATCTTTTGGATCCATTCCAGGTTCATGACCGGCACAACACCGATTTTCAGATCGGCGAGCTTTGGCAAGTTGACCTGATCGTTCACCACCGATCCGTGCAAACCTTCGTAGAACAAAAGATCGGTGCCATCTTCGAACGGTGCCCATGCGGTAAACTCACCCGGGGGCACGCCGAAGCGTTCAGATTCCTGTGCGTCGTGGACATAGTGGCGGCTGCGCCCTTTGCCGGTTTCGCCATATTCGCGAAACACGCGCGCCAATTCCTGCAATTCGTTTGCTTCAAACGAGAAATGAGAGAAGGTTTCGTTGCCCTCTGCGCGGCGACGTTCCAGCTCTGCCCGCATTTCGGCGCGGTTGAAGCGGTGGAACGCATCGCCTTCAATAGAGACAGCTTTGATGCCTTCGCGCCGGAAAATCTGGTCAAAGGTTTTCTTGACGGTGGATGTGCCAGCACCGGAAGAGCCGGTTACGCTGATGATGGGGTAAGATGTGCTCATATTGATCAGCTCCTGAAGAGGCCACGGGTACCAAAGAGCGCGGATGTCTCTTCGTGGGGCAGGTCATGGTAGGTCGCGACGCGGGCCACTTTGTTTGTCGAACCGAAAACAAAGGGGGTGCGGGCATGAAGGGTGGTTGGCGTTGCATCAAGTACGGGCTGCTGGCCGTCTGTGGCGCGCCCGCCGGCCTGTTCGATCAAGAAAGCAATCGGTGCGCATTCGTAAACATAGCGCAGGCGACCGTTTGCATAGCCAGGGCGTGCATCGCCTGGATAGAGGAAGATACCGCCACGGGCGAGAATGCGGTGGGTTTCAGCCACGAGCGACGCAATCCAGCGCATGTTGAAGTTCTGCTCAAGCGGGCCTTCATTCCCTGCAACACGGTCGTCGATATAGGCGCGGATTGGCGCGGCCCAATGGCGATAGTTTGACGCGTTGATCGCATATTCTTTGGAATCGGCCGGAATGTTCTTGATGATTCCGGTGAAGAGAAACTTTTGGGTTTCTGGCTCCAGAACATATTTCAACACACCATGGCCGGTTGTAATGATAAAGGCGCATTGCGGCCCAAAGATCGCATAGCCCGCAGCCAGCAGATCGCGGCCAGAGCGCAGAAAGCTGGCGTTCGGATCTTCTTCGGCAGGATAGATGCCAAAGATCGTTCCGATAGAGACATTGGTGTCGATATTCGACGATCCGTCCAGAGGATCAATCGCCAAGGCAAACTGGCCCTCTGGGTTAAGGATGACAACAGTGTCTTGTTCTTCGGAGGCGTAATGGCGCACTGCCCCACCTTTGAGGGCGGTCATAAACGCTTCATCGGCGATAACGTCCAAAGCCTTTTGCGCATCGCCATCCGTGTTTGTGCCTGCGGCATGTGCGAGGTTTTCATCCAGCCCGCCGCGGGCGATGCGCCGCGCGAGAACAGCAGCCACGCCGGCAAGCCTGTCCAACTCTTGCGCAAGCGCCGGATCGGTATTTGGTGGGCCGACGTCAAGAAATTGCATCACGGTTCCTCCCCTTGATTTGGAGGGAGAGTTGCGCGACAACAGGTTTGAGGAAATTTAAAAAAATGAAAACAAAGTTAGAAAAAAACGAAAGCGCTCGTCTGGATGCACTTACTCTAAAGCAATTGCGGGCGCTTTTGGCGGTGGAACGTTATGGTTCATTGACCCGAGCAGCGGAGTCTTTGCACCAAACCGTTCCCGCAATTCACAGTCAAATCAAGAACCTGGAAGCTGCTGTTGGGCAGCAATTGTTGGTGAAGGCCGCAGATGGAACTGGATTTGCGCCAAGCGATGCAGGCCAAGCCATATTGCGCGCGGCCCGGCGAATCGAAGCCAATTTGTCGCATGCTGTGCAAGAGATAGGCGCGCTGTCGCGGGGTCATTCGGGGCGGGTTGTGCTGGGTACTGTTTCAACTGCCAAATATTTTGCGCCAAAGCTTGTCCGTTTGTTGCGGGATGCCGCACCAGACATCGAAGTGGACCTTCGGATCACGAATCGGGCCGATACGTTGAAGGCGATGCGGCGGGGCGAATATGATCTGGTGATCATGGGCCGCCCGCCGCGCGAAGTCATGGGCGATGCCATTCCGCTTGGCCCGCACCCGCATGGGATCGTCGTTCCGCCCGATCATCCATTGGCCGCACAAGATGGATTTGACCCTTCGCTTTTGCTGAAGGAAACCTTTTTGTGCCGGGAGGAAGGGTCGGGAACCCGCTTGCTGATGGAACGCTTTCTGGACCGGCTTGCCGAAGGCGTGGTGCCGCCAATGGTTATGATGCCCTCAAACGAGACAATCAAACAAGCGGTGCTGGCGGGTTTGGGTATTGGGTTTTTGTCGATGCATACGGTCAGCGAAGAGGTTGCCAGCGGGCGGCTTGCCCTTGTGCGCGGGTCGGGCCTGCCGGTGATGCGGCATTGGTACCTTGTGATCACCCGACAGCTTGGGCAGGACCCATCGCAAGCGACAACCCGTCTTGCCGCCGAGGTTGAGGCCCTGGCAGGCCGATATCTTCCCCACCTTAGCGTGTAAGCGCTGCGTAAAGCTGCGGCAGGCGCTCTGGCAGGCGTTCTACACGGTCAAGTATCATTGCGCCACGCAGGCCAAAGATGCGCTGAACATAGGTATCTGCCCCCGGATCAAGCGTCAGGCAAAACGGAGTAATACCTTGCTGAACCGCCTCTTCCACGGCGCGGCGCGCATCGGCGCGCAAATATTGCGGATCGCGCACGTCAATATCGGCAGGGGCACCGTCGGTCAAAACCAGCATGAGTTTCCGGGTCGATTTGACCTTGCGCAATTGTGTGGTGGCGTGGCGGATGGCGGTGCCCATGCGGGTCGAAAGTCGCCCCTCAGCCCCCATCAGACGTGCCGCTGCCAAGTCGGCCCAAGGTTGGTCAAAGTCTTTGAAACGTTCATAAAAAACCTGTGATCGCCCGTCAGAGCAGAAACCGTGAATGGCAAAGCTGTCACCAACGCGGTTGATTGCCTCGGACAACAGGATGCAAGCCGATTTGGTAAGGTCCATCACGGTCTTGCCATCGCCAACCGGGTCATTGGTTGATTCCGAAAGATCCAGCAGCACCATAACAGCGGTATCGCGGGTCTTGCGAATTTGGCGCATCATGACGCGCGGGTCAGGTTGCAGGCCCATACGAATATCAATCGCGGCATGGATTGCGGCGTTGATATCAATCTCGTCGCCATCTTCCAGCTTACGAATGCGTTGCGTGCCTTGGGGGCGCATCGCGTCAAGCCTGTGGCGCAGACGTTCCATAACAGGGCGATGTTCATCAAGGATAGCCGTGGCCCCTGCCGGATCGCCAAGCTTTGCCCGCCGTTCCAGAATTGTCGCCCAAGCTGGGCGCATCATCTGGATTGTGTGGTCAAATTCGTCATAGAGGACTGGCGGCGCAATGGGTTCACGCCCTTCTTTTTCGTTAAAGCTTTGGCCGTCATCGTCCATCAGCTCATGGGCCTGGACCCAGATTTCTTGTGCGTCATCGCCTGCGGTTTCCACCTCAACCTCGTTCACCATTTCCATGATGCTGACGTATTTGCGAAGTTGGGGTGCCATAGCGGGCGCGGTATCGAAATCGAGTTCTTCAAACTCCCACAGCAGGCGATTGTCGCAGCGGTAAGGGCAGGACGGCGTGTCGCTATGTGCAGAAAAGGCTTGCCCGCGCAGGCGATCAGCCAAAAGCAGACCCAAATCGCGCGAGGCGTTCATATCCGTCAGGTCCATCGCGGCGAATTGCGCCCGAACCCATGTGCAAAGATCGCTTTCAGCGGCGGTATCAGGCAGCAAAAGCGCGCGGGCGATGCGATCAAACTCCCCTGCGACGCGCATTCCCGTCTGGGTATGAAACCGCGCCCAGAGTTCGCGCAGCCGGGGCAGCCGGGCGATGGCAAGCGCCTCGACGCGGGCGTCTTCAATCAATCCGATGCAGGTAGATTGCAGGGCATTCAGGCCTTCACCACGGATCGGCGCGCGCAGGCATGAAAGATGTGCGGCCAGATGTGCCACCTGCGCACGGTAAAGATCCGTCGCGGGTTCGCCGTTCCAATCGTCAAGTGCGTCGGGCAGATGCAGGCTGAAGCCTTCGTAAAACGGGCGCAGGCCGGCGCGGTTTTCAAAATCGCCTGCCGTCGGCACCAGCATGAAATCCCGTGCCCAAAGCGCGCGCAGATACATCATCAGGCGGCGCTGGATGTCGATCAGCAAGGTGCCTTTGCGCTCTCTCTGAATCACTTTGCGCGACTCTTCAGTCTCTAGTGTGAAATAGCGCAGCAGCTCGGGGTAATTTGTACGATGGGCATCCACCCCCCAGTCGGCCCAGCGGCGCAGGCCGCCCAAAGTCAGAACTTCCAACAGCTCGGGCAGATGATCGAGCATCGGGCGCACGGCGCGGGGGGCGCGGGCCAAAAGATGTTCCAGAAACCTGAGATAGGACATGAACAGTGCCGCATCGCCCAGGCGGTTAGCGGCCAAGGGGGCCGTGGCCAGAACGCGGGCAATGACTGTGCCGGAGGTGCGGGAAACAAAGCCAAGGGTGAGCGGAAGAAGTTCTGTCAGAACATCCTCGCCCAGATCGCGGGCCAAAGCGGGTGCGGCGTCGATCCAGGCGATGACGGGTTCTTCGCCGCGCCCCATCTGCATCAGGGCTTCTGTACCGCGCAGCCAAGTATCCAAACCGCGGGGGGATAGTCTGCGCCGCGCGTCTGGCAGGGCAGACATAAGGTTTTGCGCGACATGCTCAGGCAGGCTTGAGGCCAAGCCTGCGTGATCTTCGGGCAGGGTTTCAGAACCAGGTTGCAACGGCTGCATCCAAGGCATCCCGCATATCGGGGTCATCGGTAATGGAATGGACAAGCGCCATGCCACAAGCATCGCGCGGCGCCACACCACGGGTGATCAGGCGACCTGCATGAATCAGCATCCGGGTGGAGACCCCTTCGTCCAACCCATGCCCCTTGAGGTTGCGCGAGCGCGCGCCAATCTCAACCAGCTTGGCGGCGGTTTCTGTATCAACCCCGGCTTCATGCGCAACAATTTCGGTTTCGACCGCAGGGTTGGGCCAGGTGAAATCCATCGCGCCAAAGCGTTGTTTGGTGGATTGCTTCAGATCCTTCATCACGGATTGATAGCCGGGGTTATAGCTGATGATGACAAGGAAATCGTCATGCGCGCGCAGCAGCTCGCCCTTTTTTTCCAAAGGCAAAACGCGACGATCATCGGTCAGCGGGTGGATGGCGACGGTGGTATCTTGCCGCGCCTCGACCACTTCATCCAGATAGCAGATCGCGCCATGCCGTGCCGCAAAAGTCAGCGGGCCATCCTGCCAGCGGGTGCCGTCGGCATCCAGCAGATAGCGCCCGATCAAGTCAGAGGCGGTCATATCTTCGTTGCAGGCCACGATCACCAGAGGACGGCCCAGCTTCCATGCCATATGTTCAACAAACCGGGTCTTGCCGCACCCTGTCGGACCTTTGAGCATGACGGGAATACGGGCATCCCATGCGGCGGTGAAAAGGGCCACTTCATTGCCGGTCTCAAGCCAGTAAGGCTCTGTCTTGACGCGGAAATCTTCAAGTATATCCGTCATGTCGTCGTCACCTTTTTGGGTCGTGGCGGTCTGTGGTCAAAGGGGGCCCTGCCCAACCGAAACGGCTGGGCAGGTTTGAAAGTTTCAGACGTTCTTTCCGCGGTAGACAACCATGTTGGCGCCTTGGCTTTGCGTAAAGTTGTCATAGCCCAGAAGGCGGACGTGGTGGCTTGGGTTGGCGTTGTGGCATTCTTCCAACTCGGCCAAGATCGCATCCACATCGGTTTCACCGAACATCGGCAGCTTCCACATATACCAGTAGTAGCCGCGCGCATTTTCCGGTTCGGTATGCTCGATCGCAGGGTTCCAACCGTTCTTGACGATCCATTCGATCTGCTTGCGCATCTGATCTTTGGTCATCTCGGGCAGATAGGAGAAAGTTTCCATCTTGCGGCTGGCCGGATCGGACAAGCGCGAAGGGTAATCCTGAATAGTGCTCATTTCTGTATTTCCTTATGTGTCCTGTTGCGATCGGGATCAGCGGTGCTGAACGTCCAGCTTGTCCACAGTGTCGAATTCGAACTTGATCTCTTTCCATGTTTCCATGGCGACTTTCAGCTCGGGGCTATGGGCTGCGGCCTTGATCAGGATGTCTTTGCCTTCCTTTTCAAGCTCGCGTCCTTCGTTGCGTGCCTGAACGCAAGCCTCTAGCGCGACGCGGTTCGCTGCCGCGCCTGCCGCGTTGCCCCATGGGTGACCAAGGGTGCCGCCGCCGAATTGGAGAACCGAGTCGTTGCCGAAGATCGAAACCAGCGCCGGCATGTGCCAGACATGGATTCCGCCGGAAGCCACCGGGAAGACGCCCGGCATAGAGCCCCAGTCCTGATCGAAGAAGACGCCCATGGAACGATCTTCCTTGATAAACTTGTCGCGCATCAGGTTGATCCAGCCCATGGTTGCGTTGCGGTCGCCTTCCAGCTTGCCCACAACCGTACCAGAGTGCAGGTGGTCACCACCCAACAGACGCAGGATTTTGGTCAGAACGCGGAAGTTGATGCCGTGGTTCGGGTTGCGGTCCATAACGGCATGCATCGCGCGGTGAACGTGCAACAACATCCCGTTGTCACGGCACCACTTTGACAAAGAGTTATGCGCTGCCCAACCCATTGTCAGATAGTCGGACATGATGATCGGGGAACCGATTTCCTTGGCAAATTCAGCCCGCTTGAACATTTCTTCAACGGTGCCGGAGGTCACGTTCAGATAGTGACCCTTACGCTCACCGGTTTCGGCCTCTGCCTTGACGATGGCTTCCTGGCAAAACTCAAACCGGTCACGCCACCGCATAAAGGGTTGCGAGTTGACGTTTTCATCGTCCTTGGAAAAGTCGAGGCCGCCGCGCAGAACTTCATAAACGGCACGACCGTAATTCTTGGCCGAAAGGCCCAGCTTTGGCTTGATGGTACAGCCCAGAAGCGGACGGCCATATTTGTCCATCTTGTCGCGTTCAACCTGAATGCCGTGGGGCGGACCAAAGCAGCCCTTCACAAACCAGATCGGGAAACGGATATCTTCCAGACGCAGCGAACGCACGGCCTTGAAGCCAAACACGTTGCCGACGATCGAGGTCATGACGTTCACGACCGAACCTTCTTCGAACAGGTCGGCAGGGTAGGCGATGAACGCATAGAAGGCTTCATCTTGACCCGGCACGTCTTCGATCCGGTATGCGCGGCCTTTGTAATGGTCCAGATCTGTCAGAAGATCGGTCCAAACCGTGGTCCAGGTGCCGGTGGAGCTTTCAGCAGCCACGGCAGCGGCAGCTTCTTCGCGTGGCACGCCGTCTTGCGGGATAACCTTGAACACTGCGAGAATATCGGTTTCGCGGACCGAATATTCCGGCTCCCAATAGGTTGACCGGTAGTCTTTCACGCCCGCGTCGTATTTTTTACCAGCTTTTACATTCATTATTTATGTCTCCTCCCAGTGGCGGGCGACGGGTGTCGGGCCGCTTGATCTGGGCTGATACAGTCACAGGTAATGAATAAACTAAACTGAATAGTTTTTATATTGAGACTATGCTAATCTATATTCATGCAATATTCGCTTAGACAGCTTCAGATTTTCCAAGAGGTGGCGCGCCACCTGTCCTACACGCGCGCGGCGGAAGTTCTGCATCTGACGCAGCCAGCAGTGTTCGCGCAAGTGCGCCATTTGGAAGGACAAATCGGCGAAAAGCTTATTGAGCGGTTGGGGAAAACACTTTTCCTGACCGAAGTCGGTGAAATGGTGCTGACCACGGCGCAGGCCGTTTTGGCCGAAGTTGAGAATTTGGAAATGCGGCTGGCGGAAATGCAGGGTTTGGCCCGCGGGCGGCTGCGGTTGGCCGTGGTCTCTACTGCAAAATACGATATTCCTGCGCGAATCGGGTCTTACAACCTCGACTTTCCGGGGATCGAAGTGGTGCTTTCGGTGTGCAACCGCCGAGAGCTTTTGGCGCGGTTCTCCGAAAATGCGGATGATCTTTATATTCTTGGCACCCCGCCCGAGGGCATGGCGGCCGAGGTTTCGCGCTATGCCGAAAACCCGCTTGTCGTGATCGCGCCGCCCGATCATCCCTTGGCGGGGCAGCGCGATCTTACTGTTAAAGTCCTGACCGCCTATCCGTTTTTGATGCGCGAAAGCGGGTCAGGCACCCGTCTGGCAGCCGAGCGCTGTTTTGAAGATGCAGGGGTAGAGCCGCGGGTGCGCATGGAATTAGGGGCCAATGAAGCGGTGAAGCAAGGCGTGATTGCTGGGCTTGGCGTTTCCGTCCTTAGCCGCGGCACAGTGGCGCTTGAACTGCGCCATGGCTATTTGGTGGAACTGGATGTGAAGCCGTTTCCAATTATCCGGCATTGGCATGTTGCCTGGCCAAAGGGAAAGCGGTTGTCGCTGGCAGCCGAAGCCTTCCTGAAAAGGCTTCAGAACGATTGATCCACGACACTCCAGACTCTGGACGAATATCGGCATTTCTATCCGGGGCAATTTCACCTTGGTCGAAGTTTACCAGACATGTGAACCCTCCGCGCCAATAAACATGAGACAACCGAGTGGCTGAAGTTTACACTTGAGGGCGAAGGAGACCGAACCGACAGGACGGACGCGCGGTGGCGGCGCTATCAGGACTGCCACGACTTGCTTACGGGCCGGTTCAACGGTGGCCTAGAAGGGGCGCTTGATAGACACGAAGCAAGGATTGTTTTACTCGAAGACGTTGAAGAAATGCGAAAGGACGTTCGCGACGACCATCCAGCGTCCGGACGCGTTCGATCAGCAAAAAAGCCAGACGGGGTGGTTTTTGACGAAATCGCAGAACAGCGGGGCTAGAAAGCCCATACTTTGGCTCGCCGCTTCAAGACCCTGTCGTCACCAAAAGAATTTATGTCCGCAACCGCACCAATTTCGATTGTTCGCATCAAGACTGGCTACGCAATCGAGAGTCGAAAGATCGGGCGCGAAGGGGAAATCAACTTGAAACCGACCAAGCTGCGATGATAAGAGCATCCACAGTGCGGGCGTTGTGTAATGGTAAGACCTCAGCCTTCCAAGCTGATGACGCGGGTTCGATTCCCGCCGCCCGCTCCAAAATCCAATCAGACGTGTAGTTGCCAAACTTTGGCCCGAGTGTGCCGTTAGACATGCGTCATGATAGTTTTCCAAGGAATCCAACTTTTCACAGACTTCAAGCCCGGCGCAGGTTCGGTCGTCGGTTCTGAGAACGGCAGTGCAAAAGTTTGCCACGGAAGTGGCGGGATAATCCTGCTGCGGGCAGAGTAAAACTTTGCCACTTTGGCCCTTTCTGGTGACAGGGAGGGTGGGGGCATTTTAATCGTGGAACTTTATCGAAAGGTCCGTCTCGCGCGTCGGGGCGGCATGAGCGAACGAGCGGCAGCAGTTCATTTTGGGGTGTCGCGCGCGAGCGTGAAGAAGATCATGGAGTTTTCTATCCCGCCCGGTTACCGGCGAACAGCAGGTATCAAGCGACCGAAGTTGGATGCTTTCACCGGTTTCATCGATCAGTGGCTGCAGGAGGATCTCAACCGGAATCGTAAGCAACGACATACTGCCAAGCGGGTTTTTGAACGACTTCGGGATGAACACGGGTTCAGCGGCGGTTACACAACGGTCAAGAACTATGTTCGTGAACATGGTCGCCGAAGCCGCGAGATGTTTGTGCCGCTGGCCCATGCGCCCGGTCACGCCCAAGCAGATTTCGGCGAGGCCATGGTGGTGATTGGTGGCGTTGAACAAAAGGCGCATTTCTTCGCACTGGATCTGCCTCACAGTGATGCCTGCTTTGTTCGTGCCTACCCGGCAGCCGTTTCCGAGGCTTGGGTTGATGGCCATGTTCATGCCTTTGCGTTCTTCGGGCGGGTGCCGCAGTCGGTGCTTTACGATAATGATCGTTGCCTCGTGGCGAAGATTTTGCCGGGCGGAATACGTAAGCGGGCCAAACTGTTCAGCGGGTTCTTGTCGCACTACTTCATTCATGACCGCTACGGTCGGCCCGGCAAGGGCAACGACAAAGGTGCCGTCGAAGGCTTGGTCGGTTTTGCGCGGCGCAACTTCATGGTGCCTATCCCCCGCTTTGCGACGTGGGAGGCCCTGAACCTCTGGCTGGCAGAGCAATGTCGCAAACGTCAGGCGGATGTTTTGCGCGGGCACAGCGAGAGTATCGAGCAGCGCTTGATGCGTGACCTCGATGCGATGATGGATCTGCCAGCGGCACCTTTTGACGCCTGTGACCAGACCGCCGGCCAAGTGAGCTCGCAATCTCTGGTGCGCTATCAGACCAACGATTACTCGGTGCCGGTTGCCTATGGTTATCGTGACGTCTGGGTGCGGGGCTATGTCGACCAAGTCGTAATCGGCTGTGGCGGCGACGTCATTGCCCGCCACCCACGGTGCTGGGATCGCGAAGACATGGTCTTTAATCCTGTTCACTACCTGCCCCTGCTGGAGCAGAAGACTGGCGCATTAGATCAAGCCGCCCCTTTGGCAAACTGGGATCTGCCCGACGAATTTGCGACCCTGCGCCGCTTGATGGAAGCCCGGATGATCAAGGCGGGACGGCGTGAGTATGTGCAGGTCTTGCGGCTGCTGGAGACCTTCGAGATGGGGGACCTGCACGTCGCCATCAAAAACGCGCTGCGCATGGGCGCAATTGGCTTTGACGCCGTCAAACATCTTGTGCTGTGCCAGGTCGAGAAACGGCCGCCGAAGCTGGATCTGGACCTCTACCCCTATCTGCCAAAAGCCAACGTCGGCACGACGTCTGCTGCCAGCTACATGTCCCTGATGCAGGGGCAACCAGCATGACCGAAGCCCCTCAAATCCTGCTGGATCATCGCCTCAAAGCCCTGCGGCTGCCGACCGTTCTGCGGGAATATGGCAAGCTGGCCCGCCAATCGGCGGCAGAAGGGCTGGATCATGTCCAGTTCCTTGCTCGTCTGATCGAATTGGAGATGATCGACCGTGAGCGGCGCATGATCGAGCGCCGGATCAAGGCCGCGAAGTTCCCAGCCGTCAAAAGCCTGGATAGCTTCGACTTCAAGGCGATCCCGGCGTTGAACAAGATGCAGGTGCTGGAGCTGGCGCGCTGTGAATGGATCGAACGACGCGAAAATGTCATCGCCCTTGGTCCATCTGGCACCGGCAAAACCCATATTGCGCTCGGCCTCGGTCTGTCAGCATGCCAAAAGGGCCTGTCCGTCGGCTTCGTCACTGCCGCAGCCCTTGTCCATGAGCTGATGGAGGCCAAGGATGAGCGCAGGCTGCTGCGGCTTCAAAAACAGATGGTTGGCTACAAGCTGCTGATCATTGACGAGTTGGGCTTTGTGCCGCTGAGCAAGACCGGCGCCGAGCTCCTGTTCGAGTTAATATCGCAACGTTACGAGCGGGGCGCTACATTGATCACCAGCAACCTGCCATTCGATGAATGGACCGAAACCTTCGGGTCCGAACGCCTAACCGGTGCGCTCCTCGACCGCCTGACCCATCACGTCAACATCCTTGAGATGAACGGCGAAAGCTATCGCCTCGGTCAAAGCAAGGCGCGCCAGACCAACACCAAAACCTAAATCAACATCCCAAGAGATTGGCCCTCACGGGCCAAAGCATCCGGGCAGCCGCCAGCTATATGACAAGCGCGGCTGCCCGGATGCTGGCGCACGCCTATGCGGCAATCATGCCAACCCAAAAGTGGCAACATTTTGCTCTGCCCTTTGGCTCACTTTTGCTTTGCCGTTGACAGCAGGATATATACACAAGCAAAAGTAAGTTCACCGACGAAGAGATTGCTGAAATCGACCTCGAGGCGCCGGATCTTATCCCAAATTGCGTGGCTACGATCCTGCATCAATCGCGCCCTGAGCTGGCTGGCACAGTTGCTGCCAATCTTCCTGGTATGCCGCACAAGGCGGATCCACGGCCTGGACGGAACGATCCCTGCTCATGCGGGTCAGGGCGCAAGTACAAGCAGTGCTGTGGCCGGAATTGAAAAATAATGAATTCCGGTACGGTTCCACTGCTCGCTGAAAGCGTCTCGGCCGTCGATCTGAGCCATACAAATCGGGTTTCGGCTGGTCAGCCCACGCAACCCTAGACGAGATCGATCTCGGCCCGGCTTTAGTAGGGACTCGTGATTTGTTGACGTGGTGTTGACGTAAAACGCAAAAGTGCCTGTGGTATCAGAGTACCATCAGGCAAGCATTTGATTTATT
>Ga0208414_1000825_pt1 | contig 27135 bp, 20 predicted proteins | sample AntAceMetag02UKE_FD_184770 | JGI IMG/M metagenome (GOLD analysis project Ga0208414, IMG submission 184770) | Saline lake microbial communities from Ace Lake, Antarctica - Antarctic Ace Lake Metagenome 02UKE (SPAdes) (version 2) | ecosystem: Environmental > Aquatic > Non-marine Saline and... | reverse complement strand
TACAGCGTTAGCGGACTCCTCCACCACTGGCTTGATTGGCGACTCTGGCACGGCATCGCCCAATCTGCTCTTGTACGTGGGAAGTGCATCAGGAGGGACCCGGCCACAGATTTCAACGGTCTCCCCTAGTGAGGGGCCCTCCTCCGGCGGACAATCCGTAACCATTACAGGAAATAATTTCACGGGCGCGACAGCTGTAATGATTGGGGGCAATAGCGCTAGCAGCCTCACTGTCGTATCCGATTCGCAGATCACTGTTACGACTCCCACCCTTAGTTCTAGTGCGGCTGTGCCCTTCGAAACTTCAACAGCAACGCAAAGCGAGATCGACCCGGTTGCCGCGGCGCAAGAAAAATTGAGACAACTAGGACCCGAATCTCAAACTCAAGGCAGCGAACAATTACCTAGAATCCAGTCCAACGCAATTATTGATGACGCCGGATGTTCGACTTACTCGCTCGGCGCCATAGATGACTCGGGGAGTAACCACCGTGCCACGTTGGGTTTCAGCGCTAACTGGTTTGGGACTTTGTACAACAGCATCTATGTGAACAACAATGGGGGCGTCGCGTTCGATAACAACAGCGGGGGTTTCACCGACTACCGAGGAGTAAATCTCGGCTCAACAACACGGCCCGTAATCTTGCCGCTCTTCACCGATATTGATAACAGGAACGCTTTGACGAGCCCTACAACGCACGGACCCGTCACTTGGGATGGCGCACCTGCCTACTGCGTCACTTGGATGAACGCTGGCGAATACCCCAACTCGGGTCCAAAATTTTCATTTCAACTACTCATAGTGGACCGGTCATCCCAAGCCGGGCGCGGGAGTAGTGACGTTGACGTTGTCTTCAACTACAACACAATCGGAACTCCGACCTCTTCCGGCAACGGCAAATTCGTCATTGGGTACGCGGATCCAGATATGAGAACCAACTCACGGATCATCGCTACTGCAGCTGAGGATCCAACCAAGTGGATTGATGGAGGAGCCCAAGCATTGATAGCCAGTTCAATCGGAGTCTCGCCGGCTGTCCCCGGCAGATACTTATATGAAATTGCCAACGATGAAGCGGACCAGGCCGTAAACGTATCTGTGACGACACCTGCTGGGACCGGAACAAAAACAAACGCGTACGTCTACAGCCAACAGCGCCCTGTTATAACAAGTCTCTCACCCACTTCAGGCCCTACTTCTGGCGCTGTTTCTATCGTAATTACAGGCAGAAATTTCTCTACGGTTTCAGGGGCATCCTCCGTCACCTTCGGTGGCGTGAATGCTGTTGGTGTCTCCGTTGCCAGCGACACCCAGATGAGCGTCACGATTCCGGCCCATTCAGCCGGAATGGTTGACCTTGCTGTAACGAATGCTTCAGGTACGACCACCAGACAAAACTTCTTCACTTACGGCGAAGCTCCCGCACTCATCGAAATCAGTCCGGTTACTGGGCCTACCAATGGAAACACTGTTGTCCAAATAACTGGATCAAATCTGTGGGGAGCAACGGCTGTCACTTTCGGAGGGGAGGCAGCTAGATCCTTTACCGTTAATTCAGAATCGTCCATAACAGCTCTTACCCCGGCAGCCTCGGCCGGCGTCGTGAGCCTGTCAGTCACCACTCCCGGGGGAAACGTCGCATTAGCGAACGTCTTCACTTACACGGTCCCCGCCCCACCGACATGTTCAGATTCCTTCGGAACTCTCAAACGCGTCATTGTCTCCGACGAGGAGCAAGAGATCGTCGACGCCAAGCCAATAAAAAACTCACCCTCCGAAGGAGCCAGTAGCACATTCATTGTCACGGTCAAGAACGTCCAGGTACTACAACGCGTCCAAGAAAAAGCCGTAAACATTGGCGGTGATGTCGAAGACGTAATGAGTGATGCAGTGAATGCGATCACGGTAGAACTGACGTCAAAAGATGCAAGAAATTTAGCGAATGACCCCGGGGTGCTTTCGGTTGAAGCTGACGCTCGGGTAAGCATTTATTCTGAAACCGAACAGGCCAACGCTCCATGGGGCCTTGACCGCGTGGACCAAAGAACCCTTCCATTGAGCACAACATTTACAGGAGGCGGTGCAGGTTGCGGAGTTATCGTCTACGTCATAGATACCGGGATACGCGCCACCCACGAGGACTTCGCTGGTCGGGTCGCGACCGGCTATGACGCGGTGGATGACGACTACAACCCCGATGACTGTCAGGGTCACGGAACGCACGTTGCAGGTACAGCGGTGGGAACAAAGTTCGGTGTGGCAAAAGAAGCAACGGTTGTTGGTGTTCGAGTCCTTAATTGCTGGGGTTCAGGATCAACTTCTGATGTTGTTGCCGGCATGGACTGGGTGAGGGCCAATCATTCGCTAAATTTCCCAACTCGACCGGCTGTAGTCAACATGAGCCTTGGTGGCGGAGCAAGTACTGCGATCGATACTGCTGTTACTAATCTGGTCGCAACTGGCATCTCTGTTGTTGTCGCGGCTGGCAACAGCAACGATGACGCCCAGTACTACTCACCGGCGCGAGTTTCCAGCGCCATAACCGTCGCTTCGGCGACCAGTTCGGACTATCGCAGCAGCTTCTCCAACTACGGCTCGGGCGTGGATGTCTTCGCTCCCGGATCCTCGATCGAATCAGCATCCAACTTGTGTGACACGTGTTCTGCAACATTCTCGGGAACGTCTATGGCGTCCCCGCACGTTGCCGGAGCTGCCGCGGTCTACCTTGGCGCCAACGCATCAGCCTCCCCTTCGCAAGTTTCAAGCGGCCTGAATGCACTGTCCACCAGATCGGTGATTTGTGATCCGGGCACCTCAACCACGGGCAACCTTCTTTACATCGGCGCTTTAGTGGATACGCCGCCGCAGCCCTCACCCTGTGGTGGCTTCGCACAACCTGCACCTGCGCCCGCTCCTGGCGGTGGCGGTGGCGGTGGCGGTGGCTCATCCGGTGACGGTGGCTCATCCGGTGGCGGTGGTCTTCACGAAATCACTCAGTTAAGTAGTAGCAGTGGTTCACTCGCAGGCGGGGAGACAATCTCACTCGCTGGTTGGGGCTTTGCTACAGCACGCGCCGTCATGTTTGGAGACACCGCATCGCCCTCATTTACCGTGCGCCACGGCGGGCATATCGATGCTGTCGTCCCCCCTTCCGCAACTTCTGGACCAGTGGACGTTCATGTCATCTTGGCTCCTTTAGTTGGACGAGCATCGATGTGGGGTGGTTACACATACGTGGACGGTCCTTCATCTGTACCCGGTGCGCAAACACCTCTTGTCCCATCGACGACAAACCAAGTCGCGACACGGGTAATGACGAAATTCCCGATTCCGCGCGACGCGTTGCAGCTGAGCGGCTCAGGAAAAACAGTAACACTAAAAATCGACCTAGAACAACTTCATTTCGCCAACACGAGCAGCGCGGTAGTGAGCGTCTCTCTTCTGAAAAGGACCAAGGTCAAGATCAAGGGCAAGGGCAAAACTGGAATTACTAAGAAGGGCAAGCCTCGGAAGAGTAAAATTCTTTACCGGCCGATCGACTCCGCTCAATTAAACGGTCAGGACATGGCAGCCTTTACCGAAGTCAAGGTCAAGCCCGGTTACTACAGGATCGTCTTTGAGCTCGAAGATTCGTCCACCGTGGTGAGCAAAACCTTTCCCATTACCAAGAAAGAAATAACTCAGACACTTCGCTCAAGTCGGGCCTGATGCGAGCGTCATTTATCGGCGCGGAATTAAGACTTGTCTCTCTCCGACTCCCTAACCGACAGTGCCCACATGCTCACCCGCGTCCTTGTAGACCTCGACAGGGTAACGAATCCGCATGCCAAAAAAGGCTCCGGCGCCATACAAGCAGGCACAGTTTTCAGGATGCGGCTTGGGCACGGGATGCCGGGCAAAGACGCTCGATTAGTTACGCTGTCTTTAACATGTTTGCAGACGATAAGACGGACCTGCAACTCTTGCACGATCATGTGTCAGGGGATGACACAGCCTTTCCCGAAATCGTCCGACGTACATCTGGGGCAACTTGGGCAGTCATACTAAAAATCACCAGAAATGAAGAAGACGCAGCCGACGCCTTCCAGGAGACGTATTTTTCGGCTCATCGGGCCGCAAAGAAGTTCAGAGGCGATTCGGCTGTCAGCACGTGGATACACCGAATTGCGGTAAACGCTGCGCTAGCCTGCGTCAAGAAGCGCCAGAAAAACCTCACCACCGTGCTTGCCGACATAGAGGACATCGACGTGCAGTCGAGTACTGCACCAAGAGTTGACCTTGTCCATCCAAGTGACGCTCATTTAGATGTCTCCCGTTCGCTGGCACTTTTGTCACATGAACAGCAGCAAACGATTCTTTTGGTCGATATGTACGGGTACACGCAGGTAGATGCTGCTCAGATTTTAGGTTGCGCTGAAGGAACAATTAAGTCGCGCCTGTCGAGGGGGCGGCGAGCCCTCGCTGAAGACCTCAAGCACCTACGGCCGACTATCGCAGCCGGCAAATTAGAATCTTTTCAAGAGGGGACAAAAGATGAGTGATCCATTTAACGCAGATCGCGACAAGTCGGTTGAACCCGGAACTGCTAGCGACGAGGAATTCTCGCAGTGGCTTCTCGCGGATTACAGTGCGTTTCTTGAACCTGACTCCGACGAGGTAATTGAGCCTCCTGAAGGTCTTGTCCAGTTGGTTCTGGAGCAACTCGGCTCAGCGAAAGTTAGCCCGGGTGATGACATACCGTCCTTCACCGAACGGAGGCAGGAGAAAGCACGAGCACCGCGTCTGTGGAAGGTAATGGCGCTCGCCGCTTCATCCTTGCTGGTCGTTGGAGTCGGTGGGCTTGTTGTTCAAACGCTTGGGGAAGCGGGTACGCCAGACAATATGGACGTGGCGACCGGACAATCGGACGAAGTAGTTCCCGGCCTACGCGGAGACGCCGGAACGGATGGCCTTGATGGTACTCAAGTTGGTGAGCTTCCGGACAGACTTTTAACACTAAAAATACCCGCCGCAGACTCGGAAGAAACCCAGAATCAAGTGAGTCGGATTTGGATACCCGACTCCGCTGCAACGTCGACTGGCTACTCGGTTGTCTTCGTGCTAGAAACACCGAATGGAACAGCGGAGGCTCAAGCTCGAGCTTCCTGCTCGGCCACAGGCGGATGCGTCGTAGCAACGATTCCAGCCAGTACTGGGGTTGATGGCGTCTCAGGCAGGTCTGTCGCAGCTTCTATTAAACTCATTTTTAATCAGTTAGCTGATTTTGAAGCCATAAATGTAGACAGCGCATACCTTTGGTGGGTGGACAGCCTTGGAGTGAACGTTGCTGAAATGCAAACGGATATTGGCGGTATTAAAATAATCAGGTCGTTAGAGGACGTGCGCTAATGTCAAACGGAAACAGTTGGCGCTCGGTTCGGTTTGTCGCTATTGGTGCGCTCGTGTTAGGAATCACCTCATGTGCCGGGAGTCAGGAAACTGCGTCGACTCTTGCCTCCGCCGCAGCTTCAGCCTCAAAAACATCACCGCAAGCCTCTGGAATTGAGGTGAACACTGGATTTTTTAGCGACCCTAATGGCTTTGCTTTCGCGAACTGGAAAAAAACTGGATCGCTGAAAAAAGAAAGTCTGATCACACTATTTGGATCTCAAAGTGTATGCATTGATAGCAACGTCAGCGATTGCCAGTTACTACCCAGCGCCGCTCAATGGCTCGACCAAGTAAATTTGGCTCTCACTTCAGGTCGCTGTGAAGGAATGGCAATCTTGTCGCAACAGTTTTTCCAAAACATCGCATTAATTAAGAACTTCAATGAATCAGCGCCTTTCACGTTCGCTCTGAATGAAAATAACGAGGATTTGCAGCGCAGTATCGAGGAACTTTGGGCAACTCAATTACTTCCCACCGCATTGGAAGCTGCTGCTGAGTCACGTAGGTCGGGTCCAGGGGCCATCGCAGAGATACTGCGATCTGCCCTAACGCAAGGCACCGTCTACACAATGGGACTCTACGACGAAACCGGGGCGGGGCATACGGTCACGCCGACCTCAATAGTTGCAGTGCAGTCTGGATGGGAAATAAGTCTGTACGACAACAATGTGCCCGGTGTCCAGCAAACACTGAATTTGTCAAATGTCGACAACACTTGGTCGTACCAGCCGGTCGATAGCTCAGGAACCTCGATCGGAGACGCTATCGGTGGAGGCGCCGGAACTTTGGACATTACGCCCCTTGAAGTTCGGTCTCTGCCCCAAACGCCCCCTTTCTCCACCCACTTCAATTCTGATGGCGCAACAAAAGGGGTAAAGCAAGCGCATGTGCTTGTCACCTCTTCCCAACGCACAAGCAAAATGCTTGTTTCTGTGGCGTTAGAGGGAAAATCAACTACGACACGGCAGCTTATGTCCGACAGCAATGCGCCGGTGATCTATACGCCACTGCGAGTCGGCGATCCGGCCGCAAGTGGGTTCACTGCCCAATGGAATGTGGGTGAAGTTGATCGAGTTGAATTTGGTATCGGCCATCAACCGGGGACAACGAGTTCGGGAGAGTCGGTGGTGGCTTCGCTGGATGTTCCCGGTGTTCCCAGGCTCCTAGCCGAACTTGATGGTAATCAGGGAGGTTCTTTGCAGATCGGCGCAAGTGCCGAGCAGGGTGTTTCTCTGCAGAGCCTTGGTGGTGCCGCAACCCATTTCACCGTGAGCAACGGACTTGTAACTATCAGATTTTTCGTGGGTGCGAATGTCACGGTCACGGCAAAGCCAGTGAGCCAAAACGGTACATCACTAATTACTTTGGCAGATCCAAAAGGTGACTCAGGTACCGTGGAGTTTTCAATTCCAACTTCACTCACGCCCGGTTCCGCTGACCAGATTGACGTTGATGCAACGGACCTCAGTCAGTCCTTCAAGATTCTGAAATCAAGCCTCAAGTCATCGACGCTTAAAAAGTTTTTATCCACTAGTGGCTTGGGTACCTACCTAGAGAAAGGGTCGACGCCTGATCAAAGCCAGCCTTCTAACCAAGAACCAGGTAACACTATTCAACCTGACGCGAACGTACCGACGAGTAAGCCGACGAGTCAACCCACAAGTAAACCGACGAAAAAGCCGGCGGCAGAGCAAGCAGAGCAAGACGAGCAGGAAGAACCAGTCGATCCAGCGGAGCCGGTAGAGTCCGCCGAGCCCTTAGAAAATTTCCCAACCGGCTGACATGTCAGTCCCCATTTTCCGCAAGTACGTCATCCATCAAGGGACATCAATGCATCACAAATTTGAGTTGTTCACGTGACACACGTTCATGCATCGTGGAGTCGCAGTAGACCTAAGAGCGCACGGCGGACATATGCTGATCAAATGATTAGGAGAAGTACTTTCTCAATTGCAATTACCCTTGCCGTGTTCCTTTCTACCTCGGTTCCCAGTTTCGCTTCTGTCAATTTCGCCCACCCCACTGTTGAGTCTTCTGCTTCTCAAGCGCCAACTAATTCCACGCGGTACACCTCATGCAAGAAACTACGCAAAGTGTTTCCTCGTGGAGTGTCGAAAAATCAGGTTTCGCGAAATGCGGCGTTAGCTCAAGGCTACGGACCGTCCACGATCAACACGTCTGCTTATCTAGCAAATAAGGAACTCGATAAGAATGGCAACCGAGTCGCATGTGAGGTGTCCGCGGCGAAAGCTCGCAAAAACTTTCGATCCGAGCTTCTCAAAGCCGAACTGCCGTTAGAACAAGCAAAGAAACGGATTGAGAAAGCCGGGTATATGTGGCGCGTGGGATTGGTAGACGGCGAGGCAATGGTCGTCACCCAGGATTACCGACTGGATCGCTTAACCCTATCCGTGAATAAGGGTACCCTAACCAACGCTGAGTGGGGCTAAATCTTCGGCAGACTGGAAGGCAACCATTTGAGTCCATTGGTGTATCTAAGGGTTATGAACATAGATAGAGTGAATTTATGAACTCCTTCCTCAAGCGCCTGACTATTCTGACCGCTGCGACGGCTTTACCTGTGACGCTCTTGACCGTTCCCTTTGCTTCACCAGCACAAGCGACTCCCGAGGGTCCCTACTCGGAGAAGCGTGCAGGACTGCAAAAGTTGCAGGCATTAACTCCTTCACCCAACGAGTTTTCCCTCTCCGTTGCGCCGCAGGTCGGTTGGGATGCAGGGCTGGAAGACCTTACACCCCCCGCTGCTCCTCTCTACCGCCTCTGGGACATGGCTGTTGCTTGGAAGGACGTCAACCCGAGCCCAGGCCTCTTTGAATGGTCGGTGCTTGACAGGCGCGTTCTCTTGATTGAATCCTGGGGCGGAAGGCCGTTCTTAGTCTTGGGTTTGACACCACAATGGGCGGCTCAAGATCCATCCGCGGGTGATCCGCGGTGGGGTGTGGGAACCGCCAGTCCACCCACGAGCATTGAACATTGGAATAACTATGTTTCTGCAGTTGCGAACCGGTATGGCAACCGAATCGCCGGTTACGAGTTATGGAATGAAGCCAATCTGAGAACTTTTTGGCAAGGCACGCCCCAGGAGCTTTACTCAATGGCCAAATCAGCCAGCTCGATTATCAAAGCCGTGAGTCCAGCCGCCATCGTTGCAGCACCATCAACAACTACGCGTCTTCGTGGTTCAGCAAATCGATTCATCACTGAATTTGCCGGGGAGATAACACCCGGAACAAAAGGTCCGTTCGACGCATGGACAATTCACAGTTATCCAAATGGCGCTGCTGGAAAAGACTTTGACAATGGAACTCAAGATCCGCGAGAAGCCGCGAATGTGCGAGTTGACGACATTTTGTCTTGGCAGAACGCACTCGTAGATGCAGTAGGTTCACATTCACCATCTCTAAAAATTGATATTTATGACACAGAGGTTAACTACGGGCTCGCTGGCCCCGGAATCGTCCCGGGCACAAGCTGGAGTGCGGAGGAATCAGCTGAACTCATGAAACTGACGTACCAGGATTCAAAAAATCTGGGTATTGATTCAACCTTCTGGTACCAGTACACAGCGACGCCGTATTCATTACTGGGCGTCCAGTGGAACCCCGAAAATCCGGGATTGAACGACACTTGGAACAGCTTCAGAGCTGGACAGAGGCCACCGATGGCCGCTCCTCCCCTTTCTCAAGAATTTGACTACGCAGTCCCAGTTTTCAAGAACTGTTTCATTCGACCGGGCTCAGATTGTAGTAAACAAAACCTAAAGGCAGTTGACTTCTCCGGTGCAGATCTCACGGACATGAACTTCACCGGCGCATACATGCTGAGTGCACAGTTGAACGGCGCAATTCTCAATGGGACAAACTTGACGAATGCATATCTCAAATCAGCGGGAATGAGAAATCTTGATTTAATCGGTTTTTCTGGATTGAAGTTTGGAGCTCGCAGTTTTCGTGAGGCGGATTTCAGAGGATCCTTTTTTATGTCAGTCAGAGCAACGAACACTGACTTTTACAAAACGAAGTGGAACGACACCGCGTGGGATCGAGTTGATTTCTCCTCATCTAACTTTACGCAAGCAAACTTTACGGGCCTGGATGTACTTAAGTTGAGCGACATGCGAAATACACGATTAGGTCAATCTACTTGGAAAGAATTTAAATGGGGCCTTAACATTGACTTCACCGGCTCCACGAAGTGCCCCACTGATCTGAATAAGCTGGCAGGGTTAATTGGGGTCAAAGGTCTTCCTTGTTAATAGTGAATCCGTGAGGGCGACCCCTCACCAGTACGGCTCAGCATCGTTCCCGGAACTCACATCCGGAGGCGACCATCCACGCAGCAAGGGCCGTGCGGTCAAGAGCCCGATTAGCGCAACTATTGCCCCAGCGAAATAAGCCCACCTCAAGCCATCATTTAAAAGCGCTAAATCTGTGTGCGCTTGCCCGGGTCCGGTAACCGAAGCAATTACGCTGCCCAAAATTGCAATTCCGAATGACGCCCCAAGGAACCGAGCAAGCAAGCTTGTGCCCGAGCCACTGCTCACCCACTTTGACGGAAGAAAATGAACAATTATCGTCGTTGCAACGGGAATAATAAGCGCCCAACCAATGCCAGCAACACAAAGATACAAAATTACCATCCATGCAGATTTCAGCGGAGTGGTTGCAGCCGCAAGTGCAAAGGCCGCACTTGCAAGGGCAATTCCCGTCAGCATCGTCCTGGCATGGCCAAAATGCTGCGTGACTTTAGAGGAACGGGTGGAAAGTATCCAAAACACGAGTGCAGCCGGAACTACACAAAGCCCCGTGACGATAGTGGACGCACCAATGACGACCTGAAGTTGCTGGGTATCGAGGAAAAGACTCCCGGCAAAAGATACGTAGCAAACGAAGAGTGTCACAGATCCTGCGATGACTGTACGCCTGCGCAGAATCCGTATCTCGATCATGGCGTTTTTGTGGTGCAGTTCCCATATGACAAACCCGCTGATCACAAGAATTCCGCCAATGAGTAAACCCAGAATAAGTGGGCTCGTCCATCCGGCGCGAGGGGCTTCAATTAATCCCCCGAGGAATAGCGTGACACCGAGGACTGAAAGAAACACACCCACGAGATCAAGGGAAATGGCATTGCCGGACGCCCCTGGGGGCAACACTTTTAGCCCAATAATTAGCAGAATGAACATGAAGGGAACATTTACAAGAAAGAGCCAATGAAAGGATGCGAACGAAAGGATCACCCCGGCAAAAACCGGACCCAGTACCAAGCCCATGCCACCCGCAGCAGCCCAAGTTGCAATCGCTTTTGCGCGCTTCTCGGGAGGAAAAATCACGGCAAGCAGTGACAGTGCTGGGGCGAGAATTAAAGCACCGCCGGTTCCCATCAGCACGAGTGAGCCAATGGGAGGAACCCATTACTCGGTACTGGGAGTTTTTCGCGTTGTTCGGCGACTTCGACGGTTACATCAAATTCTGGCTTCTTGAGGACCTCCTCGCCAAGGACGCGAAGCGTGTGAAGTTCCTGATGGAAGGCGACCTGTCGAGTTATGACCTTTCTAACCGTAGACCGCAGCCAACATCGGTGGATGCGTATGACGAGTACCTGCGAAACGCTCAGGAGTTCGTCCTCAAGCGCAGCGACCGAATGTCGGCGCTCTGGCGAGAATCGAAAACCTGAGCAACTAAGAACTAGCTCCCGAAACACCGGGGGAGTAGCTGGCAAAAAATCCTTTCGAGGACCACAACGAGCCTTATGCGCGGGGAAGAAAAAGTAAGAATCAAAAAACCAAGCGGGCACGTCAGAATCAAGTTGGAACACACGCAGGCAAGCGCGATAGAAAGGGGCAAAAGAATTTTAGTAGTACTTCAGTAGCGGGGGAGTGCGGCTCCCCCACAAATATGGATATGACAAAGCAGGCGGGCACCGCGCAGCCTATGCGTGCGCCGAGGTCATGAAACGTCACGAGACTGATGCCAGGAACGCAATACGGAAATGGGAACACTTGTGTGCGTGCTGACGGAAAGAATGTTGCTCTTAAGTGAACAAAATCAACACGACAAGTTGACTAGATAATACAAAGTTACATGTAGTAGAAAATGTAACATACGTTGCAATTAAACGATAATATGGTATAATTTACAATATAGGCTAAACGGAATTATACAAAAAGTTATGGTCAACCCGGTTGAAAAAAAATAGTATATAAATAGTAATTCGACAAGAACACTGGATGGGACATGTCAAGAAAACACACATCGAAGTCGAAGGTATCGTCAAAAAATCACCAAAAATAAATTGCTGAGAAAAATATTGGCGCGGAACCGATTAGCGCAAAGAAAACACGCGTGACCAGGGGGATCCACATGCGCAATAAGGCGTCCATGCAACCAAAAGGCTATTTCCTGCGTCAAGAACGATTATGAGCCAACTCGTGCGCGTGAAACACCCCAAAATCGTTTTGGGTGTCGTCGGCGCGCTGATCGCCGTCCCGGTACTGGGGATCACGATCTCACTCGTTGGCGCGAGTGCGAATACGCAGCAAGACGTGAGCATGCAAGAAAGTGCGCAAGACGAAGTTAGTGTGCAACACGAAACCGTGCCAACGGTCGCATCGGCACCAGCAGCAGTTGAATCGATGCCGGCGCAGTCACCATTGCCGGACCCGCTCGCACCCGAGCCAACACGTGCCGGTACGCCCGAATCAGAAATGCCAGCAGAACCGAAAAAGACGGCAGAAGCAGAAACGGCGATTCCAAAACCAACGAGTGAACCGAAAGCCACGAAAACACCAGAGCCTCCAGTCATGAACGAACCGAAAACGGTGAAAAAAACAACCGAAGTAGTTGGTGGGTGGACTGCCCCCGTGGTGAACCCGGGAACAGTGTCGTTGCGCGCACCCCAACTCAGTAGTGGACAGAACGTCACACTCACCGTGGCGTGCTCCCCCAGCGCCAACTGCATCATCAATGGTGATCAACTCACTATTAACGAGGGAACACATGTCACCGTGACGTACCGTGCGAAAGCAACCAGTACACACACAGCATGGGCAACAACAATTCGCAGCTAGATACCAGCACGTCTTGCGCGCGAACATTGACGTGAACATTGATCTGCTTGTGGATTAATCCCCCACGACACGTATTGGGAAAAAATACTGGGGGTAGACACGGAGCACAAAAATCAGGGGGAAACAATTGTGGCCCGCCACCGCCTGGTCGCATGTACTCCGCGAAAACCTTGAATCAAACCAAACTGTAATTTCTTGGGTCCCCGACGACGGTGATCCAATTAATCAATTCAAATTTGAAGTGGGTGCACCCGCATGGACGACACATTGGGTGACGTCCCTTGTTCGGCGAGATTTGACGTAATCCGGCTCTTGATCAACTTGTTGAGAAACTCTCAGTTTAGCTCGAACTTTGCACTACTAATCACGGGATTCAATGTTAGTCAGGTGGCGCGAAGGTCCCCGGCTGAGAGTTCTCGACTATGTCTGACCACGCGGCCTTTGATCCCGAGTAGCCGGTGAGGACCGTGAAATAGGTGATCCCGATCGCGGCAAGGATTAAGACTGCGCCAAAAAATTTAAGCCAGAGTGGTCGGTTGCGGTTGAGCGGGACTCCGCGGGCGAATATCCAAAACACAACTAGCAAGACCAGAAATGCCAACGCTGCGACCGGGAATACGTCACCGTAACTCGTGTGCTCCTCTGGCCAGCCGACTCGTCCAGCGAGTTGGTTACCGGAGTTCTCTGCTATCACGCTGGCGATCACACCGACGGTAGCTCCGATAACGGTCGCGGCTCCAAATAACCGTAACGCTTTTGGTCGCGCTGCGATGAGGGTTGCGCCGATCGCGGAGAGCGGAATGAGAACTACTGCCACATGAACTATCAGTACATGGGCCGGTAAACCGGCAATCGTGTCAAACACGAGCGGAAGCCTACTCTTAGACAAGTCCCTTGGGTTTGAGGTAGCGCTGGGCAAGTCCGCCAAGGAAGTCAAGGGCTAGTGCGATCAATGCGACGAGGACCGCGCCGACAAAAATTGCGGTTGGCCGCCCGTTTTTTAGTCCGGCGGCGATCGTCTCTCCTAGTGCCCCGGCGCCAATGAGGTAAGCCAGTGTCGCCATGCCGACGTTGATCACTGTCGCCGTTCGAATTCCAGCCATGATTACCGGGACGGCAAGAGGCAACTCAATTTGCTTGAGTCGTTGGAACGCATTGAGCCCCATACCCTTCCCTGCTTCGATTACCGACTGGTCGACCTGTTCCAGCCCGACTATCGTGTTGCGCAGGACAGGGAGCAGTGCGAAAGTTGCCAACGCAAGCACCACGGTGACCGAACCTTGACCGAATGCGACGAAGAATAAAACTATGAGTCCGTAAGCCGGGATCGCTTGCCCCAACCCCAGCACGGTGACCATGTTGTTCTTCAGTCGTGGTGCACCTTCACGGGTGACCAGGATTCCCAATGGAATAGCGAGTGCGATCACGAGCGCGGTTGACCACAGGGCGAGGGAGATTTGTTGTTGGAATTGTGTCCATAGTTTACTGGGTTCCAAAATACTGGTTGTGGTCTGATCAAAGTCCGAGTAGACCCAGACCGCCGCAAGCAGGATTGCGAGCATGCCGAAAAAGATCGGCGTAATAATCAGATCAAGCTGCCCAATTACTTGGTTGCGTCTTGCAGGTAAAGCGCTCGGTGCCACTTGAGCACGAGCGGTACTCATGAGTGATTCCCATTTGTAGGATGACTAATCAGCATTGACGCCAAACTTTCAATAGTGCACGTCCCCAAGTAGTTACCTCGACTATCCACTACCGCCGACATTCCGGCCGAACTCTGCAACATGGCACTTAAAGCATCTTGCAAGGTGTCCTCCGGCTGCAATTGCACGGTGATGCGCGCGGCCGCCGTGTCCAAGGATTCTGACCGGTTCAGGGCTCGCTCGTCCACCCATGCAATCGGGTGATTCGCGTCGTCCACCAGAACCGCGTACGGGAAGTGAGACTCGTAAAGCTGGGCTAGTGCTTCGGTGCGGTTTGTGGAGCGTTTGATTTCCAGCGGGTGGGAAAGTTCAATATCTCGCAGGCGCCGCAGGGTCAGAGTCTTGAGGATTGCTCCAGATCCCAGGAAGTTTTCCACGAATGAATCCGCCGGGTCGGTCAAAATCATTTCGGGGACGTCGAGCTGCGCGATTTCGGACTCGTCTCGCAAGATCGCAATCCGGTCACCCATTTTGACCGCTTCGTCGATGTCGTGGGTTACAAACACAATTGTTTTCTTCAAGTCGGCTTGCAACCGAAGGAATTCGTTTTGGAGTCGGTCACGCGTGATCGGGTCTATCGCGCCGAACGGTTCGTCCATGAGCAGCACATCAGGGTCAGCACCCAAAGCTCGCGCAACACCGACTCGTTGTGCTTGTCCACCTGAAAGTTCTTTGGGGTAACGGTCCCGGTAAATCTTGGGATCCATCGAGATCAGTTCAAGGAGTTCATCCACTCGATCATCGACACGCTTTTTCGGCCACTTGAGCAATTTGGGAACGGTTGCGATGTTCTCCGCGATCGTGCGGTGCGGAAAGAGTCCAACCTGCTGGATCACGTAACCCATACGACGACGCAATTCATTGGGGTCACCCTTTGTCACGTCGACGCCGTCGAAAATAATTTCACCGGAACTTGGTTCGATCATCCGGTTGATCAGTCGCAGGGTCGTGCTCTTACCGCAACCCGAAGGCCCAACCAGTACCAAGATTTCACCGTCGGCAACGTCAAGGCTTAAGTCCTTGACGGCCGGGCTCTCAACGCCCGGATACCTCTTGGTGACATTACGTAAAGAGATCTTCGGGTTAGTCATATCGCTCTCCTGCAAATTGGGGATTTGGGTGTCGGAACTCATAACCGCACTCCACTCGGGTTGGTGAACCGGCCAACGGTTCGAAGCAACAGGTCAATTGCCAGGGCGAGCGCCAGGGACAGGATCACGCCGGTCCAAATGGCTTCGAGTGAATTGGGAAGGGGAAGCCGGGCGAGACCACTTTTAATAAAGTCACCGAGGCCACCACCCGCGACAAGCGTGGCAATGGCTGAAATGCCAACGGTGAGCAGGGCGCTGACGCGAATACCGGCCAGCATGATCGGCCAAGCCAAAGGTAATTGCACTTTTACGAGAATCTGCCTCGAAGTAAGTCCCATCCCTTTTGCCGACTCAAGGACACTGGCGTCAACCGAGTCGAGGCCGGCGACCGTGTTGCGCAAGATGGGCAGAAGTGCATAGAGAAATAGTGCTATAAAACTTGGGGCAAACCCCAGACCAACAATGGGAATGAATATTGTGAAAAGAGCGAGGCTGGGAATTGTGAGGAATACGCTGGCAATTGACAGTGCCAGTTCTTTTGCGAACGGGCTATGCCGGGTGGCAACTCCTAAAACGACTGCGACGATGCTCGCTGAGACGGTGACGAGCACGACGTAGGTCAGAGTTTGCAGGAGTGTTTCCGAGACGAGGTCGCCGCGACTCGACAGGTAGTCGAACCAACTATAAATTCCATCCATGAAAGATCCTCACATCGGCGGGGGCGAAACGTAAAAGTGTGTGAACGGCAAACCTCACAGAATGCCGTTCACACACCTTCGTGCGACTAACCAGCAATGATTCCTTCTGCGACCAAGAAGTCTGCTGCAACAGCTGAGGCTTCTTCACCGTCCGCTGAGACCCGCTTATTTAGCTCCGCCATTTTAACGTTGTCCAATGGCTGCAAAATCGCGGCGACAATGGCGTCAAACTGATCGGGCGCTTGGTCATACGTCTCCGCGCGCATTGACGCTGAAACGTTGTAAAGGATGTTGACGCCTGGATCTTCAACCAAGGTCAAACCAAGGGCCGGGATGCGACCGTCGGTCGTGTAAACCTCACCAAAGGTGCAAGTGTTATTTGCGGTTTCGGTGTAGATAACTCCCGTGTCCAAAATATTTGACTGAGCGTCAGGGAGTTCAATTCCCGTCGCGGTCTCTGTCAAGATCAAACCGTCCGGGCGATCGGGGAATTCACTCTCCATGCAAACAATCGCGTCGGGATTGTCACGCACGTACTCCATGAACGTCTGAGTGGTAAACGGTCCGCCATTGGCCTCAGTTACCTCTGGGCTAGAAACGAAGCCGTAAGTATTATTAAATGGTGAGCGTCCAATCCACACGATTTGGTTTTTCTCCAAATCCATTTCTTTGACGTTTGCGGTCAATTCAACCGGGTCAAAACTTGGGTTTTCCTGCCCGAGGTGGACAGCCCAGCCGCTTCCGTTGTACTCCGGGTAGACGTCAATTTCACCAGACAGCAATGCGGCTCGGGCAATACTTGTCCCGCCGAGGTTTACCTGGTTAGTGACTTCAGCGCCGGCGGCACCGAATGCTTGAACTAAAATCTCACCGAGCAACAATTGCTCGTCAAAATCTTTTGACCCCACGATTACCGAAACGCCTGCGAGGTCATTCGCTCCGGCGACGGTGTCACCCTGATCGTTTGCGCTCGAATCGCTATCACTCGAGCACGCTGTTAGAGCCAGCGCTCCGGCGGCCATGATGACCACCAACTTTTTTGAAAATGACTTCATGTTTCGTACTCCACTTCACATAGGTAAACGGCGATCTGATTAACTCAGATACATGCTTGCTTAAAAGAACCTATGTGCAGTTCTTGACGCGTGACACGTTCACGACACAGTTACGACGCGAATAGCGTGTAAACGTGCGGAGATTGTTATAATTAAGCACATAACGCGAGTATAAACTCATGAACTGACAATTTTATTAGCGAGTTTGTCGCACCAAAAATTGCTCGCGTGAATCTAACTCGCGCAACAGCGGACGCGCGATGGAGTCCGGTAGGCCATCACTATCTCGCAAGCGAATTAGTTCTTCCTGTTCTGCATGCACCATCGAGATTGCCACGGTCAGCATCTGTGAAATTTCAAGTTCAGCGGTGACCGGTTGCTCCGAATCCTGGGCCGCAGAACTACTCCTTAGCAATCGCATTTCCATATCCCGCCGCAGCGTCGCTGCCGCCTCGGCATTGAGCGGCGTCCCCGCTTGAGCTAACTCTTCAAGAGCGGTATCCAGACGAATTAACGCCGCTTTCGCCAATGAACCTTGCACCCGAGTAATTTCTTGCGTGTCGTCGTCCACCGGAATCTTCAGCCTCCGTGCGAGCGGGCCAAGGGTTTCGGCCAGGATCAGGGTAATCACGATCACCATAAAGCTGACGGCAAGAATTAGGTCGCGTTGCGGGAATGGATCACCGGCCGATGTCACGAGTGGAATGGAAAATGCTGCTAGCCCAGAAATCGGTCCACGAGCACCCGACCAAGCCATGATCGCTGCTTCTCGTCCGAAGGTTGCATGCTGGGCAATCGGCGATTTAGTGATTCGCGTGACGCCCACCATGCCAAAAACAAAAACGGAGCGGGCGATTATCAAGGTGAGAACCACCGCAAGGGTCAAAAGCAGGGCAGTTTCCATTTCAGAAGCGCTCAGGCGGCCGAGGACTTCTGGGATTTGCAACCCAATAAGAAAAAATGCGAGTGCCTGCAAAATAAAGGTCAGATGCCGCCAAACCAGAGTGCTTTGGACCCTTCCCGCCGCACCGGGTTCAGAGTTTTGACGGTGTGCCACAAAAAGTCCCGCAACAACAATGGCCAGAATGCCCGAGCCTTGGGCTGCTTCTGCGGCGATGTAAATAAGAAACGGCGCCACGATGACCAGCGAGTTGGCCGGCACGAGATCCTGGCTGCGACGCAACAGCCGCCCCATCGCCCAACCGCTGAACAGCCCGACGCCGACGCCGACGAATACCGCGAGTGAGAAATCAATGGCAACGTCCGCCATCGTGATGGATCCAGCAATTGCAGCAACAGTTGCTACTTTCAGCGCTGTTAAGCCGGTTCCATCGTTAACTAAACTTTCGCCTTCGAGAATTGCAACGAGCCGTCTTGGAAGTGATGCTCGCTTTGCCGTATTACTCACTGAGACGGCGTCGGTTGGAGCAAGAACTGCACCTAAAGCCATGGCGATTGCAATCGGGAGTGCAGCAACCCAGTAACTCACGAAGCCAACGGCAAGGGTTGAAAATATGACGAGCCCGATCGCCAGCACGAGGACCGGTCGCGCGACTTTTCGCAGATCTAAATACGAAGATCCGAGAGCTTCACCGAAAACCAGTGGCGCCAAGACCGCAACCAAGATGATTTCCGGCTCCGGTACTTCATTTGGGCCGAACGGAGCCAGCCCCAGTAACAGACCCGCAGCAATCAAGGGCAGCGACATGGACCAGCCCAACTGCCGAAGGGCCGCGGCAATTACAACCGCGACCACCCCAGAAATTGCGAGGGTGGTAAATGCACTAGACACGGGTAGACCTTACTTGCAAGTTTTACCCTGATGCGGAACGCTGCACTAATGACTGATTTCAGCACGAAGGAAAACAAACCGGGGAAAAACGCAACCAAACGAGGTCGTAGAGCATTGTGGCTCGCGGTTGGTGCAGCGATCGTGTGGCTCATGGTCGGTAGTTGGGCCGGTCCCCTAGCCGGCAGTCTCTCTGAAGTCCAAGAAAACGACAGTGCAACCTTTCTACCCGCCTCCGCTGAGTCCACGGTCGTCAGCGAGGAACAAGCCCTCTTCGCCGACAATCCTTCGATTCCCGTCCTGACCGTGATCACCCACCCGGACCGCTCACCACTGACCGTCGCCGACCAGGGACCCATTACCGAGTTCGTTACCGGCGTCCCCGAGCTGACGCTGACCGATGGCTCGCGCGTGGGCACCTACTTGGATTCCGAGCAACTCTTTCCGCTCCCTTCCCAGGATGGCAAAGCCCTGCTGGTCAATATCTCGGTCAACGGTGACCTCGGCGGTGAGCGAAATGCCGACGGCGAATTCAACTTCATTGAGATCACCAACCTGATTCGTGACTACGCCGAGCAGTTCGACACCCTCCAAATCAATGTCACCGGGCCTGGCGGCTTTCTCGCCGACCTGATCAAAGTCTTTGGGGCGATTGACGGAGCGCTATTGCTGGCCACCGCAATCGTTGTCGCAATCATTCTGATTTTCGTTTACCGCAGCCCGGTTTTGTGGTTAATCCCGTTGGTCTCGGCCGGCTTTGCCCTCGCTGTTGCCAGCGGGATTGTCTATGTCCTGGCGGACAATGAAGTCTTGGTGTTAAACGGTCAAAGCCAAGGGATCTTGACCGTGTTGGTCTTTGGCGCGGGGACGGACTACTCGCTCTTGCTTGTCAGTAGGTACCGAGAAGAGTTACACAAATACTCCGTTCACACCGACGCGATTGCCGCCGCAATAAAAGGTGTCCGCGCGCCAATCATTGCTTCCTCTGCGACCACGTCCATTGGTCTGATGTGTCTGCTGCTCAGCGAACTGAACTCCAATAAATCAACCGGACCCGTGTCCGCGGTTGGCGTTATTGTTGCGATGTTGATCATGTTGACTTTCCTGCCAGCACTTCTTACCTTCCCCAGTTTCACCCTCCCAATTTTGGCGTTCCTGGTCCCGGCCGTGGTCGGATTCCTGCTCGGGCTCGTGACCGACATTTCATTCGGTCCATTTGCGATCGTAGGTGGGTTCGCAGCCTTGGTGACACTGATCCTGTGGATTGTTTTTGGTTTGATGCGAGTTTTCTCAGACACGGGTGGTCCGTTCAATCGCGAACGCTTCCCCGCCGGTCGCTGGGCGTTTTGGCCAAGGGTCCCCCACCTGGGTGAACCCGACAACAAACTCTCCGGCGTGTGGTCCAAACTCTCCGGACTTGTCGGCCGTAAACCGCGCGTCACCTGGGTTGCTACCGCTCTCGTACTTCTCGTCTTCGCCGGATTCAGTACCACCCTCAATGCGAGTGGCGTAGCAACCTCGGAGTCGTTCACAAACGGTGACGAAGTTGACTCGGTGATCGGCCAAAAAGTTTTGGTTGAACACTTCCCTGGTGGTTTAGGCAGTGAAACAATTGTGACTACGGAGCAAACCAGCAGTACAGAAGTCCTCTCCGTCATCGCCGCAACCCCCGGTGTGGCCAACACAATCCCCTACGTCAACCCAACGACGGGTGAAGTTTCCGTCGTTGACGGCCGCGTGCTGTTCTCGGTCACCTTGCAAGCCCCGTCGGACTCTTCTGAGGCCGAGACGGTCATTGGTGATCTGCGGGAAAGTTTTACGTCCTTGCCGGACGCGCAAGCGCGCGTTGGTGGCCCAACAGCAGTCGCATTCGACATCAACGAAGCGAACCTGCGCGATCGCAATGTGATCATTCCGACCGTGTTGATCGTGATCCTGATCATTTTGATTCTTTTGCTGCGCGCTTTCAATGCCCCACTCATCTTGATCGGTACGGTCTTGCTCTCCTACTTTGCAACACTGGGCGCATGCGCCATCGCATTTAACTACATTTTCGACTTCCCCGGAGCCGACCCCTCTTTCCCACTCTTTGCCTTCGTCTTCCTCGTGGCGCTCGGCGTTGATTACAACATATTCCTGATGACTCGAGTGCGGGAGGAAACCCTGATTCACGGCACCCGCGAAGGAATCCTCAAGGGCCTCACCGTCACCGGCGGCGTGATCACCAGCGCCGGCATTGTCCTCGCCGCAACCTTCCTCGTGCTCGCCGTACTCCCCCTAGTTTCCCTGCGTCAGGTTGGGTTTGCGGTCGCCCTCGGCGTTCTCATTGACGCATTCATTGTGAGAACAACATTGGTGCCAGCTCTGGCTTATGACATCGGTAGAAAAATCTGGTGGCCGAGCTCACTCGCGAAAAAAGATGCCCCCGGTGAGCAGCCAGAACAATCTCAGTTAAACAATCTCACCGCTTGACTCCGGTGCACCATCGATGAAAATATTGTCAACACGTGACGGCAGGTCAAATAGCGCCAACTCCGGTATGGCGTCTACCAGTGGCTGCTGCGCATCTTCAAAACTCTGGTTTACGAGCGGCTGGTTGACGGTAAAGGCGACGGGGTCTTCAATTGCGGACTGCATGTATGCCTGCCACGCGTAGTTGTGCAATAAATACGCATCTTTGGCCGCCTGAATTTTCGTGTGCCAAGGCAGAACATTCACCGCAGCAATCACTCGCCCGGCTGCACCGATGGAATCCGCACCCTCAACGGCAATGCCGGCGAGTTCGGCAACAGCGGCAGTGGTTTGCGCATCCGTCGGAGCGCCTTGCAGGTCAGCGGCATCGAGTTCGTCGAAGATCGAACCCACCTGGTCCTGCACTACCCCCATTGTCGCCTCGGATGCTTCAATTGCGGTGACAAGCCGATCCATCTCGATATTTCGAGCCAGCCAGTCTGTCCCGACCGCCCCTGCAATCCCGAGGGTAAGAAAGAATGCGACGACACCGGCGATCAAGGGGACCCACGTATTACGTTTCACCCCCGTATTCTCACCTATTCACTCACTTCAGTCCGCGCACGGCGCCAATCCGTTAGATTTATTGAGTGAGTTCGTCGACAGAAAGTAGTCAGTCCTGGCGTTTGAGATACGACATGTCGCTTCATTCCGTCCGATCCCAATTAGCAAACTGCCCGGACAATACCCCGATTCGGCTCACAAAGAAGACCAGTAACCTTTTTCGAAGCCGCCCTGCGACCCACACCGCAGGACTGGACGTAGACGCATTCAATTCGGTGTTTGAAGTAGATCCCCTCACTCGGACCGCCGAAGTGGGCGGCATGACCACCTATGAGAACCTCGTTGCCGCGACCCTTCCCTACGGACTCATGCCGCTCTGCGTTCCTCAGCTTCGCACCATCACCCTGGGCGGCGCCGTCACCGGTCTGGGAATAGAGAGCGCAAGTTTTCGCAATGGCACTCCCCATGAATCCGTCCTGGAAATGGATATTTTGACCGGCACGGGCGACGTACTTACCGTAAGCGGTCAGCAACAAAACCCACATCGGGATCTTTTTTATTCATTCCCCAATTCCTATGGCTCACTCGGCTACGCGCTCCGACTGCAAATCGAACTTGAACCCACCAAACCATTTGTTCGCATTTCACATGTGCACTTTGACTCCTCGCAGGAATTAACCGAAGCAATGAAAGATCTGGTCACCTCGCGTGTTTTTAACGATGAACCGGTTGATTTTCTTGACGGAACAGTATTTTCACCGAATGAGCAGTATTTAACAATCGGCACCATGGTTGAAGAAATACCCGCAGGGCGCAGTGCAAGTGATTACACGGGAATGGCGATTTACTACCGATCAATTCAAACTCTCGAAGAGGACTACCTCACTATCAATGATTACCTGTGGCGCTGGGATACCGACTGGTTTTGGTGTTCGCGGGCGTTTGGCGCCCAGCTGCCCGCTGTGCGAACAATGTGGCCAAAATCCAAATTACGCAGTGACGTCTATTGGAAACTGATTGCGGCGAACCGCAAATACCGGTTCGCCGAAAAACTTGATGCGCTCAGGCGCAGGCCGCCACGCGAATCGGTCGTGCAAGATATTGAGATCCCCGTTGACCGTCTCCCCGAATTTCTTGACTTCTTTCACGCCAAAATCGGAATAAAACCGATTTGGCTTTGCCCACTTAAACAGCGCGATCCGGATGCTCGCTGGCCACTCTACGAGTTTGATCCCAATGAGCTCTACGTCAATGTTGGTTTCTGGTCAACCGTTCCGCTGGTCCATGGTGAAAAACCCGAAGATGGCGTGAAGAATCGACAAATTGAAACAAAAGTTACCAAATTGGGCGGACGAAAATCCCTATACTCAACGGCGTTCTACAACGAGAATGAATTTTGGTCGATCTACGGTGGTAAAGATTATGAACACATCAAGAAAAAGTACGACCCACAAGGGCGATTCTTGGGTCTCTACGAGAAGGTGGTGACGCAACAGTGAAATTAGCTGACGCATTTAGCCTGGTCGCCGGAACGCAGCGTAATGTGAGTTTTCGCGCCTACGACGGTTCCACATTCGGTCCCCAGGACCACGACGCGATCATTGAAATTAATACCCCCCGGGCCGTTGAGTATTTGGCAAGTGCACCAAGCCAACTAGGGATCGCGCGCGCTTATGTCAACGGTGATCTAGACATTGTCGGAGACGCCCACACGGCTTTCTCCCGTCTCTACCCGATGGAACTCACCCACTTAACCCTGGGCGACAAGGCCTCGCTTGCGAAGAAATTTGCACCCTTTGCTTTCAAACGCCCCAAACCGCCCACGCAGGAGCGCGCGCTCAAGGGCAGCCGTCATTCAAAGCGACGCGACGCCGAAGCGATTCATCACCACTACGACGTGTCCAATCGTTTCTATCGTTGGATACTCGGCCCGTCTATGGCCTACACCTGCGCTGTGTTCCCCTCCCTTGATGCGAGCTTAGAAGTTGCTCAAGCAGAAAAGTTTGACCTTGTCGCGCGCAAGCTTGGTCTCAGACCGGGCATGAAACTGCTCGACGTTGGTTGCGGTTGGGGCGGCATGGTGCTGCACGCGGTAAAAAATTACGGGGTGCAAGCAATCGGGGTCACCCTTTCCGAGCAGCAAGCGCTCTGGGGGAAACAAGCAATTAAGGAAGCTGGCATGGAAGGTTCGGCCCAGATTCGCTTTAGTGACTACCGCGATGTGAGCGAAACGGAATTTGATGCGATTTCGTCCATTGGCTTGACCGAACACATTGGTCGTAACAACTACCCTTCCTATTTCGACTTCCTCTACGACAAACTCAAGCCCGAAGGTCGATTGCTCAATCACAGCATCACTCGGCCAGATGAACACAGACCATCGCATTACCGCAAGTCATTTATTAACCGGTACGTTTTCCCCGACGGGGAACTCTCGGCCCCCGGTGTGATCATGAACACTTTTAATAACTCCGGTTTTGAAATCCGACATGAAGAAAACCTGCGCGAACATTACGCGCTCACCCTTAAGCATTGGGGTGAGAACCTGGAAGCCCACTGGGATGAAGCAGTTGCCGAGGCAAGTCTGGGAACGGCACGCGTGTGGCGCATCTACTTGGCCGCATCTCGCGTGGGGTTTGATCTGGACACAATTCAATTGCACCAAATGCTTGGCGTAAAACTTGGACCGCGGGGGCAGTCAGGGATGCCGCTTCGATCCGTTTTTTAACCCATCAGATACTAATGAAAATGTGTGCCGCTTCATCTATTGGAACCTCGGTGTACTCGCCGGCGCTACCGATGAATACTCCGGTTTCCGAGCGATATGCGTTCACTCGGGCACCGGGCAGGGCGCCAACGCGGCGCAATCGCGCCATAACTACTCCATCGTGTTGAATGGTTTCGGCCAACCGACGAATAGTCACCTGCCGAGGCTCACTTTCAACCACCTCAACAATGCTGATCACTTTGAAATCTGAGTCGCGCGACTTGGCGTAGGTCGGGTCAATCTCTTCAAGCCCAGGAATCGGATTACCGAATGGCGAAACCGTTGGATGGGAAAGTAATTCCAAAAGACGGATTTCAACGGCAGCACTCATCACATGTTCCCAGCGGCACGCTTCAGCGTGAACTTCTTCCCATGGCATTTTAAGAACGTCGACCAACAAACATTCGGCCAATCGGTGCTTGCGCATCACTTGGGTCGCGTGTTCACGACCTTCCTTGGTGAGTTTCAGGTGACGTTCTGCATCAACGTGAACAAGGCCGTCTCGTTCCATTCGGGCTACGGTTTGCGAAACGGTCGGGCCACTTTGTCCCAGGCGCTCGGCGATTCTAGCTCGCATGGGGGGAATGCCTTCCTCTTCTAATTCGAAAATGGTCCTCAGATACATCTCGGTTGTATCAATGAGTTCGCTCACACCACTAGCGTACCTGACCAAAGGCTCTAAAAGCCGGGAAGCACTAGACAAGCCCGGGCCTTAGGCTTAGTTCGTGAGTTCGATCATCTGGTTTAGACGCGACCTGAGGCTGGGTGACAACCCCGCACTCCTTGAAGCAATCGCTGCCGACCCCAATGTTTTTGCCCTATTCGTTATCGATCCGGTTTTGTGGCCGCAACCCGGCTCGGTGCGAACAAACTACCTGATCGATTCACTCACCAAACTTAATGGGCAACTTGGTGGTCACCTCAATATTCGGTCCGGGGTACCAGCTGAAGTTGTCCCGCAATTTGCCCAAGAAGTCTCGGCCAGCACCGTGCACATTGCCGCTGATTTTGGCCCCTACGGACACAAACGAGACACCAGCGTTGAAACAGCCCTCCACGAAATCGGCGCGGACTTAATCCGCACCGGATCGCCCTACGCCGTCGCACCTGGCCGCGTTCTGAAGGGAGATGGAACCCCATACCGTGTTTTCACACCGTTTTACAAAGCTTGGGGCACACACGGATGGCGTAAACCAGCGGATTCCATTCCAGCAGACTTCACATTCGGATCAGCCTCAACCGAACAAATCCCGCAGCCAATCAAAATCCCAGGAATTACCCTGCCCCCTGCCGGTGAGGCAGCTGCCTGGGAACGCTGGCGTGAATTCAAAAAGAGTGCGCTCGCTGACTACCCCGACAGCCGCAACCGACCCGACCTTGCCGGAACGAGCTCGCTCTCCCACCACTTGAAATACGGTGAGATCCACCCACGTAGCCTGCTGGCCGAACTTGGCGAAATTGACGAAGTATTTAAAAAGGAAATTTGCTGGCGTGAATTTTATGCCGACGTATTGTTCAACACACCAACGAGTACGCACGTTTCACTGAATGAAAAGTTCGACACCAACATGCCTTGGGCCAGTGGCGTTGACGCAGATGCCCGGGTCGAAGCGTGGAAGCAAGGTCGGACGGGCTTCCCATTCGTTGACGCGGGAATGCGACAACTGTTGAGCGAAGGGTGGATACACAATCGCCTTCGCATGGTGGTCGCCAGTTTCCTGATCAAGGATCTACACATTCCTTGGCAGGTTGGTGCTCCTTGGTTCATGCAGTGGTTGCGTGACGGCGATATCGCCAGTAACACACACGGCTGGCAGTGGACTGCAGGATGTGGAACCGACGCTTCTCCGTTCTACCGCGTTTTCAATCCCATCACCCAAGGAATCAAGTTCGACCCCAACGGTGATTACGTCAGGCGATATATCCCTGAACTTGCGCACCTACCGGGTGTAACCGCCCACCAACCATGGGATGCACCCGACGGTTACACGCATGACTATCCAAGACCCGTTGTTGACCACAAAGTCGAACGAGAAGTCGCGTTAGCCGACTACGCCGTTGCCAGAGAAAAGTCCCAGAACTCGAACTCATAGGCTTACCGCATGCAAACCTTGGCCGTGCTCTCCATGAAGGGCGGGGTGGGCAAAACCACCGTCACGCTCGGCCTGGCGAGCGCCGGCTGGCAGCGCGGGGAACGGGTTCTCGTGATTGACCTTGACCCCCAAGGAAATGCGACCATGGGCCTTGGTGTCACCAACCCCGAGTTCACCATGAATGACGTTCTGGCCGACCCCCGCCCGGGGATTGCGGCGGATGCCATTGTGGACTCTGCGTGGGGTAATCGCGTTCAAGTTCTCGCCGCCGATCGATCCCTTGAACACCGAAACACCATTGAAGGTCCACTTTCCTCCCAGCGTCTTCGCATTGCTTTGGGTAATCTTCCCCGCCAATACGACCTGGTCCTCATTGACTGCCCACCCTCGCTGGGTGAGATGA
>Ga0208414_1000821_pt1 | contig 27219 bp, 28 predicted proteins | sample AntAceMetag02UKE_FD_184770 | JGI IMG/M metagenome (GOLD analysis project Ga0208414, IMG submission 184770) | Saline lake microbial communities from Ace Lake, Antarctica - Antarctic Ace Lake Metagenome 02UKE (SPAdes) (version 2) | ecosystem: Environmental > Aquatic > Non-marine Saline and... | reverse complement strand
AGGTATTTTCATGCGATGGGCAATCGTCACCGAGCCAAAACAGCATAGTTGCTCCGTAAACAGCGCTCAGTGTTACGCGTTTGCTGTACCAATTTACGTCCTGCGAACTGTCGCCCAACATGGTCCAAATATGGTCGGCCGTGCCCCAGATCAGTTTGGCCCCCTCTGCGGCATTTCGGGGCAAAGCAAAGAACGACGACGCCCGTCGCACGGCCTCCTTATCGCCGATAGCCTCGAGCCGTAGGCGCACCGCAAGCGTAATTTTCTCGCGAATCTTTAGGCTGTCCGTTGGTGTGGTCCGGTAGCCCTCAAGCATGAGAGCATCACCCTGACGATGATAGGCCACAGCCAAGTCGATAGCTCCACGCGGCGCCAAAATCGCGGCCAAGCCTGGATCCATATTCACATCCGCCACAGCATATTCAAAACTGGCTTGCGACCACCCATCAAAAACCACATGCGGCAGCATCGCTGCCAAAAGTTCAGAGATTCGCGTTTGTACCATGATTGGACCCCTAATATCAGCGCAGCTAGACAAAACAAAAGGCCTGCGCTAAAGAGCGACCTCCTGCAATTTTGCAATTTAAACTAGAAAGGTGGTGAAAACCACATGCAGGTTAGTGTTCGCGACAATAACGTCGATCAGGCCCTTCGGGTCTTGAAGAAAAAGCTACAACGCGAGGGTGTGTTTCGTGAAATGAAGCTCAAGCAACATTTCGAGAAACCATCTGAGAAAAATGCGCGCGAGAAGGCCGAGTCCATCCGTCGCACCCGTAAGCTGGCGCGTAAGAAAGAAGAACGTGAGGGGTAAGTGATGTAAATCATACCCCCGGGCAACGCGGCCCGATACACAAGGAAAGCCCCTACGTTCGCGTGGGGGCTTTTTGTGCCTAGGTCAGAGCGGCAGCGCGGTGGTTTTGAACACTGTGCGCAAAGCAAAGCTTGATTGCATCAGCGTCACGCCTGGCAGTTTAGCGAGAAATTTTCGATGAATTTTAGCGAAGTCTTCCGTGTCTTTGGCCACGACTTTCAACAAAAAATCAGCACTGCCCGCCATAAGATGACATTCGAGCACATCTGGTATCAGCGCCACAGCTTTTTCGAAGGCCGCCAAAACCTCTTCAGTTTGCCCACTCAGGGTTATTTCGACAAATACAGTTGTGCGGCGATCCACCTTGCGCGGATCCACCAACGCCACATAATCTCGGATATAGCCCTCTGTCTCCAAGCGGCCAACCCGTCGATGACATGCGGAAGCCGACATATTCACCTGATCTGCCAAATCAGAATTCGAAATACGGCCTTTGACCTGTAGTACGGATAATAACCGACGATCTGTAGCATCCAACTTCATATTTTCGCCGTTTCTTACAATTCTCAGGAAATATTTGAATATATTACCAATATTAATCCGCTTTGGAATAGAAAACAACAGTTTTGGCATTCAACATGGCGGCCGGCTTGCGTTACTTTTTCTGCAATACCACAAGGATATCAGCGAGCAACTCTTTTTCCAAAGGGCCGGGATCAACTGCGTGCGTTTTTTCCTGAGGTTTTTGCGTCGCCTGTTTGATCCGATTTACCTGCCGCACCAGCATGACCCACACAAACGCGACCAGCATTAAATTGATCACGGCCATGATGAAATTACCATAGCTAAAAACCGCGTCTCCGACGGAAACTGATAGGCTAGAGAAATCGACACCATCTAGAAAAATTCCAAGTATTAGGATTCAAAATATCACTCACCATAGATTTAACGATTGCAGTGAACGCGCCGCCAACAATGATTCCGACGGCCATATCCATGATATTGCCACAGGCGATGAAATTTCTAAATTCTAAAAGCCTGACCTTATCGCTTTACGATTTATCCCTTTAACACGCCAACTTAATAAAATTAATCAAAAATTAACAACAAAAACAGTTTGGAATAGGCTTTATTAAATTCCTTCGCACGGATCATATAGATCCTATGCGAAGAACAATTCGGTAGCCTAGCTACGCAGGGTGCCGCCTGTTACTTTGGTGACTTTTTCCACGATCTTTGCTGCGACAGCTTCAATGTCTGCATCTTTCAACGTTGCATCTTTGGGCTGAAGTCGCACGGTGACGGCCAAGGATTTAAGACCTTCTGCAAGCGATCCACCAATGAATTCGTCAAAGACTCGAACCTCTTCAATCAAAGCCTTTTCGGCACCTTGAACTGCGTTTACTACGGTGATGGCTTCAACAGATTGATCCACCACAAAGGCGAAATCACGCTCTACCGCTTGGAGGTCAGAAATCGACAAGGCAGGCCGAGTGGGGGAGGTTGACTTCGGTGTTGGGATATTTTTCGTGTGAATTGCAAAGGCAACTACGGGACCCTTGACGTCCAGCGCGGCCAGAACCTTGGGATGAATCTCACCAAAACCTGCGAGCGAGGTCTTCCCAAGCGCCATACGCGCAGAACGGCCCGGATGCCACCAGTCAGACTGCCCACGTTGGAATTGCACCTTTGAGGGGGCACCAAGGGCATGCAGCACTGCTTCGGCGTCGGCCTTGGCATCATATACATCAACCGCGCGGCGGGTGTTGTGCACATCTTTCGGACCGGTATGGCCCACCAAAATACCGCAGGCTAATGTTTCTTGATCTTCGGGCTCACCACCGTGCCAAATTGGCCCAACTTCAAACAAGGCCATATCCATGATCCCACGCGCTTGGTTGCGCGCTGCGGCCTGTAATAGGCCGGGCAGCAAAGATGGGCGCATATGGCTCATTTCCGAGCTAATCGGGTTGGACAGCATGGTCGCATCGGTGCCGCCACCAAACATAGCAGCCGCCGCATGATCAATAAAACTATAGGTTACACATTCGTTATAACCCAAAGAGGCAATCATCCGGCGTGCGGTTTGCTCGCGGGTTTGCCCCAGGGACAGCACGGATTTCGGCACGCCTAAGTCCACGCGCGCAAAAGGGATTCCGACCAATTTGGTCAAGGAGGCGACACGCGCAACTTCTTCTACCAAATCCGCCTCACCCAAAACATCAGGCCGCCAGCTTGGCACATGGGCGATATCGCCTTCGAGACGAAAGCCCAAATCTGTGAGAGTTGCCCGCTGGGTGCGCTCAGGAATATCCATGCCTACCAGTGACTTCACCCGTGCCACGTCCAGTCGGTATGCGCGCGCATAGTTTGGCACTTTTCCCGCTTGGATCAGCTCAGATGCTTGACCGCCGGCATTATCCACAATCAACCGCACGGCAAGTTCAAGCCCCTCGGGAGTAAATTCGGGATCAACGCCCCGTTCAAACCGGTAGCGCGCGTCTGAATTGATCTGCAAAGCCCGACCTGTATAAGCAATTTGAACGGGGTTCCAATAGGCCGATTCCACGAAAACATTGACGGTCTCTTCACTACAACCCGTATCAGCACCGCCCATGATGCCCGCAATGCTTTGCGCGCCATTGTCATCGCTGATTACCATCTGACCGGCTTGGAATGTATAGGCTTTGTCATCAAGCGCCAAGATATTTTCACCCCCAAGCGCACGATGCACACGTAAATTCCCAGCCAATTTATCCGCATCAAAAACATGCAAAGGTCGGTTGCGGTCCATGGTAAAAAAGTTGGTCACATCAACTAAAAAGCTAATCGGCCTTAGGCCAATGGCCCGCAAGGCCTGCTGCAACCAAGCCGGGCTTGGACCATTTTTCACACCGCGGATCACGCGGCCACAGAAAACAGGGCAACCGTCCAACGTATCGGCGTCGATTGATACCAACAGATCATATTTGAAACTCGCCGGAACAGGAACAACGTCCCGGTCCTTTAACTTGCCTAAACCTCGAGCTGCCAAATCGCGCGCCACGCCACGGATGCCTAAAGCGTCTGGACGGTTGGGTGTAATCGCAATTTCAATAACCGGATCAACGCGGGCCGGGTCATGTTCTGCCAACCAATCAGAAAAGCTCTGCCCGACTTCGCCCGACTCCAGCTCAATGATTCCGTCATGCTCTTCGCTGAGTTCCATTTCACGCTCGGAGCACATCATGCCAAAGCTCTCGACACCGCGAATTTTGCCGACGCCAATAGTGGTATCAATACCCGGCACATAAACGCCCGGCTGCGCAATCACCACCATGATGCCAGCGCGTGCATTGGGCGCGCCGCAAATGATTTGGCTCATGCCAGTTACGGTTTCCACCTGACAGATGCGCAGCTTATCCGCATCAGGGTGTTTTTCAGCCTCAATGACCTTGCCAATTGTGAATGCCGACAGCTTCGCCGCAGGATTTGTGACCCCTTCCACCTCGAGACCTAGATCGGTCAGCGCATATGTGATGTCATCCAAAGACGCATCAGTTTCCAGATGGTCTTTCAACCAAGACAATGTGAATTTCATAATGGGCCGCCCCGGTGGTCAGAATTGCTATCTATTTCAACAGGTGAATACCCCTGTTTACCCAGAAGGGAAAGCCCACAGCATGGCAAAACTCGCCTGCCTTGGCATATGGGGGTTTTGGCCAAATTATTTCAAACAGAACCGCGACCCGCCTATGCCGCCACGCGCGCCGCAACCATGACCAGCCAATTTTGCAGCTCAAGGGTGCGCATGTCATGGCCAAGCTCGGTCTGAGACAGGCCCAAAGCCAAATCCATTGCCTCCTCTTGCTCAGCACGCATCATATTGGAAGCCAGATCAAGATTTACTCCGATATCTCGTAGAATCTCGCCCACATAGCGCGCCGAATACTCAGGATGATATTGGCTGCCCCAAAAACAGACCCCATCTTGCTCGTAAACCATTGCTTGAACTTTGGAATGGCCATTGCCCGCAAAAACCGCGTCTCGGCCCTGCATCATCGGATGGGCTTCAGCCGCAGGCGACAACGTCAGACCTAGGGCCACACCATCTTCACGCCCCGCAGGTGCCACACCGCATGTGCCCCCCAAAACATGCGCCGCCATTTGCAACCCATTGCATGACCCATAGGCGGGCAGGCGGGCCACAAATACAGCGCGTATGGTCCCCTCGAGAGCCTCTGCCCGCGGATCATCCACACACCAAGCAACACCCGACCCGGTAAACACCACACCACTCACGTTCTTCAACGGTGGCAAAGCCTCCCCCGCATAGGGCGCTACAGAGGTTATACGCAGCGCCGCATTAATCTGGCGCAGAACAGAAGCGTAATTGTCAGCCTCGGAGAGCCGCCCCTGAGAACGGCTTTCCGCCACCAGCTCAGGCGTGTTGGATTCCACGATCAATATATGCGCCATAGGCCGATTCTTAGTTTGATAAAACGAAATATACCGAGCAAAGTTTACCCGGCATATCTCAAATCACCAAGAAAAAACTGCCGTTACCGGCTCAATCCGCTGACCAAACCTGGCTTATCCAAAGCCGCAAAGCCATAGTGGCGCAGCCAGCGCAAATCACTGTCAAAGAAGGCGCGCAAATCGGGGATGCCATATTTCAGCATTGCAATCCGGTCGATGCCCAAGCCAAAGGCAAAACCTTGGTATTTTTGCGCATCAATGCCACCGGCCTCCAAGACCTTAGGATGCACCATGCCACTGCCCAGTACTTCCATCCAATCGTCACCTTCGCCCACTTTCAACTGGCCATTCGACCAGCTGCACCGAATATCCACTTCGGCGGAAGGTTCGGTGAAGGGAAAATGAGAGGCACGAAACCGCAGCTCAACATTGTCTACTTCAAAAAACGCTTTCACGAATTCTTCCAAGCACCATTTCAGATTGGCCATCGACACATCGGTGTCCAAAGCCAAACCCTCAACCTGATGAAACATCGGAGTATGGGTTTGATCATAATCTGCGCGATATACGCGTCCGGGGCAGATGACGCGCATCGGGGCGCCCATCTTCTCCATTGACCGAATTTGCACCGGGCTGGTGTGGGTGCGCAGCACATGCGGCGGGCGTTCATCCCCTTCGGAACGATGGGTGTAAAACGTATCCATCTCAGCGCGCGCTGGATGGTGGCCAGGCATATTAAGCGCGTCGAAATTATACCAATCAGTTTCAATCTGCGGCCCTTCAGCCACGGAAAATCCCATATCGGCGAAAATAGCAGTCACTTCTTCCCAGACCTGCGAAATCGGGTGAATGGTCCCCATGCGGTCGCCACGCCCTGGAAGAGTTACGTCCAACCATTCCGCTTTCAAACGCTCGTCAAGGGCGGCATCCCCCAAGGATGACTTGCGCGCGATCAATGCGGAATTAACTTCATCTTTCAACGCATTCAGCGCCGGCCCAGCTTCTTGCCGCTCTTCCGGGGTCATTTTGCCCAATGAGCGCATTTGCAGGCTGATCTCGCCTTTCTTGCCGACGGCCTGAACTCGCAAATCCTCCAGCACCGATTCATCCGTGGCCGCCGAGATTAAACTCAAATATTTTTCGCGCAGATCGTCCATCGGATTCTCCAAATTCTGTTGCGACCCGTGCTAGCGAGATTATGCGGCGCGAGCAAGAGCACTTGCAGCTTTGTTGTTGGAGTTCGAGTACAAGACAGGAGACATCGGCACGATGAATGCCTCTAAGCACCCTTCCAGCGGCGCAGCATCCAGTACCATTGGTCAGGGTTCGCGTGGATCCGGGCGGAGAGGTTGTCATTGAAGTCTTGTGTCATGGTCAGGCTGTCGGAGGGGAGGATGGCTGCGTCAAACTCAACGTCGAACTGTGTGCCATCGCCTGTGCGCGTGCCAAAGGCCGGAATCATGGGCAAATCGTATTTCAGAGCCAATTGCGCCGCCACCAGTGACGTCAGAGCCGGGTGGCCAAGAAATGGCATACGCACGCCATCGGCGTATTTCTCATCCAACAAAATAGCAATGAACCCCCCTTCGCGAATATGGCGCACCAATGCGCGGGTGCCAATTTTTCCAGTGGCTAAGATTGGTTTGCCCCCAGCTTCGATTCCCGCAAAGAGACGACGCTCGTAATGGCGGTTGATCTGCGGGCGGTATACCGCGCCAGTTTCCATGCCACGAGCCTTCAACGTGGAGCGTATCGCCTCCCATTGGCCGAAGTGACCGGAAACAATAATGGCACCCTTACCGGCCGCATGGGCCTCTTCTAACGCCTCAAGCCCCGGTCCCGAGACTGTGTTGCGGGAATGCAGAGTTTGAAATTCCGCGCAATGTAGGATCTCAAACAAAGTGCGGCCCATATTCCGGCCCATATCGCGGCACAGCTCCAGCTGCTCGGCACGCGGCATGTCGGGGTAGACCTGGCACAATTCACGATCAACCCGGCTGCGCGCAATCGGGAAATACCGAACCACAAACCCTACCAAAGCCCCAAAGGCACGCGAGCGGCGATCAAAGGCGCGACCACGCGAAATGGACAGTGCCGATAACAGTGGGATATAGCGGATATGATGCCAAATGCTATTGAACAGACGAGAAATCATCCGTGCCGTATGATTGAAATTACCGCACGAGCCAAGTCTAAAATTGCGCGGGAGGTTAACCTTTTAAATTCAGGAGTAAATTATACACAATGGGAGGTTAAGTCGGAGCAGACTAATTGTCAAAAACAACCAACCAGTAAGGATCAGACCCCACAGAAAAAGAATGAGGCAGAAACGAAAACAGCCCCGGAGAAAACTCCAAGGCTGTGAGCTAAACTTTTCAAGGCTATTTAAACGAGGGCAGCCTGCGCTTTGGACACAATCGCTCCAAATGCATCTGGTTCGTGAACGGCCAAATCTGCCAAGACTTTGCGGTCAACTTCAATACCAGCCAAAGACAAACCGTTTATGAAACGGCTGTATGTCAGGTTTTCATCATGGCTGCGGCATGCAGCGTTGATGCGTTGAATCCACAAGCTGCGGAAATTACGCTTCCGGACTTTACGGTCACGTGTTGCATATTGGTTAGCTTTATCAACGGCCTGTGTGGCTGTTTTAAAGACATTTTTCCGGCGGCCAGAATAACCTTTGGCAGCTTTAATGATTTTCTTGTGACGGGCGTGGGTTACTGTACCACCTTTAACACGGGACATCTCTGTGAACCTCCTTAGCGGTCGTAGGGCATGTAGCTCTTGACGATTTTCGCGTCAGGAGCAGACAGAGTGGTCGTGCCGCGGGCGTCACGAATGAATTTGCGGGAACGTTTGATCATTCCGTGGCGTTTGCCAGCTTGTGCAGCCATGACCTTACCGGTCGCTGTCACCTTGAAGCGCTTTTTCGCACTCGACTTGGTCTTCATTTTGGGCATTTCGGTCTCCTATATTAGAACGTGAACGCGCGACTCGGCATGCCACTTTGGGCCGGTCTCGCGGTAGAACTTGGCTTGTAGGCAGGATCGGGCCTAAGGGCAAGTGGTAATTGCTACTTCACCACCGCCACTAGGGCGGCCAAAAACGCTTCAGGAACATCGGTCAAACTCAACCCCTCCGGCATCGCAAACTAGGCACAAGCCAGCAACTTGAGGCTCTTCAAAAATACGCCCTAGCCAAACCCGCCGGGACGTTGTTCGAGTGAGGCGTTGAGCACCTCAATCACCCCAAAAACGGACAGCAAAATACCACCCACAATCATCAAGGCTAAGTTTAACTCCATCAGCTGTCAGGTTCTGACTTGAAGATCAGACGTTCTTCACAGGGAGCCACACGCAAAATATTCGTTGTACCAGCTTGATTAAACGGAACACCAGCAGTCACAGCAATCTGATCGTGCTCTTCGGCGAAGCCTTGGCTGACAGCAGCCCGTACAGCCGCTACCACGGCCATTTTAAAGCGGTCAACGGGGCCGGTGATCACACAATTTATACCCCAAGTCAGGCTGAGACGGCGGGCCGTGTCAATATTGGCGGTCAATGCAATAATCGGAACCCGAGGACGTTCACGCGCAGTTAGGCTGGCCGTCGTGCCAGAAAACGTGAAGCAAGCAATCGCTTTGATGTCGGTGGTTTCAGAAATTTCACGCGCCGCAGCCACGATACTATCGGCTACGGTTTTGCCCTTAACGCTGCGCCCTGCTTCAAGGATGCTCGTATAGGTTGGGTCACGCTCAACTTCGATGGCGACGTTGTTCATGGTGGTCACGGCTTCGATTGGGAACAGGCCGGCAGCAGATTCAGCCGATAACATGATCGCATCAGTGCCTTCATATATAGAGTTGGCAACATCGCTGACCTCTGCGCGCGTTGGCATTGGGCTTTCGATCATGCTTTCCAACATTTGCGTGGCCACAATCACCGGCTTGGCTGCCGCGCGACATTTGCGGACCAATTGCTTTTGAATAGGCGGCACGGCTTGCACCGGTAGCTCAACCCCAAGATCGCCACGCGCAACCATGATCCCGTCACTCACACGCAGGATCTCATCAAAAGCAGCGACAGCCGCAGGCTTTTCGATTTTGGACATCACAGCCGCGCGGCCATTAGCCAAAGCGCGTGCTTCATAGACGTCTTCCGGACGCTGTACAAAAGACAGAGCCAACCAATCCACACCCAGCTCACAGGCAAACTCAAGATCGGCCCGATCTTTGGGTGAAAGAGCTTTGAGCGGCAATAGAACATCAGGGACATTCACACCTTTACGGTTTGAAATTGTTCCACCAGCTTCCACAACACAATCGGCAAAATCAATGCCACAGCTTTTCACGATAAGGCGGATTTTACCGTCGTTCACCAAAAGCCGAGCACCAACTTCCAAGGCTTGGAAAATTTCAGGGTGCGGCAGGTTCACTCGAGTTAGATCGCCGGGCACATCTTTCAGATCCAAACGGAAGTCAGCGCCGTTTACCAGCTCCTCTTCGCCATTCTTGAAGGTACCTACCCGCAATTTTGGTCCCTGCAAATCCGCAAGAATCGCAATGGGGCTGTTGAGTTCTTTCTCAATTTGACGTATAATAGAATGGCGCGCTGCAATTTCCGCATGATCCCCGTGGGACATATTCAAGCGAAAAACATCAGCGCCGGCTTCATGCAAAGCGCGTATCATTTTATAATCACTTGATGCAGGCCCGAGGGTTGCTACGATTTTTACATTTCTGTCACGTTTCATTCACAAGACTCTTTTTATGTTACCGCTATCATATCTGTGCTCTATTGCCCTAATTCACATCCAATTGCAACTAAGCTATGAGGGGATATGAGCGACGATTCACCATTTTTCATTACAGGATCTGAACAGAAAGGGCCATGGCTTATTACGTGCGACCATGCACGTAATCATGTCCCAGTAGCCATAAACGGCGGATCCTTAGGCCTGTCGGTCTGCGAGATGCAGCGACACATCGCTTATGATGTGGGCGCAGAGGGACTTAGTTTGGCCTTGGGCAAATATTTGCAATCTCCGGTGTTGTGCAGCAACTTTTCACGACTGGTGATTGATCCCAACCGCGGCGAAGATGATCCCACCTTGCTGATGAAGGTTTACGACGGCACCCTCATTCCGGCCAATCGCAATACGGACGCGGCGGACGTGGAACGTCGGCTGGAGGCGTATCACCGTCCCTATCATAAAGCCTATAGCGAGCTGGCAACCTCGGATCGTGCCATCGTTGCGGTGCATTCTTTCACACCGCGGCTCAAGGGCCGCTCGCCCCGTCCTTGGGAAATTGGCATCCTTTTCGCTAAAGACCGCCGGCTGGCAGATCTTACCATTGCCCGACTGCAAGCCCGCGGAAACCTCACCGTGGGCATAAACGAGCCCTATGATGGGCATTTGCCGGGCGACAGCATAGATCAGCACGCCCTTCCCAGGGATCTACTGAATATCTTGATCGAAGTTCGAAATGATCTAATTGGGACAAAAAAAGAACAAAATGCCTGGGCGCAGCTTCTTGCACCTATTTTGCGACAGGCCTTGGCAGCCACCGACACATCAAAAGCAGGAGAATAACATGGACGCACAAACCAAACTGGAGCTTGAGGCCGCCGCATTCCGTCGTCTGCAGCAGCATTTGATCACCGATCGCCCCGACGTACAAAATATCGACATGATGAACCAATCCGGTTTTTGCCGCAATTGTTTGTCGCGCTGGTACCAAGAGGCCGCAAAAAAGGTGGGCATTGAGATGAGCAAAGATGACGCCCGCGAGGCCTATTACGGCATGCCCTTCGATCAATGGAAAGCCACGCATCAAACCGAAGCCAGCCCTGAGGCTCAAGCAAGTTTCGCAAAATCTCACACATAATCACCATTGGCGCAGGGTGGCCTTGCCCTGCGCCCAATCATTGCCAATAAATTACGAGTTGGTACGTTCCACGATCAGGGCCTGTGTCTCAGCGAGACAATCATACGCCCATTGATCTCGTCTCGGGCCCGTTGCGTGGGCGCATGGCCGATGACTGCAGTTACCTGCCCCCCTTTGGTTGCTTCGGTCACGTACGGCGACAGGGACGCAGACAGGACCAGCCCATCCGTGATCTGCAAATGACCAGAAATGTACTGCATCTGCTTTAAAATGCAGGCCCGTTGATCTTGAGAATTCACAAAGCCTGAAACCAAAACTTCACGTCCGCTCACCGAGACAGTCACAGGGAGGTTAAGATCTGGAATATCAACTGGCACAGATTGGAAAATAACGCCCTCAACACGGCCCAGCGTGTCAGTAAAGCCCAGCCAGCCCAGCGCACCAAGCCCTAAACAAAATGTGAAAATACCAAATTTACGTCTCAAATCCACGTCCATCCTATTGCAAAGCAAGGGAACGGCATTTCGCAAATTCGGGCAAGTGAAAGCCACACAGTGTCCCCTTTGCCTGTCATGAATTTATTTAAATTGCGACCTTACGGCTTTCATCAAGGTAGATTTCACGCAAACGAGTCGCAACAGGTCCCGGAGTGCCGGAGCCAATTGCCTGACCGTCTAATTCCACCACTGGCATCACAAAAGCAGAGGCCGACGTGAAAAACGCCTCATCCGCACCCTGCGCTTCAGCCACAGTAAAGGCCCGCTCCTCAACTTCCATTTGTGCCTCGCGGGCAAACCGCAAAACCGCGGCGCGGGTGATCCCATGCAAAATGTCATTCGACAGATGCCGAGTGATGATCTTACCACCCTTGACGATATAGGCATTGTTCGACGTGCCTTCAGTGACGGCACCATCTTCCACCATCCAGGCGTCATCACAGCCCGCAGCTTTCGCCATCATCTTACCCATCGATGGGTACAGCAGTTGCACTGTCTTAATATCGCGGCGGCCCCAACGTTGATCGGCAATGGAAATCACTTTGATCCCCACCTTAGCCACAGGGCTGTCTGCGAGACCGGGTTTGTTCTGCGTAAACAAGACAATGGTCGGCGGCGTATCTTCGCTTGGATAGGCAAAATCGCGATCAGATGCGGCGCCTCGGGTGATTTGCAAATAGATCAAACCCTCTTCGATCCTATTGGCACGCACCAATTCACGGTGCACCTCCAGAAGATGGGCTTTTTCTATCGGACTGCGCATGGCCAGCTCGCTCAAAGACCGCGCCAAACGAATGGCATGGCCCTCAAAATCAATCAACTTGCCATCCAGAACAGATGTCACCTCATAAACCCCATCGGCGAACAAAAAGCCCCGATCAAAAATTGAAACCGTAGCTTCATTTTCCGGCAGATAGGCGCCATTTACATAAACTGTGCGTGTCATTTTGTTATCCCCACAAGGCTGCAACAGGCGGGTGCACACCGGCTGCGTCAAATTTCAAAGGTTGATCACGATCTTCGGCCAAGAGCAGAGGGCCGTCAAGATCGGTGAATGCCGCACCCTGCGCAACCAAAGTCGCAGGCGCCATAGCCAAAGAGCTGCCCACCATACAGCCGACCATGATCCCAAAACCCGAAGCCCGCGCCGCGTCACGCAAAGCCAAAGCCTCCGTAAGCCCCCCGGTCTTGTCCAGCTTTATATTGGCAAAATCATATTTGCCCTGCATATCCGCCAAGGAGCTGCTGTCATGACAGCTCTCATCCGCACAGATCGGCAAAATGCGCTCTAGGCCCAAAAGCGCATCATCCTCAGCGGCCGGCAAAGGTTGTTCCACAAGTTCCACCCCTAGACGCAGCAAATGCGGCGCCAAATCCAAATAGACCTCAGCGCTCCAGCCCTCATTCGCATCGACAATAATGCGTGATTGGGGCGCACCACGGCGCACCGCTTCCAAGCGCGGCATATCATCAGGGGTGCCCAATTTAATCTTAAGCAAAGGCCGAAACGCATTCAAAGCCGCCTGCGCCTGCATCGCCTCAGGCGTATCCAGTGACAAGGTATAGGCGGTGACCTCAGGACCCGGTGCACCCAAGCCAATCAAATCCGAGACCCGGCGCCCAGCAGTTTTGGCCTCCAAATCCCATAAGGCACAGTCCACCGCGTTGCGCGCGGCCCCGGCAGGCAGGGCCTCGGCCAATTCCCTCCGCCCCACAGCGCCCAGCGCCTCGATTTGCGCCGTCACACTTTGAAGGGTCTCGCCGTAGCGCGCGTAAGGCACGCATTCGCCCCACCCCATAAATCCACCTTTCTCAATCCGTACGGTCAATACCTCCGCTTGGGTGCGGGACCCGCGCGAAATGGTAAACACCTGTGCCAATTGGAACGTTTCAGCTTGAACTAAAATATGCATGCAATGTCCTTGCTACTTCTGGCCCAAGTACTCTCGCCGAAGGCCCGGCCTGTCAAGCTGCGGAGTAGATTGACAGGCGGATCGCGCGCGGCGCTTTTGGCGCTGCACAATTTAGGTCAAAGGGCAGCTTGCGCTTACAGAGCGGCCAAAGCATCCACCAAAGGGCCCGCCCCAATGCGTATTGGGTCTACAGTTGGCAGGCTCATACGCGCTTCAACCTGCGCCAAATAGGCGATCGCTTCCGTATCAGACATATGCTGCGTGTTCACCGAGATGCCCACAACTTCGCAAGCCGGATTGCCAACCCGGGCCAAAGTCAGGGCCACATCGCGCAGCTCTTCCAAGGAGGGCTGCTGATATTCAGGCAGGCCGCGCATGTGTGTACGCGTCGGCTCATGACCTAAGATCAGAGCATCCGGCTGACCGCCATGAACCAAAGCCATGGTGACACCTGAATAGGAGACGTGAAACAGGCTACCCTGCCCCTCGATATGATCCCAGTGATCTGAATCATTGTCTGGCGTCAAATATTCAACAGAACCGGCCATGAAATCTGCAATCACGGCATCCAATGGCACGCCACCACCGGTGATCAAGATGCCCGTTTGTCCTGTGGCCCGGAATGTGGACTTCAGCCCTCGTTTACGCATCTCTGCATCCATCGCCATAGCCGTGTACATTTTACCGACCGAGCAATCCGTACCCACAGTCAAGCATCGTTTGCCACTGCGCTTTTTGCCATTGGCAATTGGATATTGCACGCTTGGCACCCGCACATCATGTAGCCTGCATCCATGTGCCGCCGCAGTCTCAACCAAATCCGCCTCATCTCGCAGCAAATTGTGCAGACCAGAAGCAAGGTCATACCCCATCGCCAAAGCCTCTTTCAGCACGACTTTCCATGCGTCTGAAATAATCCCACCTCGATTCGCAACACCAATGACCAAAGTCTTTGCACCCACAGCTTTGGCCTCGGCCAATGTCATGTCTTGAATGCCAAGATCCGCGCCGCAGCCGGCCATGCGAAATTGTGCAACGGCGTTCTCCGGACGCCAATCCTTGATGCCAATGGCAACTTTGGCGGCGAGCTGATCCGGCGCATTGCCGAGAAACAAAAGGTATGGGGTTTTAATCATGGCGATCTCCTAGCGCTGTTACGCGCAATCTACGCCAATATTTGCGCAGTATTGCCCATTGTCGGGCGCATTTTGATATATATGTGAAAGAATATACTTTATAATTAAATTATATTCGAATATAATTCCAGAACTTTTTAAAGTTCCGTCGAAGCGATCAGAATTTCAGCGCTGAGTCGCAAATCATCATCTTGAGCTTCGACAACCCGAATGCCCTTGCGGCTGGTCGCGCAAGATAATATTATAAAGAAAGCTGATCTTGTAATTTCGTTACCCGAGGTATCACATGTCATTTCGCTTGCAACCTACCCCCGTCTCTCGCCCAAATCGGTGCCAATTGTTCGGGCCAGGCTCCCGGGTGGCGTTCTTTGAAAAAATGGCGACTAGTGCGGCGGATGTCATCAACCTTGATCTTGAAGACAGTGTTGCCCCCTCCGACAAAAACACCGCCCGCGAAAATGTCATCCAAGCAACCCATGACGTGAATTGGGGCACCAAAACCCTATCCGTTCGCATCAACGGCCTCGACACACCCTATTGGTATCGCGACGTTGTCGATCTTTTGGAGCGCGCCAGCGACCGGCTCGACCAAATCATGATTCCAAAAGTAGGCTGTGCGGCCGATGTTTATGCCGTAGATGCTTTAGTCACAGCGATTGAGACAGCCAGGGGCCGCACCAAGCCGATCACCTTTGAAGTGATTATCGAAAGTGCAGCTGGCATCACGCATGTTGAAGAGATTGCCGCCAGCTCGCCACGCTTGGTGGCCATGTCCCTTGGGGCGGCAGACTTCTCCGCCAGCATGGGCATGCAAACCACAGGAATCGGCGGCACTCAGGACAACTATTATATGCTTCAAGGTGAAACGAAACATTGGTCTGATCCTTGGCATTGGGCGCAAGCCGCCATCGTTGCGGCCTGCCGCACCCATGGGGTTTTGCCCGTCGATGGTCCCTTCGGTGATTTCAGCGATGACGCAGGCTTTCGCGCCCAAGCCCGCCGTTCAGCCACATTGGGCATGGTCGGAAAATGGGCCATTCACCCCAAGCAAATCGTACTATCCAACGAAGTTTTCACACCATCAGAGGCCGCTGTTGCCGAAGCGCGTGAAATTCTTGAGGCGATGAAACAGGCCAAACAAAACGGCGAAGGCGCCACGGTTTACAAGGGCCGGCTTGTCGATATCGCGTCAATAAAGCAAGCCGAAGTCGTGGTCCGGCAGTTTGAAATGATCAGCGGCGAATAAAAGCAGCTGCGCACAGGTTTAAATTGTCGATGGTGGCCAGTTCTGTTGCACTTTAAGCAAGCTGGGGTCATATAGGTTGAAAGTCATAATATTGAGGCCAACCATGACCAACTATCTTGAATTTGAACGCCCTTTAGCAGAAATTGAAGGCAAGGCTGAAGAGCTGCGCGCGATGGGTCGTGACAATGAGGATATGGATGTTGAGTCTGAGGCCAAAGCTCTGGACAAAAAAGCCAGTGACATGCTGGAAGAGCTTTACACCAAGCTGACGCCATGGCGCAAATGCCAAGTGGCCCGCCACTCCAACCGGCCGCATTGCAAAGATTACATTCAAGAGCTGTTTCAAGAATACACTCCCTTGGCGGGCGACCGTAACTTTGCCGATGACCACTCGATCATGGGTGGATTGGCTCGTTTGGGCGACAGGCCAGTAATGGTCATTGGCCATGAAAAAGGCCATGACACCAAATCACGCATCGTGCGTAACTTTGGCATGGCGCGCCCTGAGGGCTATCGCAAAGCCATCCGCTTGATGGATCTGGCCGACCGTTTTGGCTTGCCTGTGATCTCACTCGTAGACACCCCCGGCGCCTACCCCGGCAAAGGTGCTGAAGAACGTGGCCAATCGGAAGCGATCGCGCGCTCGACAGAAAAATGCCTGCAACTCAAAGTCCCGTTGATTTCGGTGATCATCGGTGAAGGCGGCTCGGGCGGCGCGGTGGCATTCGCCACAGCAAACCGCTTGGTCATGCTGGAACATTCCATTTACTCAGTGATCAGCCCCGAAGGCTGCGCTTCCATCCTGTGGAAAGATGCCGAGAAAATGCGTGAAGCGGCGGAAGCTTTGCGGCTGACGGCACAGGATCTCAAAACCCTAGGCATCTGCGACCAAATCATTGCAGAACCCAAAGGTGGCGCGCATCGTGACCGCAAGGCCACCATGAAAACCGTTGGCGCGACATTGGGTAAGTTGCTTGACGAATTGGGTAAGAAAAGCCCGGATGGTTTGATGAAAGATCGTCGGCAAAAGTTCCTAGATATGGGCACCAAAGGTTTGGCCAGCTAATCGCCGCTTACCACATGGCTTTATTGGCCCGCGTCTGCTTGCTTTGGTCATAGGCGGCGGCGTCAATCCGGGCCTCTGCTCTCTCATCTGCCGTTGGCACGTAAAATATCGCCCATACTGGCGAACCAGATGCAGTATGGCTGCCTCAAAGGCATGAGAGCGCAGGATTGCCCGCGCCCGCGCATTTGGCTGTAGGCCTCCGCTACTGTCATCACCCCCACGCTGCGCGGGTGATGACCTTTTTGCTCGAATTACGCGACATAATCCGGAGCGGCTGTCACAATTGCACGGTCATTCACTCTGACCACATTGGTTTTCCCAGCCACAATAAACATTAAAGATAACCGGCCATCATCACCGCGCGAACTACCATCGGTGCCGTCAGAGACAACCGTACTTAAAATGCAAAACCGCGAGGCCATGATCCATGCTTGATATTCAGGCGTGATATTATTGGCCACTTTGAGCAAGCTGTCCGGTGCGCGCTGGCCTTAAAGCGCCTCCAGACCCGCGATATCAAGCCCCCGTGTCACTCGTAAAAGCCGACCTCGGCCATCAATTCGCGCGAGCGCACCTCAACCGCTTGTTCCACCAGTTCCATAAACTCGGCCACAGGTTTCCCCTTCGGGATGGGCTCCATAAACTCTACAGTTGCAGTCCCCGCCTTGCGCAACACGCTGCGTTTTGGCCAGAAGATGCCAGTGTTCAAAGCCACAGGAACGCAATCTTGCTGCAATTCGCGGTACAACACGCCGGACCCCATTTTATAAATTCTCTTCGCGCCCGGTGCCACGCGTGTGCCCTGTGGGTAGATCACCAATTGCCCAGGCGCCACACGCCCAGAGGCCACATCTGCAACCATCTTGCGGATCGCAGCCGCCCCTTTGCCCCGATTGACCGGCACACAGCCCAACCGATAGGCGTATTGCCCCACAATAGGGGTGAATAACAATTGCCGCTTCATAATGAATTTCGAGCGCGGAAGGCAGTTATAGATAACAATAATATCAAAAAAGGATTGATGTTTGGCGGCAACAAGAACTTCACCTTGCGGAATGTCACCTTGGATATTGACCCTAAGCCCAATCATCCAGCGTGCGCTCCACACAACCCACCAGCAATAGACATGCGCCGCCATAGAAGCGCCTTTTTGACTGATAAGCATTGGGATCAAGAAAATGATCGCAACAACCAGCATTGCCACATACATTTGCATATTAAACAGCAAAGAGCGGATCCATTGCAGCGCGTATTTCATCGTGCGTCCTCACAGGCTTTACGCGGGGAGTATCCCAAAGTGTCGCGCAGTATTGCCATCGACTATAAGACCAATACCCTGTCAAAACCAGCTTGAACCTTCAGGTTTACTCACGATTTGGATTCGTGAAATCAAGCGCGTGACAGAATTTTAAAAACATCTAAAAATCTTGTACTTTCAGAGCTGTCGTTATGCCGCTATATTGCTGATAATTTGTGGACTAATAGAAATAAAAGATTCGAGGTGGCTGTGCGATTACTTTGCCCCAAATGTTATGAAGAATATGAGGTAACCGATGACGTCATCCCGGGTGAAGGGCGTGATGTTCAATGTTCTGTCTGTAATGAGACTTGGTTTGTAGAGGGCGAACCCGCTCCGCTTGCGCGCCGCGCCATTGATCCAGGTGTATTTAGTATCCTGCAACAAGAGGTGCAGCGCGAGATGGCGGCGCGACAGGCAGACGCCCAAACAGCCATAAAACCTTCGCCAGCCCCTGCGCCAAAACCAAAGCTAAAACCTAAGGCGCAGTCAGCAGAACCGTTGCGAGCTAAGCCAGAGACACAACATAAGGCCAAAACCACAAAACCTGATCCAAAACGCAAGTATTTACCACCCATTGAGGAAGTCGACCCCAAACGAGCTAAATCATCGGTGTCACCTACAACCGTTGTAAATTCAGATCCTGAGGATGACGTACCCCCACTCGACAATCGGCAACGCGGCATTCTAGCCGCTTTGATTGTGCTCGCCATACTGGCTTCGCTATACATTTTTGCACCAAACCTAACAGATGCATTCCCGGCCTATACCGATTGGGTTAATGCCTATGTATTCTTGGTGGATGACATACGCAAATGGCTGCAAAATATCCTGCGAAGTGTCTTAGACTACCGGCAAAGCTTCGGTTAACCTTAAAACCGATCCAGCAATCTTTGAAGATACCCGCGTTCTTCTTCCGAGCGGTCAAGCGCGCCTGAGCGGCGGCGAATCTCGTCCATCAACTCTTGCGAGCGCAATCGAAGCTCCTCTTGCGGTACCATCTGTTCACCAGCGCCCAATTGCCCGTTGCCGCCAGAATCTCTGCCCAACGGGTCTCGGGTGGCACGGTCTTTAGAATCACCCTCCAATCTTTGATCATTTGGGGTCGCCCCTTGGCCTTGGGGCTGTTGCTCGGCCAATGTCTCACCCAGGCTTCGCATGCCTTCGCGCAGGGCATCAATCGCCTCAGACTGATTGTCCAATGCGCCCGGCAGATTACCCGTCTCAAGGTCTTCCGCCGCACGCTCCATGGCGCGGCCAGCTTCATCCAAGGCGCGGCGTGCCTCTTGTCCCGGTTCGGTGCCAGCCCCGGGAAAATTGCCCCTCTGGAGATCCAACTCACGCTGCAATTGTTTTTGCCGCTCGGCTAAGGATCCATCATCCTGAGACGACTCCGTCCCCTCGCCCGCGTCACCATTTTGACCTTGGCCAGGATTTTGAAATTCACGGAAGGTTTGATCTGATAGCCCCTGCTGTTGACGCAGGCTATCAGCCAAATTTTCCATCTGTTGCTGGCCGCCATCTTGGCCGTCTTGCCCCTCACCACCGGATTGGCTCTGTGATGTTTGCAGATTTTGCATTAGACGGTTGATCTCTTCTAGCAACTCCTGAGCCTCTGCCATGCGCCCCTCTTCCATCAATTGCTGCAAGCGATCCATCATCTCTTGTAGCTGATCTTCCGATACGGTGCTGTCATCGGGATCGGGCAGCCGCTCAGGCTGTTCTTCCGGCGGATTACGCTCCGCAAACTCTTTGAAATATTCCCACTGCGCTTGGCGCAACTCCTCCATCAACCGCGCAATTTCTTCGCGCGTGGCCCCATTCTTGATTGCTTCTGCCAGCTTGTCTTGTGCACGAGCCAGCTTTTTGGCCGCCTGATCAAGATCACCATCTTCCACCTCCAAAGCCAGCAGCCAGAGTAGCTCAGCCGAAGCCTCAAGGTCTTCTCGGGTTGTGCCCTCTTCAATCTGGGCAATGATTTTCTTCAGAATAATCCCATCTTCGAAATCGCGAAACACCTGCTCAGGCTGTTGCAATATGGCCCGCAAGATCTGCGCCACCCGCCGACGATTACTCTCAGACCATAGAAGATCTCGACGTTGCTCGGTCAAAGCCTTCGCCAAAGGATCAAAAAAGCGGCGCGCGGGCAGCTCAATTTCAAGCGAGGCAGATAGGCCGGTTTGCCCACGGAGATCTTCAACCTCCAGCACAAACGACACCGGCAGATGCGCCCAAACATGTTTGGACAAATTTTCAGTCAAAATTTCAGTGAAATTCGAACGGTCGCCGGAGATTGTTAACGGCAATGACAGTTCAATATCCTGCTGTGACGCGGGAGCCGCCGCCAATCCATGCCGCCGATCAACCTCTGCCAATTTGAGTCGCACCCAAGCCCGGCCAGAGGTCACGCCAAAATCATCGCTGGCCGCGAATGTGAGGTCAAAAGTCCCATCACTCTCGCGCTCAATCTCACCCACCACCTCGGCCTTCGGCGATAAATCTGCGATCATATCCAAGTCCCAACGCGCCTCATCCGGTCCCAAAATGGCCAAGCCGCCAGATTGCGTCACCAAAAACTGGTGATTTTGATTTGCAGCACTGGGAAGGTTTTCAACGCGGCCAGAGACGGTTTCATCCACGATGTGCTTACTGTCATCGCCGTATAGGCGGACCATGATCATGCTATCTTGCGGCACGCTTAACCTTTGGCCGATCACACCATTGAGATAGAGGGTTGGGCGATTGGCATAGGCGGGCGGTTGCATCCAGACTTCCCAGCTCGGCCCTGGCATCACCACGCCCTCAGACGCGCGCGGTGCGCCATTCAATGCATAGGAGGTACCAAACATCACCCCAATAACGAAGATTAACAGCGCCATATACCGCAGCGAGTAAGGATCTTGTGGCGCGACTTGAACATCTGGCCACATAGCTTTCGCCGCTGCAGCCTGGAGATGCATTTGCGCCAAATGCGCCTCCCAAAGTGCCGCCGACTCCGGGTCATCGCGGCCAACGGCCTGAACATCTTGGAGCGCCGCTAGTGGGCGCCCCGGCAGGCTTTGGTCCAATCGCGCCCGTGCTTGCCCGAGGCTTGGCCAGTAAAATCGTGCCCAGATATACCAAATGCACCACAAGCATAGGCAGGCGGCAGCACTGAAACTCAGCCAAATTGCCTCTATCGACCACAGATCCGGCGCGCCCAACAACAGCGTTCCCATGATACATAAAATCAGTGAAAAGAGCGGCCAACACGCCTGCGCAACACGCTCAACCCAAAGGCCTACGTAAGTCATCCCAAGGGCAAACTTTGTGCTGCGCGGTAGTGGTGTCGCCATAAAAGCCTCCATGACGTGACGCGATTATACCCACTCAGGAATTATATCTCGATTAATGATGTCTTCCAAGCTTGGTCGTGCGCGGATAACCGCAAATTGATCACCATGCACCATAACCTCGGGCACTAAGGGGCGAGAATTATATTCACTCGCCATAACTGCGCCATAAGCCCCAGCACTTCGGAATGCGATCAAATCACCTGCATGCATTCGCGGCAGGGGCCGGCCCTTGGCAAAGGTATCGCCACTTTCACAAACGGGGCCAACAACATCGTAAGGCTGATAAGCAGCTCCCGCCTTCGGCTCGATGATGGGCACAATTTCGTGATGCGCCCCGTACATTGCAGGGCGGATCAAATCATTCATTGCTCCATCGACAATCAAAAACTCGCGATCTTCGCCCTCTTTCACGTAAATCACTTCGCTCACCAAAATACCCGCATTGCCTGCAATAAACCTACCCGGTTCAATTTCAATCTCGCAGCCCAGATGGCCAACTTTCTCACGAATCAAAGCGCCGTAGTCTTCAGGAGTAGGGGGATGTGCGTTATTGTTTTCATAAGGGATGCCCAGCCCACCCCCAAGATCTAAGCGGCTGATTTCATGACCATCAGCCCGTAGAATTTCTGTCAGTTCGGCCACTTTTTCATAGGCCAATCCATAGGGTTCAAGCTCGGTCAGTTGCGAGCCGATATGTACATCAATGCCGATAACTTTCAACCCCGGCAGAGCGGCAGCCAAAGCATAGACTTCACGCGCCCGCAAAATTGGGATGCCGAATTTATCTTCTTTTTTACCGGTTGAGATTTTTGCATGGGTTTTGGCATCGACATCCGGATTGATGCGAATTGTAATGGGCGCCACGTGGCCCAGAGAGACCGCCACCTCCGACAGCACCCGCATTTCCGGTTCGCTCTCAACGTTAAATTGACGAATACCGCCCTTAAGCACCAATTCCATTTCAGCACGAGTTTTGCCCACACCGGAAAACACAATCCGATCTCCGGGAATACCTGCTGCACGCGCGCGAGTATATTCACCAGCCGACACCACATCCATACCCGCACCCGCCTCCCCCAAAAGCTTCAAAATGGCTTGATTGGAGGCGGCCTTCATTGCGTAGCAAATCAAATGATCCATGCCATGCAACGCGTCATCAAACAGCTTGAAATGCCGCAGCAATGTGGAGGAAGAATAGAGATAAAAAGGCGTGCCAACAGCAGCCGCAATCAGAGAAATACCAACGTCTTCGGCGTGCAAAACGCCATCACGATATAAAAAATGATCCATCATACATGCCTTATTGGGTCTGACTTGCGCATATCACGCTACAAAATTCAAACAACACCTTTGCCGTATTATTCTCACACAGGTCAATTTTTGGGTTGGCTTCGAAGGTAGAGATACAGCGGCAAACCGCAGCTCACCCCGATGCCAAAGGTCGCAAAGATTGAGATTAAATGCCCATACTTCCGGGTTTGGGACACCTCATAGAGGATCCAAACTGTAAGAGCAGTGGCCGCGATAGTAAGATCCCAAACCAAGCCACTGCTGGCCGCATTGGCATGCCATGCCGCAACCATAAGCCCAAGATTGAGGCCATCAGTCTGAAACCAGCTGACAAAATAATACATAGGGTGCACTGCACCCCAAACAGCCAAAGCCAAATAGATTATTCGCATCACGGGTCTCCTCACTTACTGGCGGCCACGGCGCGCAAATTGGCCAAGGCCACAGGCTGTTCTGGCTCCCCATCAGCACCGCAGGCGCACAGAGCTATAAAGGCTAAACAGGTTAGATATTTCATGCCAAAGCCGCCTCCCAGCGTGCAATTTGAGCACGAACTTGTGCGGGCGCCGTGCCACCATAGGACATGCGAGACGCGACGGAGTTTTCAACCCCAAGCACTTCAAACACATCGTTAAAAATTTCAACATGGACCGATTGCATCTGCGCCAACGTCAAGTCAGGCAGATCACAGCCCTGCGCTTCGGCCATTGCCACCAAGCTTCCGGTGACGTGATGCGCATCTCTGAAAGGCATTCCCAGTGCGCGCACCAGCCAGTCGGCCAAATCCGTGGCGGTTGAAAAACCCGAGGCGGCCGCCACTTTCAGGCTGTCACGGTTTGCCGTCATATCGCTGACCATCCCCGTCATCGCAGCCAAGGCCAGCATCAGATTATCGGCGGCATCAAATACCTGTTCTTTGTCTTCTTGCATATCTTTTGAATAAGTCAGCGGCAGACCTTTCATCACCATCATCAAAGCCACATTGGCACCAAAAATCCGACCAATCTTGGCACGAATTAATTCAGCGGCATCGGGATTTTTCTTTTGAGGCATGATTGACGAGCCTGTCGAGAATCGATCCGACAGGGTTACAAAACGAAACTGGGCCGAGGACCAAATCACCAACTCTTCTGCAAAGCGGCTAAGGTGCATGGCGCAAATACTGGCACAGCTGAGATACTCAAGCGCAAAATCACGATCCGATACGGCATCCAAAGAATTGGCAGCGGGCCGATCAAAGCCTAGATCTTTTGCCGTCATTTCACGGTCTATCGGAAACGAAGTGCCAGCCAAAGCCGCAGCCCCCAATGGGCTTTCGTTCATCCGTTTACGCGCATCTTCAAACCGTGACTTATCACGCGCCAGCATTTCGACATAGGCCATCATATGATGACCCCAAGTCACAGGCTGCGCAGTTTGCAGATGGGTGAAGCCGGGCATGACCCAATCCGCACCGGCTTTGGCTTGTTGTAAAAAGGATTTCATCAGCGCCTCAAGTCCCAAAATCGCCGCATCCGTTTGATCACGGACCCAAAGCCGAAAATCAGTGGCCACCTGATCATTGCGGCTGCGCCCCGTGTGCAAACGACCGGCAGGCTCCCCAATCACCTCTTTAAGCCGGGCTTCGACATTCATGTGAATATCTTCAAGCTCCACCCGAAACTGAAAATTTCCTGTTTCAATTTCTGACAATACAGTGAGGAGCCCTTCCCGAATAGCTGTACAGTCGCTATCTGAGATAATACCAGCTGCCCCCAACATGGCGGCGTGGGCGCGGCTGCTTTTAATATCTTGGGCGGCGATGCGTTGGTCAAACCCAATCGAGGCATTAATTGCCTCCATTATTGCGTCTGGTCCGGCAGCGAAGCGTCCGCCCCACATTTGATTTTGGGATTTGGTCATGAGTGAAACCTTTGGGAGTGTGATATGCGCTACTTACTTACTGCTGTTCTCTATACGGCCCTTGCCACCACTGCAAATGCAGACATCGCAGCACTGGAAGGGCTGCGCACGGGTGACATGCGCAAACTTCAGTTTCACAGCGAGATAACGAAGGCCCCAGAGGTCGCCTTCATCCGTGCAGATGGCTCAGAAGGCGTTTTGTCTGATTATAGCGGCAAAGTGGTTGTGCTCAACTTTTGGGCCACATGGTGCGCGCCCTGCCGCAAAGAAATGCCAGAGCTCTCGGCCTTGCAATCCACAATGGGCCGCGATGACTTTGCTGTAGTCACCATAGCCACCGGGCCAAACACACCCGCAAAGATTGCCGCGTTTTTCGACGATATCCAGATCGATAACCTCCCCGCCCACCGTGACCCACGGCAGGCTTTGGCACGTGAAATGGGGGTTTTGGGATTGCCAGTCACGGCCGTGCTAGATCGAGATGGACAGGAAATCGCCCGACTTCTCGGGGATGCCAATTGGCACAGTGACAGCGCCCTGGCCATTATGCGGGCGCTCATCGCGCCATAGATTGAACCTCATGATGCCGCTGGCAGCCAAGGGCATGGTTGTTAAACAAACCGCAGGCCTCCATCCACGCATAAATAATAGTGGGTCCACAAAATTTGAAGCCAGCCGCCTTGAGATCCTTTGAAATCTGCAAACTCAACGGGGATTGGGTGGGCACATCCGCCAAGGTTGCATAGCCACCAACCAAGGGTTGGCCCTCAACATAGGACCATATACGATCCGAAAACGGCATCTCGTCCGTCAACCGTAGATAGGCCTGTGCATTGCCTATTGTGGCCTCAATCTTGCCACGGTGGCGCACGATTCCAGCATTTTGCAGCAGGATCTCAACCTCCGCCGCCCCCCAAGTCGCTATCACCTGCGGATCAAATTCAGCAAAGGCTTCCCGAAAAGCATCTCGCTTTTTTAAAATGGTGATCCAGCTCAAACCCGCCTGAAACCCATCTAAAATCAACTTCTCCCAAAGGGCGCGGCTGTCATACTCCGGAACCCCCCATTCTGTGTCATGATATTCAAGATAAATTGTATCTATTCCGGCCCAGCCACAACGTTCCATTTCACCTCCAATTTAACTCACGTTAGGGCTGTTGAGAGATGTTGCCAATACATAAGCGAGGCGCCTCATGACCTGAGGCAATTATAAACTGCTCAACCCTCACCTTCCCAATCCGCAGAGCATAGCGGTGGCAAAGCGTGACACCAACGTCTTAAGTGCCGTCAAAGGCTCGCTAGGCCATGGGCGCACCGCATTGGTATTTCAGCCGGTTGTGCAGGCCCGCGACACAAACAAGATTGTGTTTTTTGAGTGACTAATTCGAGTGATTGATCCGGTCAAACGCCATATTTCCACCCGAGATTTCATCCCTCTTGTTGAGAATAACAAAATGGGCCGGATGATTGATTGTGCGATGCTGTGGTTGGGCTTAGCCATGCTGGTTAAGCAATCGACCTTGCGCATGTAGATCAACACGTCCGCACAATCTATTGGGTATCCGATATGGATTTGCACCCTTGGGGATGGGATTTGTGGTAATCTGCAGTTGGCAAAGAACCTGATACCGGAAATCACCGAGCCAAGCGTCATGGCGGCCCCGGAGGAGGCCCGCTATTTCATGAATGATATGCAAAATTAGGGATTTGCTTTGCGCTAGATAATTTTGGCACGGGCCAAACCTCATTTCGGCATTTGCGCGACTTCTTTTTCGACATTATCAAATTGGACCGCAATTCACAAATTGCATTGTGCAACCCTCGACTATCAAGCGCTAATCCAAGCTTTGAGTGGCATTGCCTCGAGTTTTGAGATGTTTTCTGTGGCTTAAAACGTTGAAATCGCACCCGACGCGCGATTGCTGGCCGAGCTTGGGTGGACTGTCTGCAAGAATATCACTTCGTCGCCCCATCCTTCACGCCCTCATGGCGTCAAATCCCATGAGAAATGATTCTGTGTCATAATTTTGCCGCATCGCAGCATAAAATATTGCATTTGCAGCATTTTCAAATTCACGCCATTGTCATTTTAAGATAAAATTCTTACACATGCCTCAAAGTGAGAGCCGAACTGCGCATATCCAACGACCCTTTGTGCTGAAGGTAGACCTAATTAAAGAGGAGAGTCTTTATGACAAATATCGTAATCGTATCTGCAGCCCGGACTGCCGTGGGAAGCTTTGGTGGCGCTTTTGCCAATACACCGGCTCATGATCTAGGCTCTTCCGTTCTGCAAGCTGTTGTCGCACGCGCCGGGATCGATAAATCTGAGGTGAGCGAAACTATTTTGGGTCAAGTTTTGACTTCAGGTCAAGGCC
>Ga0208414_1000816_pt1 | contig 27262 bp, 22 predicted proteins | sample AntAceMetag02UKE_FD_184770 | JGI IMG/M metagenome (GOLD analysis project Ga0208414, IMG submission 184770) | Saline lake microbial communities from Ace Lake, Antarctica - Antarctic Ace Lake Metagenome 02UKE (SPAdes) (version 2) | ecosystem: Environmental > Aquatic > Non-marine Saline and... | reverse complement strand
GCTTGAGGTGTTCAGACCAGTGGTGTTGTTTCGTGGTGAGTTCTGGCATTGTGTTCTCCTATGAAGAAAACACGCATGATGCCGGAATTAATACTAGAATTTTAGGTGTAGATGCCCTGACGCTTACATTGCTTCTGCCATTGCACGATCGGCTATTTCTTCTAACCATGCTAAGTCTACGCTTTTGTGAGACTCACAAATAAACCAAGGTTCACGGGAATCGGGTTCTAGCATGATGCCGTGTTTGATTAGGTTCATTGCGAACTCGGTATATAGCGTGCTATTTGTTTTTTTCCAGTCACGGTAGTTGGTTGGAACAATATTGCCGAAGTGAATGCCGAACATTGAGTTTGGTCCTGCGAACTTGTGGACTATTCCATGTTTGGTGAATACACGACTTAGTACATGCTGTATGTCTGCGCCTACTTTGTTGATTGTTTCAAAGACATTGGTTTCATTCAGGATGGTTAAGGTAGCTTTTGCAGCACTTAGCGCGATCATGTTAGCGGTGTATGTTCCGCCATGAGTCACGCCTTTTTTATCTAGGTTTATTACATCCATTACATCTGCACGACCGCCAAACGCCGCGACAGGGTAACCATTCCCCATGGCTTTAGCGTAGGTGGTTAGATCGGCTTTAATACCGTACAACTCTTGCGCGCCACCTTTGGCAACACGGAAGCCTGATTTTACTTCGTCCATAATGAGTAAGGAGCCATTGGCGTCACATATATCACGTAGCTTTTGCATGTATTCTTGGCTTGAAGCTATGCTGCCGCAGTTACCTAAAATTGGCTCTATAAGAATGGCCGCTATGTCGTCACCCACTTTTGCGAATACGGCATCGATTGCTTCAAAGCTGTTCAAAGGTACGGTTTCTAGATGCTCACGGCTTGCTTCTGGGATGCCCGCACCAAAAGACTGGATCTCCGGGGCTAGCCCTGATTCAGCGTCCCAATTATCCATATCCGGTTTCCACATCATTTCGTCATACAAGCCGTGGAATCCGCCTTCTACTAGCACAATCTTATTGCGGCTCGTATAACCACGGGCGGTCCGTACCGCGGCTAAAACCGCTTCGGTGCCCGAGTTAGCAAAGCGCATTTTTTCGATGTTTGGGCACATCTTTCTCACCAGTTCGACCACTTCAGAGTCTAGGTCAGTTGAAAAGCCAGAGATGGTGCCGCGTTCAGTAATCACTTTAATAACCGCTTGGTCGATACGAGTGTCGCGGTAACCAAGAATAATAGGACCGTAAGCTAGACGAAAATCTACGTATTTTTGATCGTCAGCATCTGTGATGGTGCAACCTTCGCAGCTCTTAACGAACACCGTATTGTCTTCACCCCAATAGCGATAGCTATCGGCAACACCCATTGGCATATTGGTATGGGACTGTTGCAATAGGCGGTATGTATTTGGTTTTGATGACTCGCTCATGTATCGACTCTTGAATGTTTGCTGATCCGGTATTTTGACTGCGCGTATAATACAGGACAAAGTACTGACAAGTTAATTCCCTATCTGCGAGTATTCCGTCCATGACTCAATCGAAAATCTAAAAGCGTCATTGATTCCCACCTGAAAGCATTCAATAGGCACTGACAAGTTAGCTCCCAATCTGTCAGGATCTGTCGTATGACCCAATCTAAAATGTACAAGCACCACAGATTTCCAAGCGAAATAATCCAATATGCCGTATGGATTTACCACCGATTCAATCTGAACCATCGTGACGTTGAGGACCTACCGGCCGAGTGGGGCGTGCCCGTCAGCTATGAGGTCATTCTCCTCTGGTGTAATAAGTTTGGTTCGAAATATGCTCAAAGGTTAAGAAGGAAACACCAAGGTTATGTTGTGGCGACACTTTCTTCATTGATGAGGTGTTCACTAAGATTCAGAGAAAACAGCATTACCTAACGCGGGCCGTTGATCAGGATGGTGAAGTGGTTGATGTATTCCTCCAGGAAAGGCGTGACGGAAAGGCCGCTAAACGTTTCTTTAAGCAGTTATTGCGTAAACACACAGGTGAGCCCAAGAAGGTCGTCACGAATAAATTGATAAACTACAACGTGGCTCGCAGAGAGCTTATTCCAGAGACGATTCACGACACAACGCAATGCGCCAACAATAGAGCGCAGTTGTCGCACGAGCCTACATGGGAGAGGGAGTGTGGCATGCAAAAGCTCAAGTTAGCGGCACAAGCACAGCGGTTTTGAGTGCTCATGCAGCGCTGTACAATTTGTTCTATCTAGGTAGGCACTTAGGGTCAGCAGAAACCTGCCAACATTTTTGGCTGCGTGCCTGTGCGTCTTGACAAAACGCAGTGGCAGTGTAGGAAAGCCTAATCTGAGTTTTCTCGATTTGAGTGGTTAACTTGTCAATACTTAGCGGTGCACTTCTTGTAAAAGCAGCTATGTCGGCATTACGATTGAAGCCGATCGTAGGTGTTGACATTTCTTTTGCTGTTAGTACTGAATCAAAGGCAAAAGGGCACAGCATATTAGTGTTTAAGTCTTTCTCTTTTTCTCAATTTCACATGTAAGCTAAATATTTCGGTGGGTCTAATATATTAGGCCGAATGTTTAATTTGCAAAGCTCTTGCAGCCTTTAATGCGACGTGCTTTTTGTGTAATTGAATCATAATTCACTTTTGCAGCTAACCTTCAGTTCTTTTCCTGAGCGCTAGGTAATTGACTGGCTCATTCTCGCTGGCTTTTTTATTTTTAAAGCTGCAAATGCAGTCGGTAAGATAAAAGGTAAAGAAACCTTAACTGTTCAAAGTTAGTAACAACTATGAAAAATATACTCTGGAATTTTGATGTATATTATTTATCGCTGGCGACTTCAGTTACAGTTGTCCGCGGCGGCGAGTTAGAGTCAAGGCGACAATCCATGCTGCGAAACAAACATGAGAAAAGAAAGTAACAAAACCTACTCCCATTCCGAAAGCCGTTACCGCTTGCCATGAGCTCGCTATCAGCATCAGTGTTCCTAACCCAATTAAGGTTAGTCTGGAAGTGCCGGCAGGCACTGATTTGAGAAGCAACTTGGCCTGTTTTGATTGGGCAGCTGCCAACGAAAACATGCCAGTCAACGCCAACACAAACCCCAATAAGAAAGTCATAGGCTAATTTTTCTGGATTGTGGTGTAAGTGGCTGAGCACTTATTCCTGCGCTCGTATGGACTAAATTCTCGAGGCCTCTTGCAGGATTGGCATTTGGAGTGACAAGTTTTGGCCACACTCCACAAAGAACCAAACCAAACACAATTGCTGTCAAGTCGAAGCCCGCACGAGCCCAGTCACCCGCTGCCAGCGAATTACCAAGATGGGCCTCTGAAGTTAGCGCATTGACTACTGGAAGTAAGAGGCAAAGTGCAGCAAGAAATGCGACCTGTTCCCGCCACGCGCGCCGAAGTTCTCGTGCGCCTGCATGGATAAAAGAAAGCCCCCAAACAATGAACAGCATGTCTAGCTCCCAAGCGGCCCGTTCTGGAATATCAAGTGGTAATAACCGATTGGCCCAAAAGTAGGTCGCAACACCTAGAGGTAACCCTACGATGATTGCCAGATTGGTGCGCTCTATAAAAACCAAAGTCCGTGGAGCTTCCATTCCTTTTTTTAACTGAGTGCGTCTCTTTTTGGCCCATAATAAAAGGCCGGTAGCGATCATGCTGCAGCCTAATAGTCCACTGAGAAAATAAGTCCAGCGTAGCCAATAATTTGCAAAGCGACCTTCGTGTAATGCTAAAGTGCCGCGTAAAAATTTTGCGTCTGCCGGCCGTTGCAAAGAAGGCGTTAGAACTTGACCGGCAGCATCAAAGTGTATGGATTTGCGGCTACTCTCACGCGATATCCCGTCATTCACAGCATCAATTCTAATAACAGAACCTTCTTCGCCGGGGTTGAGAATTTCGACACCTCTAATCAAGTCATCTGGCCACTGCTGTTGGACGTATGCCATCATGTCTCTGATATCTGCTGAAGCCGCTGCAGCGCCGGTTGGCTCTCTAATTTCGGGGACTGGATTCCGGTGTGAGTTTAATTGTGAGACTGCCTCGCGATCTAATCCTAGCGTTAAAAACATAGTGCCAGGAGAATATTGAATGAGAAAAAACAAGAGACCTGAATAGGTAATCATTAACATGAATGGCAATGCTAATACGCTGGTCATATTATGGCTATCTAGCCAAGATCGCTGACCTTTTCCTAGTCGCAGCGTAAAAAAATCCACAAATATTTTCTTGTGGGTAACAATACCTGTAATGATCGCGAGGAACATAAAAAGTGTGGCGACTCCAACGGTGTAATACGCGACTTCATAGGGCATGTAATGCAATGCGTAATGCATTTCATACAATCCACGACCGCCGTTGGTATCTCTGGCGCCAACGGGCGCACCACTTACCGGGTCTAAGGTCTCTCGGAAAAATCGATCACCCTCTTCATTAGGTTCGTTGTAGTTCGCAAAAGCGGAAACAGAAGGGTTTGAGCGAACAGTGGGGAGCCCAATGAAATAACGGCGAGTATTCTCAGTTTCAGCATCCAAATAACTAATTGCACTGACAAGCATAGATTCATTAGTCGGGAACTCGCTTGGGCTCGATAATTCCGGCTTCATCCAGCGGTCAATTTCGTAAGTAAAATACCCGAAAGTTCCCATAACAAAGATAAAGTACAACAGTATGGAAAAGACTAACCCTGACCAGGTGTGCAGCCAAGCCATTGATTGGCGAAATGCGCCGTGTAAACCTGCTGATTTTCTCATTTACTTCACCATCAAAAACAAGAAATACATAATTACAGTGCTACTTCCAATAATGCCGATAATCTTGCTAAGTTTGAATTCATAAAAAGACCACATCGCAATTGCGCACCAGGATAAAAAGCTAAACATCGTCATGATATGAACGCCTTGAGGTATTGGCATCCAGCCTAGTGCGTCAAATAGTGTTGCACAAAGCGCGCCAAATACACTTGACCACAAAAAACCACCAAAAAAAGCGAGTAAGAGTCTGGCGGTAATATTCCAGCGATAACTCAATGGCTGTATGTTTGCCAAATTCAAAGCGGTGGGCCTCTTGTGAATAAGTAGTCTTTACTCTGCTTTGCGATCGCGATTAGCACTTTTTCCAGTCAATGCCGGGGCAAAAGTTCAGTTAAGATCTGAAGAGCCTAACCCATGAACTTCCTTGATTGCTGGGCTTGGCAATCATGGCTTGATTTACCTGTTACCGTGCTTTATTGTAATGCGAATCATTCTCATTAGCAATTTGGGTTGATTTAGAGGTAACAAAAAGCGTGATCTTAAATAGAAATCAATCACATTTAATCGCTGTTATGCTGACTACGGGTATCATTTTGCTTGGGCTGCCCAAGCTTTATTGTGAATCTCTGGATATTGGGGCCAGGTGGAAATAAGGGAGATGAAAGTAAATCTGCCGCTTTTAATGTGGGTATATAATATTTATGGTCTTCGCGAAGTTGGAATACTCTTATAACGGAATACTAACAGCTGCCATTTCTTAATTTTCAAGATGGCATCTCATCCCTATTTGATTGTCAGCAACTCGAGGAATTTGATTGTGTCCAGAATAAGCTTTAGCGTTGAGGCTGCTTTTATTCGGGTTTTGGTACTGACAAGTTAACTCCCGATCTGGCAGGGTCTGGTGTATGGCCCAATCAAAAATGGTCAGCGTCACCAATTCCCACCCGAAATCATTCAATATGCCGTGTGGCTACACCATCGATTCAAGCAGAGTCACCGCGACGTCGAAGACTTGCTGGCGCAGCGGGGTACCACCGTCAGCTATCAAGCCATTCGTCTGTGGTGCAGTAAGTTTGGTTCGAAATGTGCTCAGCGGTTAGGAAGAAAACATCAAGGCTATGGTGACACTTTCTTCATTGATGAAGTCTGTGAGAAGATTCACGCAAAGCAACATTATCTTTGGAGTGCTGTTGACCAAGGTGGAGGAGTGGTTGATGTATTTCTGAAGAACAGGGGCGACGCAAAGGCCGCTAAACGTTTCTTTGGGCGTCTATTGCGTAAACACAGGGGTGAGCGACGTAAGATTTTCATGGATAAATTGAGAAGCTACCGCGTTGCCCAAAGAGAGCTAATTCACGATACAATTCACGATGCAATTCAGTATGCCAATAATTGAGTTGAACTATCGCACGAGCCTACACGGGTGAGGGAGCAGGCATGAGGAAATTCAAGTCTATGGAGCGAGCTCAGAGGTTTTTGGGTGCTCATGGTGCTGCGTACAATTTTTCAATCTAGGTCGGCACTTGGTGTCAGCTGAAACCTAGATGCCTTAAGAAGTGTGCTGTTTGCTTTGAGAATAGCAACCAGGAATGTAAACATTTTGTGTCTTGAGCAGAACCGTGATTATTTAAAATCTCGGTTCTTTTTTTATGATGCAATAATAATTTTACAGTTTGATATACGTTTAGATCATAACTTTTTCGGAGAAACTGTCCGAGTAATAATGGAGTTTAGTGGTGATGGGAATTAAAAAGATATTTGCTTACGTGCTTAGCGTTACAGTCTTTATGGTTGGAATTGTAAGTGCTGCAGAAGTTAACGTTTATTCGGCACGAAGCGAGGACCTGATTAAGTCAGCTTTGGATCGGTTTAGCGAAGAAACTGGTATTGAAGTTAACTTGATTACCGAGAGCGCTGATGCGCTGATCCGTCGGATTGAGCTTGAGGGCTTTAACTCGCCGGCCGATGTCTTACTAACGGTTGATGCGGGAAGGCTCTTTCGCGCTAAAGAAGCTGGTATCCTTGCTCCAATAGATTCCTCTATTCTGCGCGAGCGGATACCTGCTGCGTATCGTGATCCGGAAAACCAATGGTTTGGATTATCGCTTCGCTCGCGAGTCATCATGTTTGATAAGTCGCGGGTCTCCCCGAGCGAGATAGAGAGCTATGAAGACCTCGCAGATCCAAAGTGGAAGGGCGAGATTTGTATTCGCTCGTCGGGGAATATCTATAACCAATCGTTACTTGCGTCGCTGATAGAGCACGTGGGAGAGGAGGCGACGGAAGCTTGGGCAGTAGGTTTGGTTGCTAATATGGCGCGTAGACCGCAAGGGGGAGATCGGGATCAAATACGTGCCGCGGTAGCAGGGCAGTGTAAGCTCGCCATAGCGAACACTTACTATTTAGCTGGTATGTTGAACTCTGATATTGCTGCAGATGTCGAAGTGGCTGAGCAGATCGGTGTACTGTGGCCAAACCAAGGTGATAGAGGTGCCCACATGAACGTGAGTGGCGCTGGCATGATAAAGACCTCGAAAAACCCAGATGAGGCGCGTCAGCTGATCGAGTTTCTCAGCGCCGACTACGCTCAGCAGTGGTACGCGCAAGTGAACAATGAGTACTCGGTGCGTACCGATATTCCAGTGAGCGCCACTTTGCAGCGGTTTGGTGAATTCAAAGCGGATTCGTTAAACCTCGAAGCACTTGGGCGTAATAATGCGGCCGCTGTTCGCCTCGCTGATCGCGCGGGTTGGCAGTAATATTTTTTGCTTCGAGATAGCCGATTATGAATGAATTGATAGAGTGAGTTTAAACGCTCTCGAAAGTCCGCGAGTCACTAGGCCAAGGTTTTCTCTTATGAAGCCTTGGCCTTTGTCATTGATCGCCTTGTCTTTGATACTTGCTACGCCTATTTTCGTCGTTCTTTCTTCGGTGTTCTTCTCGGCGGGGGATATCTGGACCCACCTTTTCGAGACAGTGCTTGCCCGCTACATTAGTAATTCTTTCGCGCTAATGACAGGCGTCAGCATTGGTGTGCTCGCTTTAGGGGTTTTGCCAGCGTGGCTTGTTACGGCCTATCGATTTCCAGGTAGCAAAGTTTTCGAATGGGCGCTGTTGCTCCCACTTGCTATTCCGGCTTATATCATCGCTTATACTTACACGGGTATGTTAGATGTGGCGGGGCCTCTGCAGAGTAACCTGCGTGACGCATTCGGTTGGAGCTATGGCGAATACTGGTTTCCTGAGATTCGGTCAATCGGCGGTGCCATAGCGATGCTCTCACTGGTTTTTTACCCCTATGTATACCTGCTCGCGCGCGCAGCCTTCGCCGGACAGTCGGCCAGTGTAATGGAGGCGGCGCGAAGCCTTGGCTGCTCTCAGCGCTCGGCATTTTTTCGCGTTGCTCTTCCTCTTGCTCGACCGGCGATTGTCGTAGGCCTTAGCATCTGCTTGATGGAAACCCTTGCAGATTACGGTACGGTTCAGTATTTCGGGATCTCTACATTCACGACAGGGATCTATCGAACTTGGAATGGTCTTGGAAGCACCGTGGGTGCTGCGCAGCTAGCGGCGTTGCTTCTTGGGTTCGTATTTATTCTCGTATCGATCGAGTCATGGTCGCGTAAGCAGGCACAATTTTTTAATACCGGGAGTAATGCGTGGCCAAGTCCCGCGGTACCGTTAGTTGGTGGAAGATTATTTATTGCCTATTTGGTTTGCGGGATTCCCGTTTCACTAGGGTTCGTTGTGCCGCTAATACAGCTTTCAATTTGGGCCTCGATCACCTCTGACTCGATCATGACTGCGGACTTCGCCGGTTATTTATTTAATAGCTTAGCTCTCGCTGCTATTACGTCGGCAGCTGCGCTGATCCTTGCTCTGTTTATTGCTTACGGGCGGCGCTTGTATCCGACGCAGCTTTCCAGCGTTGCCGCTCGGGTTCTGAGTCTGGGTTATGCGCTGCCAGGAACTGTGGTGGCGATTGGTGTCTTGGTTCCGTTCGCATGGTTAGACAACCAAGTAAGTGCATTTATGGTTGCCCGCTTTGATTTCAATACAGGGCTGCTGCTAAGCGGTACCGCTTTTATTCTCGTTTTTGCTTATCTCGTTCGATTTTTACCGATAGCGATGAATACCGTTGACGCGGGACTCACAAAGATTCGACCGTCGATGGATGAGGCGGGTCGTAGTATGGGTTTGGGGCCAATGACTATTTTGCGTCGCCTTCACATGCCCATCATGCGAGGCTCGCTAGCAACTGCTTTATTGCTCGTCTTCGTCGATGTGCTTAAAGAATTGCCCGCGACACTTCTGCTGCGGCCATTTAATTTCAACACGCTTGCTATTCGTACTTATGAACTAGCTAACGAAGAAAGGTTAGCAGACGCGGCAGGGCCCGCGCTTACGATCGTGTTGGCAAGTCTGATTCCTGTTATCCTGCTCAGCCGTTCGCTTGAACGGGCGACGAATGTCCCAAGTGTTGGGGAAAAGCCTAGATGATGGATTCATAAAAATGGCCCCACCGGCATTACAGTTAGACAACGTAAGTGTCCGCCTAAGCGGCCATCTAATCGTCGATTCTGTATCGTTTAGCGTATCTGCGGGTGGGATAGGCTGCCTGCTTGGCGCCAGCGGCTGTGGTAAGACGACACTGCTAAGAGCTATCGCTGGTTTTGAACCTGTGAGTACTGGTGAAATATTATTGGATGGGGCTGTCGTGAGTTCTCCCTCGGGAGCACTTGAAATTGAAAAACGCCACGTCGGTATGGTTTTTCAAGATCACTCGTTGTTTCCGCATATCAGCGTTGCTGAGAATATAGCCTTTGGAATTCAAGCTCTCAGTAGTCCGATGCGTGAGGCCCGCGTAAAAGAGCTCGCCGGCCTGCTAGAGATAGGCGGTCTCCTTGGCGCTTACCCACATAGGCTATCAGGCGGGCAGCAGCAGCGCGTTGCTATCGCCCGAGCACTGGCACCTCGCCCAGAGGTTTTGCTCTTAGACGAGCCTTTTTCGAGTCTCGACGTAGAACTACGAGAAACGCTTGCCCGTGAAATTCGTTTGGTCCTAAAGCAAGAGGGCATTACAGCTATGCTCGTCAGTCACAACCAGTTTGAGGCTTTTGCAATGGCCGATGAAATTGGCGTTGTTAAGTCGGGGCGACTGCTGCAATGGGACAACGCGTTCAATCTCTATCACACCCCTGCTTCTCTCGCCGTCGCCGATTTTATAGGCGAAGGTGTGTTAGTCGATGGACAGATGATCGGCAAGAATGCAGTGGAGACTGAGCTAGGCATAATCGACACGCGCGAGATTGAAAACTTTAAGCTTCCCGATACGAAAGAGATATCAATACTGCTTCGCCCGGATGATGTACTCCACGATGATGCCAGTCCGATCAAGGCGCGCATAGTCGAGAAGGCTTTTCGCGGTGCTGTATTTCTCTATACATTGGAATTAGAGAGTGGCAAACGTGTCTTATCGCTCGCTCCGAGTCATCATGACCATGATGTTGGAGAGCCTATGGGTATCCGTCTCGATGTTAAGCACCTTGTTGCCTTCCCCAAGCTGCCTTCCCCAATTTGCCGCTGAGATTAATGCGCGGTGCTTTATAACGATTGGGATCTTGGAATTACTTAATGAGCTAGATGCTGATTTGAACTTGAAGTGCAACAAGTTCTACATTGGATTCGAGAAGGGTGGGCAGGCGCTCAATTTTGTAACGATAAAGCCCTTGAAAAAAATTCTTAATTTAAATATTTCCATCCTTCGAAGTGACGAGGCTGATACTGTGCTCGATGAGGCGAGTGTGGATACTCTTGAATATCAGCCCAAATGGAGCCGGTATAGACGTAGGCTTAGCAAGCAGGAAATTAAGTTTAAGCGAGAAACGATAAAGGCCATTTGTAAACTTGCCTATGAGAGGCGGACCAGCTAGCCACAATAAAAAGATGTGGATAGCTTTCAAAATCCAGTAAATAGCATTGTCGGAACTAGTGATAGTAGCGGCACAAGACAGTAGCGAAAATTAACACGGATAGATCTGTAGATAGATTAGATTTGTCTAACAAGAGAAAGGTTACAGTTGAAGCAGCATGTGATGCGTCTAAGCTCGAAGCTTCTGCGCAATTGCTAGGATGTGTTCGGCGGTAGTCCCGCAACAACCCCCAACGATATTTGCTCCCTTGGCAATCCAGTCCATAGCAAATTCACTATATAATTCAGGAGATAAATCATCCCGCAAGGCCAGAAAGCCATCAGATTTCTTCTCTCCCCCCAACAACCAATCTTGAGGCACTCTCGTAAACGCATTTGCATAGCCCCCAATAAATTCAATGTCAGCTGCAGCCAATACTGGTATCGCATCACTTATGCGCTCAGGCAGAGAGCAATTACCTAATACACCAGTAACATCAAAAGAAGCCAAGGCCTCAAGCGCGCTTTTTAGTGGTTCCCCGCTCCGAAGAGTCGCTGGAATCTCATCATGAAGAGTAAGGCCGATATAAACGGGTTTACCTAAGCCTGTTACGCCAGCTGCAGCAGCCACCGCCTCTGCAATAGAGGACATAGTTTCGCAAAGGAAGATGTCTACATAGGGTTGTAACAATTCAGCTTGTTTGCGATATAGAGGTTCGATTATCGCTCGATCTAATACTAAGTCTGGGCGAAAGCTGCCATTTTGAGGCGGTAGACTTGCCGCAATCTCAATCTGTCTCCCAGACTCGTTAACAGCCTCGACAGCTAGCTTGCCAGCTAATTCATTCAAGGCATCATATTGATTTTCTATACCAATTTTCGCTAAGTCAGCAAGAATTACCCCATAGCTGTTAGTAGTGATTACCTGAGCGCCAGCTTCGATATTTTCGTGGTGAATTTCTTTAATGACATCCGGCGCGACCAACAACGCGTTGGCAGACCAAATAATTTCGGAGATCTCAACCCCTTTCAAACCTAGCGTTTTTCCCATTCCCGAATCGAGGAGTGTCACCGTATTAGAGATCATAAGTTGCATTCCAACATTTTTTTGGTACTAAGGATCTTGCTCGCTTTACAAACGAGAAGAAAGCGAATTATTTGATTATAGAGCACTATGATTAAATGCATGATGCTAACTAGCAATTAACTTCTTTGCATTTGTAGATAGGGTACTGACAAGTTAACTCCCAATCTGCCAGTATTCTGCTCATGACTCAACTAAAATTGTATAAGCGCCATCGATTCCCGCCCGAAATGATTCAATATGCAGTCTGGCTTTACCATCGATTTAACTTAAGTCACTGCGACGTCGAAGACTTGATGGAGCAGCGGGGCATCACTGTCAGCTATGAAGCCATTCGCCTCTGGTGCAACAAATTCGGATCGATATATGCCCAAAGATTGAGAAGAAAGCATCAGAGATATGGTGACACCTTCTTCATTGATGAAGTGTTCATTAAGATTTAAGGGAAACAGCATTGCCTTTGGAAAGCAGCGGACCGAGATGGCTAAGTAGTTGATGTATTCTTGCAGAAGAGGCGTGACGCAAAGGTCGCAAAACGTTTCTTTAAGCGGCTACTGCGTAAGGTTGTCACGGATAAATTGAGAAACCATGGTGTGGCTCATGGAGAGCTTATTCCAGAGACGATTCACGACACAAGGCAATACGCCGACAATAGAGCGCAGTTGTCGCACGAGCCGACGAGAGTGAAGGAGCGTGGCATGTGAAAGTTCAATTCAGCAGCGCAAGCGCAGCGGTTTTGAGTGCGCATGCAGCTGTATACAATTTGTTCAACCTTGGACGACACTCAGTATCGGCTGAGAACTTTCGCTTTTTCAGACAGCGTGCCTTTGCGTCTTGGGAAAAGGCAGCGGGAATATAGTAGTTGAAAATAACGGTTTTTTTCAATCTTGGTAGTTAACTTGTCAATAGAGTTAATAGCGATACTATTACGCAAGGTGGCGTCAAATTTATAGGACGTACCAAGCCTTCATATAGTAATTTAAGTAGTAACGAGGTTGTCGAATTAAATGAAGCCGGTAAGTCTATGTTCATATCTAAATTTAAAAGAGTGTAGTTACCATAAACCCCCTTTCTTTTTCTGCAACATTACAGGGAACATCTACCGATCGCAATTATGCCGATCGCCAGCTATCACTAATTCTCGCGAGATACTCAATCAGTACGGTTAGCAGCACTATACTGCCATACCAAGCACAGCTAATTATCCGCCACAATTGAGACTTTTAGCTTGTGAGTGATTCTGATTGAAATTGGTGAGTCGAGCTGAATGAATGACGAAATAGTATTAATACGTTGGGCTAAGACCCCAAAAACTCTTACACAACAAGACAAAACATTCTGTATAGTCCGATTATAGAAATGTCGAACATTTGTCCATAATTAAGTAATTTTGGGCATACACTATTGAACTTTTGGTCAGAGGGAAATATGATTTTCGAGCTATCGATGATGTTGGACAACTCAATATGAAACAACGTGTAGTTGCATTAGCAACGATGAAAGGTGGCAGTGGCAAAAGTACCGCTGCATTGTGTTTGGCCGCTCATTGGTGGCATGCAGGTCGCAACGTGGCGGTGATCGACGCCGATCCACAGCGCTCTATACTAAGATGGCAGTCAGCTGGTGATGTTCTAGGCATGTTGGAATGTATTGCCGCAGATGAAAGTAATATCGGCGCCACCATCACCGACTGTTTGGAGCGTGGCATTGAGCGTGTTGTTGTTGATACGCCAGGCTTTCGCGCAGCTGTGACTGAAATCGCTATCAGCATGGCTGGCCTATGTCTTATTCCCGTCCGTCCATCCCCAGTAGACTTCGAGATTGCAGCTGATAAAGTCGAGATGATCGCTAAATTACGTGCTGACGGCAGTGAGGGGCCCACCTCCTATAGATTTCTTATGACTCAAGTGATCCAAGGAAGTGTTATTTCTCGTCATATGCGAAGCGAGATGGCAGCCGCTGGTTATCCCCTGTTGAATGTTCAAATGAGCCACCGCGTAGCCTATGCAGAAGCTGCCCTTAGTGGCTCAACACCGACTTTGGAACAACCCGGTGGTGCTGTAGCCAAAGAGATTGAAGCGCTTGCAAGTGAAGTTGATGCGTTTTTGGAGTAATACACAATTATGAGCAAAAAGTTGCCAGGTCTGAATCGTCACGCACCAAACATTGATGCCGATAATAATACTCAAGCTGACCCCACGTACAGCGCTAGTGCTAAACCAAAGCCACGTGCAAAGCCAAACAAAAGAAAGCAACCTGATCACATTATTAAGGGATCGGTCTTGGTAGCTGAGCGAGCTATTGACCCAGAAAACCTGTCGCCCAAAAACAACAACACAGTAATAAACGAGCGTCTTGCAAAGGCGATGATTATCGTCAATCAGCAAAGTAATCTAGCAATGGCTGGTGGGTTCTTGCCAATCCCATTGGTCGATGTAGCATTGATCACAGGTATGCAAATTTCAATGCTACAGAAATTAAGTGCGCTTTATAATGTCCCATTTCAACGGAATAGGGCAAAAGCCATCCTCGTGTCACTTATTGGCGGCTTTTTATCCTACATGACTGGTGCTGGTTTGGCAGGTTTGTTGGCGAGAGCCATACCTGTTTTAGGGTGGGGCGTCGGTATAGCGACGATTTCAGTCCTAGCAAAAGCAACTACGCACGCCACTGGCGTAGTATTTATCCAGCATTTTGAAAGTGGCGGAACGTTGTTGGATTTCGACCCAGTTGCAACCCAAGATTTTTATAAACAAGAATTCGAAAAAGCCCAACAGTAAAAGGCAACAGCCGATTAATTGATTGCTTAATCAGTCTAAGCGAACTCATGATGAAATCCCCCATTACATGACCTCCCCTTGAAAAAGGCAGGGACGCGGCCTGAAATTAAATTTTGGTTTTTGAAGAATAAAACCCGCTAACTAATCAACGCCGTCACGAGGTAACCCAACGGGTACTGACAAGTTAACTCCCAATCTGTCAGGATCTGTCGTATGACCCAATCTAAAATGTACAAGCGCCACAGATTTCTACGCGAAATAATCCAATATGCGGTATGGGTTTACCATCGATTCAACTTGAGTCACCGCGACGGAAAGGCCGCGAAAAGTTTTCTTTAAGCGTCTCTTGCATAAACACAAAGGCGAGCCACGCAAGATTGTCACGGATAAATTGCGGAGCTATGGGGTGGCTCATAGAGAGCTGATTCCAGAAACGATTCACAACACTACCCAATATGCGAACAATCGAGCGGAGCTGTCGCACGAACCGACGAGAGTCAGGGAGCGGGGCATGAGGAAGTTCAAATCGATGGAGCAAGCACAGCGCTTTTTGAGCGCTCATGCTGGCGTGTGCAATTTTTTCAATCTAGGACGATACTTAGTGTCAGCAGAAACCTATCGATATTTTCGGCGGAGTGCCTTTGTGTCTTGGGAAAAGGCTGCTGGAATAGAGTAGTTGAAAATAACGATTTTTCTCAATCTTGGTAGTTAACTTGTCAATACCATTTCCAAATATCCGGCGCATTCAGCCAGAACACGATGTTTCCCGAAACTATGTAGATTACGTTAATTTTGCTACGTTTCAAGCGATGACAACATCACTTCGCAATCTAGCTTCAAACCACTTAACCAGTCTTGAGATGTTAGCTGCGCCTGACTTAACCCCGACAAGAGGTGAAACATATAAAATCCAAACCAAGCTTTTGCGATATTAATACGCTGCAGGTCATTGTGCTTTGGTAACTCACTTTGTAGCTTACTTGCCACCTGTACTATAAACGCATCCATTTGCTGCTGAAAAAACTGAATATCAAACAACGCATTTTGTAATAACGCAATTGAGAATTCACGGTCTTCTTCATAAAATTCATACAAAAACTGAGCAAAACTTAAAAAGTAATTGAATCCGTTTTCTTCTTGTTCGGCAATCCGTAGATGAGCCATTAATCGTAAATCAATTTTGTCATGAAACAGTGCGATATTGAGTGCTTGCTTACTTTTAAAGTGAGAAAAGACAGTGCCTACTCCCACGCCAGACTCCTTTGCAATCAGCCTTGTTGATACATTTGCAAAGCTTTCTTCTTTGAATAAGCGCCCCGCTGTATTTAAGATCGCATCACGGGTTTGTCGCTTTTTATCATCTCTATTCACAATTTACTCAATGTTAGTTGATGGGGTAATTGTACGCATTTTGTAGGAAAAAGAAAGTTGAGCTTGCTCATTGATCGTGCTCAGTTTATGCTGTGATTAGTTCTTAGTCATACGAAGTAGGGATGAAAATGATTGTTATTAATGGTGCAGGTATCGCCGGTTTAACTTTGGCCAATGCTTTACAGCTTAAGAAAATTGACTACCTACTTATAGAAAAAGCCGAGCATTTTAGTGTTGTTGGTGCAGGGATATTATTGCAAAACAATGGATTAGCTATTCTAGATGCGCTTGGTTTGACTCAATTTCTTGATGGATTTGATGTTTCTCAAATGTGTCTTGGGTTCAAAAATACCATCAACTGTATGCAAGCTGACCGAGCCGGTTTGTTATGTAAAGTGGTGGATCGGACACATTTGCAATCGTTACTGCTTAAAAATATTAACTCAAAAAAAATTAAGTTAGGCAAAACCATTACTCAAAAAGAAGTGAGTAGTCATGGTGTTGAAGTCACTTTAAATGATGGGCTAGTCATTAAGGGCGATTACTTAATTGATGCTGCGGGCATTAATAGCAATCTAGTCAGTGAGCCTGAGTTATTTGATACTCACCTTTGGTGCTGGCGAAGTATTGTCACGCTAAAAGCCCCCATTAAAAGTTCGGGCGAATATTGGTTTGGTAAACAACGTGTAGGTTTTGCACCTATTAGCAAAACTCAAGCCTATTTATTTCATGTGATTAAATTAAATAGGAATGAAACCCCGCAAGATTTTCCAATCGAGCTAAGACATGCGTGGATTAAAGCTAAACAATCCAGCATTAAAGATATAGATAAGCTCTCGTTTGATAATGCTCGATGGTTGTCACATTCCTTGCAAGACCGAAAAATACAATGGGGGCAAGGCCGGTTAATCGCCATCGGCGATGCTGCTCACGCCATGACGCCTAACTTAGGTCAAGGTGCTGTATTGTCGATGGAAGACGCGATGCAGTTAGCTCTTATTTTAGAAAATACAAAACCATCGTCTTTAGATGTTGCCAAGTCATTAAAAGAAAGTAGGCATAAACGCATAAAAAGTACACACAAGCTAAGCCGGGTATTTGGCAATATTGCGCATAATGAAAATGGGATTATAAATATCATTAAGCAAGTAGTATTCAAGGTGATGCCCATGCAGATGGGCGTAAAAAATCAGGTTAAGTGGATGAATGAATTTAATATTACATTAAGAGGTTTCAAAAAATGAAAAGAACATATTCGCACGTTATCTGCTTTTATTGCACTTGGTAATATATCAATAGAATCACTAATAGGTGTGAGGATACTGACAAGTTAACCTCTAATCTGTCAGAATTTGAGTAGCAAATCTACCACAGTGATGTGCAAGCGCTTATTGCATAGACACAAAGACGAGCCACGCAAGATTGTCACGGATAAATTGCGGAGCTACAGCGTGGCTCATAGAGAATTGATACCGGATACGATTCGAGATACAACCCAGTACGCGAACAATCGGACTGAGTTGTCGCACGAGCCTACGAGAGTGAGGGAGCGGGGCATGCGTAAGTTCAAATCTGAGGCGCAAGTACAGCGGTTTTTGAATGCACACGCTGGCGTATACAATTTGTTCAATCTAGGACGACATGTGGTGTCAGCGGCGAATTATCGTTTTTTCAGACAGCGTGCCTTTGTGTCTTGGGAAAAGGCAGCGTCGATATAGAAAGACCGAGTCGGGGTTTTTCTCGGTTTGGCTGGTTAACTTGTCAATACCTCCATTGCGCTAGTATTATATGGACCGCTTACTGTTGGTAAAAAAGCGATTTGTATTTCATTTGGTTCGTTCATCTCTTATGGATGGTTGAATTGGTTAGGAGGTTCAAAATTAGCGAACAAAAAATTAGGGTCAGTTTAAAATCTATAAGATCTGCTGGTCTAATTCCGCAGTCTGTGTTGTTTGTATTTGTGGCTACGATAATGCTTTCAGGCGCAATTAGATTGCTGGAAGAGAATTTAGGAATCAGCTTCCACCCTTGGGCTATGGGCGGGATATCTGCAGCTATCGTTGTCCCGTTAGCTTTCTTGTACCTAGAGAGGAAGTTAAATGGCAACCAGATCTGATTGGCTTGGTCCGCGTCTGATTCATGGCTTAGATGTAAAGTTCATTATGTAACTTAAACTAGAATTGATAAGAAGAATTGATGTGAAGTTACGGGGTTTTGCTTTTTAAGAAGTGAAGGGGACACTCACAACTTAGCAACTTAATTCGCCAATATTTCGCACCATTTGTCGAACAAAACCCTAGAAAAAAAACTGTCATGGGCTAAATCCTTGATATGCTTTTTGGAGTTCAGGGTCTTGAATTATTTTTGAACGAGCTTGCCAATCGATTATCTATAAGCCCTCAGGCCTTCGGAAAGTGGGTCAAAAAAGGAGGTGCTTTGCAAAAGACAAAAAATCTCGAACTGATCGACCTGCAACCTTAAGGTGTTAAGCTGTGAGCGGCCTCTATGCTTTGATCTAGACAACTTGCCAGTATAGAGATACCTTTATTCTTCCTACTTCAGAGGTGCTCACCAAATGCGATCACGTCAATTCATCGAGTTACTTAGCAGCCTGTTAATCCTATTTGGTTTGGCCGGCCCAGCATATGCCTCGTCGCTGGCAAAACAGGTCGTTATTCACCGTGATCAATGGGGTGTGCCGCACATCCGCGGAGAGTCCGATGCTGCCGTTGTGTTCGGCTCCGCCTGGGCGCAAAGTGAAGACCATTTCTGGCAGCTTGAAGACACCTACATAAAGGCGCTTGGGCGCTACGCCGAAATGGTTGGGGATTCCGGGGTCAGCAGTGATCTCGACGTCGCGCTTTTTGACATCGTCGCAAGTTCGCAGCGCGATTTCACTTCGCTTCCGTTAGAAATACAAACGCTTGCTCGCGCGTTTGCCGACGGCTATAACTTTTTTCTTGAGCGCAATCCGGATGTAACTCCGCGTCTCATTACCCGAATGGAACCGTGGCACGTGCTGGCTTTTGAGCGCTACATGATATTGCCGCGCTTGTTAGGTGCGGCACATGCACCGTCCCGCGAGGTGACGCGATTGGAAGCTGAGGAGCTCGCATCGCTAGGCTCGAATCAATGGGCAATTGGGCCCGACCGCACTCGCAACGGCACCGCAATGCTGTTCATCAATCCCCATCAACCTTGGTATGGCTCAGGTATGTTCACCGAGATGCACGTGAAGAGCGATTCAGGTTGGGATTTTTCCGGAGCAATGTATCCGGGTGCACCGTTCCCAACCGCCGGTTTTAACAACCATCTTGGTTGGGCCTATACGGTCAACGAAGCGGATATCTCGGACGTGTATCGACTGACCTTTGATCATCCAAGCGATCCTGACCTGTATCGTTATGGCGACGATTGGCGGCGTGCAGAGTCTTGGGAGATTGAGCTCGCTGTGAAGGGCGAAGCCCAGCCGCGGGGCTATCAGCTGCGCAAGAGCCATCATGGCCCGATAACCAAGCAAGAAGACGAATCGCATTTTTTTGCAATAAAAGTACCGCGACTTTACGACGGTTCGCGTATGGTGCAGTCGCTTGCCCAGTCGCGCGCGACGAATTTCGACGAGTGGTACGCAGCAGCATCGAGCCTCCAGCTGCAGACGTTCAACACAATGTATGCCGATGCTGACGGCAACATCTTCTATCTCTACAATGGCACGGTCGCGAAACGTAAGCTTGGTGTTGATTGGACGAAACCCGTAGACGGTTCCGATCCTGAACTGGAGTGGGGCGACTTCCACCCTATTGAGGAGCTGCCGCAGGTCTTTAATCCAGCTTCAGGCTTCATGCAAAACACTAATTCGACCCCGTTCACAACAACCGACGATGGGAATCCGTCGATGTTAGATTTCCCAGCCTACATGGTAGAAGATGCCACGGATGACAAGCGTCGGGCGCAAATGTCTCGCTGGTTGCTGCGCCAGGCTAACGATGTGACGTTCGAAAAGTGGCAGGAGATGGCGTTCGACACGACGCTTTACTGGCCGATGACGGAACTACCGCGTTATCAACGCCGCTTCGAATCGTTGCAACACACTCATCCAGAGCTGGCGAGCGAAGTAAGGCCCTATCTCGAACACCTCCTCGATTGGGATTACCGCAGTTCACTTAAATCGACTCAAACAACACTCGCCGTCGCGTGGTACGAGGAGCTTTACGGCAGAGGCTATCCGGTTGAAACCTTGAAAGAGGAATTCGTGGCAGACATCCCCGCGCGATTTCGCGCGCTTGCTCGCGCAGCGAAGACGCTGGAAGGTCGCTTTGGCACGTGGCAGGTCTCCTACGGCGACGTACATCGACTTCAACGGCACGCGCCTTATGGCAGTTCTAGCAGCGTTCCGTTCGATGATCGTAAGCCAAGTCTGGGCGTGGCGGGCGTGCGCGGTCCGCTTGGTGTTGCTTTTACTATTTATCATACCTCGCCGACGGATGATCCTAATCGGCAATTTGAGTATGCAACTACCGGGTCGTCTTATAAGGCGGTTTATGAGTTCCATCCGGATGGAGTGAAGGCCGCGAGCTACTTGCACTACGGGCAGAGCCACAACCCTGAATCACCACACTTTTTCGATCAGGCAAAACTCTTGTCGCAACGGCGCTTCAAACCGGCGTGGTTTCACTGGGATGATGTGGTTGCAAATACGAAGCGAGCCTATAGTCCGGGCGATTAAGCGAAGAGGATTAACGGGACATTAGGGGACTCCCTAAACCTACCCCAGTTTGACGCGCACTTTTTAAAGTGAATCAAAGGGGTCGGAGTACTTTGATTTTGGAAACCGAAAGGTTCAAAACTGAGGTAGAAGCGCTGATAGGACAAAGAGTCCAACCACTCAAACGAGGTAGACCTCGGAAAGCGATAGTGAAAAATTTACTCTGACCCTATTTATTTAAAATTTACTCTGACCCTATTTATTTTTGAGTTATTTATACCATCACAAAGATCCTGACAAGTTGACCCTTAATCTGTCAGGATCTGGCGTATGACCCAACCTAAAATGTACAAGCGCCACAGATTCCCGCCCGAAATTATCCAATATGCCGTATGGCTGTATCATCGATTCAATCTGAGCCATAGAGACGTCGAAGATTTGATGGCCGAGCGGGGCATCACCGTCAGCTATGAAGCAATACGCCTATGGTGTAATAAATTCGGACCTCAATATGCTCGGAGATTGAGGCGGAAGCATCAAGGATATGGCGATACATTCTTCATCGATGAAGTCTTTGTGAAGATTCACGGTAAGCAGCATTATCTATGGAGAGCCGTCGATCAGGATGGTGAAGTTGTGGATGTGTTTCTCCAGAAGAGAAGAGACGGAAAGACCGCAAAGCGCTTCTTTAAGCGGTTGTTGCGTAAACATCGAGGAGAACCCAGGAAGATCGTCACGGACAAATTGAGAAGCTACAACGTGGCTCATAGAGAGCTGATTCCTGAAGCGATTCACGATACAACCCAGTACGCCAATAATCGAGCTGAGCTTTCCCATGCGCCCACACGAGTGAGGGAGCGGGGCATGCGTAAGTTCAAATCTATGCATCAGGCACAGCGGTTTTTAGGTGCGCACGCGGCGGTCCATAACTTATTTAACTTGGGTAGACATTTGGTGTCGGCGAAGAATTATCCGTATTTCCGCCAGCGTGCTTTTGCGTCTTGGGAAAAGGCAGTGGCGATATAGAAACTGATTGGCGGGAATTTTCGAGGATTTAGAGAGTTAACTTGTCAATACCATAACGGTATCTGCAACCTGAATAAGCAACCAGGCCACCACGGCATACACTGCGACCACTCGAAAGACCTTGCGGCGCTTTAATTCTTCGAACAGCTTGCCCATCGTTGGGGTCCTGTTTCTGGTTAATTCTTTAGCGACAGAGTCTAGCATATACCGCTAGAAAGCCTATATTTCTACTTTTCAGCGCCAATTTTGCGGATTATCAGGCTTATGGCCAATGTGCGCTTTGTAGATCTAAGGGATCATACGGTATCTCGTATCTGCCCTCTTTGATTCCCTGCATACTATTGTGGACGAATGGTTTAGGCCGTGTGAATTGTCAGTTAATGCTCCCCTAAACGCCAAGTCAAAGTGGAATGATTGGCAGTTCGCACAAGCGCAATTGTCTAAATAGCAGAAACCCCATCCTTCACGTCCCCTATCTACACCACAATATTCTATGATTATTGGCAGATTGCAGCCATTTGAGGTCAATATCCATTGTGCCTCGCAAGCTTTCTTGCGTATGGCCGGCGGTGTAGACTTGTAGCCTATTGATAGATTAAGGCCGGAGAGCCTAACAGGCATGCCCCCAAAAGATCCCAAACAAAGCGAAGCAGCGAGCACCTCACAAGCGCAGCCGTCCATGTTTATCCAAGATGGCTTGTCTCTAGCCATACAGCATCAATCTGCAGGACGGATTGGTGAAGCCGAGAGAATCTACCGGCAGATTTTAGAGGTGGAGCCAAACCAGCCGGTTGCTCTGCATTTGCTTGGCGTGATCGCTCACATGGCTGGACAGAGTGACATCGCGATTCAGCTAATAAGAACAGCCATTGATCATGCCCCTGAGTATCTTAGCGCGCACGGTAATCTGGGAAAGGTATTTCTCGAGCTAGGCAGATTTGATGAGGCTATTGCAAGCTATGGAAAAGCGATCGCTATCAACCCAGACTATGCTGGGGCGCATGCGACCCTCGGCCACGCCCTACATAATTCTGGCAGGACCGATGAAGCGATAGCCAGCTATAAGCGTTCTCTAAAACTAGATTCCAAGGTTGCCAACACACACTGCAACCTTGGCAATGCGTATCTAGACAAGGGAGAATTCGATGCCGCTGTGGCAAGTTATCGCAGAGCATTAGCGATTCAGCCTGGCTTTGCTCAGGTGCATTGTAACCTCGGCTCGGCCCTGAAGAATCAGGGCTTAGTGGAAGAGGCGATCGCCTGCTATCAGCAGGCGATCGTGTTAAAACCTGACTATGCACATGCACACAACGATCTGGGTACAGCGCTACAAAAATTAGGGAATGCCGAAGAAGCGGTCGACAAATATCGCAAAGCGCTGTCACTGAAAGTCGATTTCGCCAGTGCGCACTGCAACCTCGGGAACGCGCTGTGGAGTCTTCGTAAGTTAGAAGAAGCCGCCGCCAGTTATCGTATTGCCTTACAAATTAGCCCCTCGATGACTGAGGCAGCAGGCTCACTCGGCTCGGTGTTGCTCGCCATGGGAAAAACTAAAGAAGGCTTAGAAATGGAAAGAAGTGGTTTTGGCGTGATCAATTTCGATGTCCGCAAAGGCGTCGACTATAACTTTGGAAATAGCGCATGAAACGCATCGACCGAGGATTAACTGAGCCCAGCCCACATTTCATAGGGAGCTGGAGTATCGAGCCGCTATCACTCTGTGACGATCTAATTCACTTTTTCGAAACACATAAAGCCAATCACACGAAGGGACAGACGGCTGGCGGGCTGAACACCGAATCTAAGAACTCTACCGACCTCGCCATCCGGCCACGAGACCTAGAACTGCCTGACCATGAGTCACTGCGAAACTATATTGAGTCGCTGTTCGATTGTTACAAAGACTACCTAGAGCAGTGGCCCTTCCTGGAGAGTGTCTTGCCTAGCGCCGAGATCGGCTCATTCAATATTCAAAAATATGAACCAGGCGGACATTTTATGAAGCTTCATTCGGAGCGCACAACGATCGACACATCGCACCGCGTGCTTGCCTGGATGACCTATCTGAATGATGTCGAAGATGGGGGCTCTACCCGCTTCGAACATCAAGACTTCGAGAGCCAGCCAGAGAAAGGGAAGACGCTAATCTGGCCAGGGGAATGGACCCATGCCCATAGAGGCAATGTTGTGAACTCAGGGGTCAAATACATCATTACCGGCTGGATGCATTTCCCGCCCTATGCCTAGCACGTACTGACAAGTTAACCTCCAATCTGTCAGAATTTTAGTATGAAATCTACCACAGTGATTTACAAGCGCCACCGATTCCCACCTGAAATCATTCAATATGCCGTTTGGCTTTATCACCGATTCAACCTCAGTCACCGCGACGTCGAAGACTTGATGAGCAACGGGGCATCACTGTCAGCTATGAAGCCATTCGCCTGTGGTGTAATAAGTTTGGCCCTCAATTTGCCCGTAGGTTACGACGAAAACACCAAGGGTATGGTGACACCTTCTTCATTGATGAGGTGTTCGCTAAGATTCAGGGTAGGCAGCATCACCTATGGCGAGCAGTGAACCAAGATGGCGAAGTAGTTGATGTATTCCTGCAAAAGAGGCGGGATGGAAAGGCCACAAAGCGCTTCTTTAAGCGGCTATTGCGTAAAAGTCGAGGCGAGCCGAGGAAGATTGTCACGGCTAAATTGAGAAGCAACAACGTGGCTCATAGATAATTAATCCCAGAGACAATTCACGACACTACCCAATACGCTAACAATCGATGTGAGTTGTCGCACGAGCCTACAAGGGTTAGGGAGCGGGGCATGAGCAAGTTTAAATCTGAGGCGCGAGTACAGCGGTTTTTGAATGCACACGCTGGCGTATACAATTTGTTCAATTTAGGGCGACATTTGGTGTCAGCGGCGAATTATCGTTTTTTCAGACAGCGTGCTTTTGCGTCTTGGGAAAAGGCAGTGGGGGTATAGTAGCTAAAATAACGGTTTTTCTCGACCTTGGTAGTTAACTTCTCAATACCATTTTAAGGGCTTCAAAGGTGTAGCCGTCATCAAATAGCTTAGCTGATCGTTGAAGAGTGCCAAGTTGTTCTCTTAGTTGTTTTTCAAGTTCGGATGTGGTCAACTTTCGCTTCGTCATTAACTTAAGCCGCCTACTATAACTGAATTTTTAGAGTGTAGTTACCATAAACATCCTCTCTTGTTCTGCAACATTACAGGGAACGCCTAGCGATCGTAATTATGTCGATCGCCAGTAAATTAATTCTAGATCCAATAAAACTAAGCTTTGTTGCGTAGGTTAAGCGCAAGGTTTATTCTCATGTTCTTGTTAAAAAAGATTTAACACTATGATAAAAATTATAAGAAAAATTCGCCAAAAATTACTGATTGAAAATAAATTTAACAAATACTTATTTTATGCAATGGGTGAAATTTTCTTGGTGGCGATTGGTATTTTGATTGCTCTGCAAGTGAATAATTTGAATACTATTCATTCTGAAAAACAAAATTTAGATAAGTACCTAGAAAAAATCTCATCGAATATTAAAGATGATATTTTTACCGCGCAAAGAATGTTGGAATCTAGAATGGAAGTTGCAAAGCTTTGTGATAGGGCAACTAAATTGATAGTTAACAGAGATTTTAGTGACCAAGTTACTATTACAAATGCACTGTTTGCAATGATAATAGAACAACCTATAAACTTTAATCGCAGTGGTTTTGAGTCGCTTAAAAACTCTGGATACTTACGACATATTTCCGACTCTGGATTAGAAAATTTGATTTATAAATACAACAATGCCGTTGATCAAGTTTTATATGAAGAGGCTAGTTTACAAATGTGGGCCAATGAATTGGAATTAGAACAACACAAAAGTGGATTTAGTGCTAAATGGCTAGAATTAGAGAATAAACCCAATCGGAAATTAACTGATATAGTTGGAAATTATAGCAACGAACTTTATCAGCACCCAGGGCATAACATTACTCTTTCTCTGTTATTTAGAGGTCATCTTTTCCCGGAATTTTTAACAGGATTTTATGAAGAACAAATTACTATTGGATTAGAACTTATAAAAGCCCTTGATGAACACAAAAAATAGTACTGACAAGTTAACCCCTAATCTGCCAGTATTCGAGCCATGACCCAATCCAAAATGTACAGCGTCACCGATTACTGCCTGAAATCATCTTACCGTCAATAGATATTGTTCAGAGTTTATCAAAGAGTCTTTAAGCCTACCTTCCCAAAGCGTACCGGTGCGGGAATAGGTGCTATTGAAATAACGGGCGTAGTAACGACCTAGAGACTGCATGAGCAGACTCGCTCCATCGACTGTTGCAAGAGTTGCCAGCAAATGCACATGATTGGTCATCAATACGAAGCCGTGAATCGCCACTCCATGCTTCTCGCTGAATTCATAAAGCTTATCTAGATAGACGGTGTAGTCTCGCTCTGTGTAGAAACAGGCTTGTCTATTATTACCGCGCTGGATGATATGCAGCGGTATTCCGGGGAGATGATTGCGACGGGGACGTGGCATTCGAGAGTCCTTTCTCTAAAAACAACTCAGTCCACTTACACTAGATCAGAGATGATGCAAACGCCAGATTGGACCGATCAAACTACTCTGACCCCTTTGATTCCTTCACTTTGATTCATCCCTTTGATTCGGCTCTTCTCGGTGTTTACATAATAACCGCTTAAAGAAGTGCTTTGCAGCCTTTCCGTTACGCTTTTCTGAAGAAACACATCTACGACTTCTCCATCTTGGTCAACGGCTCTCCACAGATAATGTTGCTTCCCACTGATCTTCACGAACACCTCATCAATAAAGAAAGTATCACCGAATCCTTGATGTTTTCTTCTTAGTCGTTGCGCATATTGAGACCCAAACTTACTACACCACAGCCGAATAGCTTCGTAGCTCACCTCAATGCCACGTTGTGACATCAAATCTTCGATATCTCGATGATTGAGATTGAATCGGTGGTAGAGCCAAAAGGCGTATCGAATAATTTCAGGTGGAAATCTGTGGCGTTTATATATTGAGTCTACCTGATCGGGTTTACTGGTAAAGTCAACTGACGATGATTGATGCGATTAAAGTTCGCGTTGTTACTGTCGATTAGAAACGAGGCGTTTTTATTTGGCCGCAATCGAGTAACCGGCCGCCTGTCGAGACATGTGTTGAATCGAGCTTGGTGGCAAGTCAGTTGGCTCAGCACCGAGTTGCTGCGAGCCGGATGTCAGGCAGCAGATTGAAACAAGTTAAGTAGGAGGAATCTATGTTTAATACAATTCTCGCGAATAATTATGCTAGTGCCATGAGCCTGAAAAAGGTCTATGGTGCCGACGCGCCGCCTTGTGAAAAGCGCGCGCAAGTGGAAAAGCCAGCGATGGTTGAACCGTTGAATGTTATCGACGCGAATGTTCAGGATATTGGCCGAGACGCCAGTCGTGTGCGGCAGAGCGGCGCTGAGCTGAATGAGCGTATGCTTGAACAACTGAAAGAGGCCACGAGTCGACTGCAGCAAGCGGTTGAGTCAACGCCCACTCGGCTCAAGCTTTTGGCGGGCGAGGTGGCGTCGCGCTTT
>Ga0208414_1000813_pt1 | contig 27365 bp, 29 predicted proteins | sample AntAceMetag02UKE_FD_184770 | JGI IMG/M metagenome (GOLD analysis project Ga0208414, IMG submission 184770) | Saline lake microbial communities from Ace Lake, Antarctica - Antarctic Ace Lake Metagenome 02UKE (SPAdes) (version 2) | ecosystem: Environmental > Aquatic > Non-marine Saline and... | reverse complement strand
CTCGACTGCCCGAACGACCGTTACAACAACGATGAGGCGATCTGCCAGGCGACCGTCGGCATGCTGGCGCGCATCGGCATCAAGGCCAACCTGAACGCCCGCAGCAAGAGCGTCTACTTCAAGTCGCTGCAGAACAAGGAAGCCGACTTCTACCTGCTCGGCTGGGGCGTGCCGACGCTCGACTCGCACTACGTCTTCTCCTACCTGGCGGCGACCCCGGGAAGCTGGAACTTCGTCAATTTCTCGGACAAGCGGCTCGACGAGCTGACCGACGCCATGGAGGTCGAGACCGACAGCGCCAAGCGCGACGCGATGATCGCCGAGGCCTGGAAGATCCTGAAGGACTCCAACGCCTACATCCCGCTGCACCATCAGGTCATCGCCTGGGGACTGAAGGAGGGACTGGTACTGCCGATCATCGCCAACGACAGCCCGGCCTTCCGCATGGCGATGTGGAAGTGACCACCGCCTGATCCCGCGGCCGCGGCCGCGGGTCGGACCCCTTATCCCGCGGCCCCGTCCGGCCGCGGGTCGGACCCAGGGGCGGCGGCCCGGCCAACGTGCCGGACCGCCGCCGTCCCGGCGCCGCCGATCACCGATCCGAGCGAGGTCGATCCCTTGGTTTCCTATGTGATCCGCCGCCTGTTCCAGGCGATCCTGGTGATGCTGGTGGTCGCCTTCGTGTCGTTCTCGATGTTCACCTACGCGGGCGACCCGGTGAACAACATGGTCGGCCAGGAGGCCAGCCGCGCCGACCGCGAGGCCCTGCGCGAACGTCTCGGCCTGAACGACCCGTTCGTGGTGCAGTTCGGCCGATTCGTCGGCCGGGCGGTGCAGGGCGAGTTCGGCATCTCCTACCAGTTGCAGCGGCCGGTCGAGGACCTGATCTCCGAGCGGATGCCGGCGACGCTGGAACTGGTGTTCGTGTCGGCGGTGCTGGCGCTGGCGACCGGCATTCCGCTCGGCGTCTACTGCGGTATCCATCGCCATTCCTGGGTCAGCCGGGTGTTGCTGACGGTATCGCTGATCGGGGTGTCGCTGCCGACCTTCGTGATCGGGATCTTCCTGATCTACCTGTTCGCCGTGCATCTCGGCTGGCTGCCGTCGTTCGGGCGCGGCGAGACCGTGCGGCTCGGCTGGTGGTCGACCGGGTTCCTGACGCCGAGCGGCCTGCTGGCGCTGATCATGCCGTCGATCACCCTCAGCCTGTTCCAGACCACCCTGATCATGCGGCTGGTGCGCGCCGAGATGCTGGAGGTCATGCGGACCGACTACATCAAGTTCGCGCGGGCGCGGGGCTTGAGCGACCGCGCCGTCAATTTCGGCCACGCGCTGAAGAACACGCTGGTGCCGGTGATCACCATCGCCGGCCTCAACATCGGCGCGCTGATCGCGTTCTCGATCATCACCGAGACGGTGTTCCAGTGGCCCGGCATGGGGCTGCTGTTCATCCAGGCGGTGTCGTTCGCCGACGTGCCGATCATGTCGGCCTACCTGGTGATGGTGGCGTTCGTGTTCGTGACCATCAACCTGATCGTCGACCTGCTGTACTACGCCGTCGACCCGCGGCTGTCGGTCGACAAGGGCGCCGCCGCCGGGAGGCCTGGCTGATGTCCTACGACGCACCCTCGGCCCTGGCCCCGTCGCCGCCGGCGCGCGTTCCGGGCCTGCTGGCGCGGGTCTTCGATTCAGACCTGTGGTTCAGCTTCACCCGCTCGCCGGTGGTCATCGTCGCGGCGCTGGTCACCGCGCTGTACGTCCTGGCGGCGGTGTTCGCGCCCTGGATCGCCCCGCAGAACCCGTTCGATCCGGCCGAGCTGTCGCTGATCGACAGTTTCACCGCGCCGGCCTGGACCGCGGGCGGCATGCCCGAGTATCTGCTCGGCACCGACGACCAGGGCCGCGACATCCTCTCGACGCTGATCTACGGCGCCCGGATCTCGCTGCTGGTGGGGTTCGCGGCGGTGCTGTTCTCGGCGACCCTCGGCATCCTGCTCGGGGTCACCGCCGGCTATGTCGGCGGCGGCTTCGAATCGATCGTCATGCGCACCGCCGACGTCCAGTTGACGGTGCCGGGCATCCTGGTGGCGCTGATGATCGACGGGGTGGCGCGCACCACGATGCCGCGGGAATTGCACGACCAGATCGCGATCTACGTCGTGATCTTCGCGATCGGCGTTTCCGACTGGCCGCAATACGCCCGTGTGACGCGCGGCGCCACGATGGTCGAGAAGGGCAAGGAGTACGTCCAGGCGGCCCGGGTCATCGGCATCCACCCGGCGCTGATCATGCTGCGCCACATCCTGCCGAACGTGATGGGACCGGTGCTGGTGCTGGCGACCATCGGCCTGGCGCTGGCGATCATCGCCGAGGCGACGCTGAGCTTCCTCGGGGTCGGGGTGCCTCCGACGACGCCGTCGCTCGGCACCCTGATCCGGGTCGGCAACAACTTCCTGTTCTCGGGCGAGTGGTGGATCACCTTCTTTCCCTGCCTGGCGCTGGTGTTCCTGGTGCTGAGCGTCAACCTGCTCGGCGACTGGCTGCGCGACGCCCTCAATCCGCGCCTGCGCTGAGCTCGACCTTGGCCAATTTGGCACGGCGTCCTGGGGATTTGTCGACGTCGCGGCTGCTGCCGGAAGATGAGAGTATCCGGTTCTCCGCGGGGCCGACCCCACCCCCGTCGTCATTCCGGACGGGCGCGCCGCCCCGGCGCGGCCGAACCGGAACCCACGCGGCGACGGGCACAGGCCGCTGCAGATGCGGTGCGTCGGGTGGGTTCCGGCTCCGTCCCGCCTGCGGCGGCCCGGTCCGGAATGACGGCAAGAGAGGGGCGCTGCCGCCGCGACCTTCGAGTGGGGCGACCCGGGGCCGACCCCACCCCCGTCGTCATTCCGGACGGACGCGCCGCCCCGGCGCGGCCGAGCCGGAACCCACGCGGCGACGGGCACAGGCCGCTGCAGATGCGGTGCGTCGGGTGGGTTCCGGCTCCGTCCCGCCTGCGGCGGCCCGGTCCGGAATGACGGCAAGAGAGGGGCGCTGCCGACGGGGCGACCCGCGATCGCACGCCATTGCGTGACGGGCACATCAGGGCGATAGAGGAAAAGTATGTGTTTTCATGGATTTAAATCTATCGTTCTGAGGTGCCCCTGCGAAGCGGGGGCCGCGAAGGGCCGGCTGGAGATGCCGAGTCGATTCATTCTTACGCTCTGAGGGGGGCGCCGGTGATCGTGGTCCTGGGCTCGATCAACGCCGATTTGTTCTTCGCGGTCGACCGGCTGCCGGGACGCGGCGAGACCGTGCTGACCCCCACCCTGGCGGTGCGCCCCGGCGGCAAGGGCGCCAACCAGGCGGCCGCGGCGGCGCGGGCCGGGGCCGAGGCGGCGTTCCTCGGCTGCGTCGGCGCCGACGCCGTGGCCGACGAGGTGCTGGCGGCCCTGGCGGCCAGCGGCTGCGAGGTCTCGGCCGTGCGCCGGGTGGCCGGGCCGACCGGCACCGCGATGGTGGTGGTCGAGGCCGGCGGCGAGAACCTGATCGTGGTGGCGAGCGGCGCCAACACTGCGGTCACCGCCGACCTGCTGGCGGAGGCACGGCTCGGCCCGGGCACCACGCTGGTCTGCCAGATGGAGATCCCGGCGGCGCAGACCGAGGCGGCGCTGCGGCGCGCCAGGGCCGCCGGCGCCCGCACCGTGCTGAACCTGGCGCCGGCCCGGCCGATCGATCCGGCGGCGCTCGCCTCTGTCGACGCGCTGGTGGTGAACCGGGTCGAGGCCGAGGCGCTGCAGGGCGGGGTGGGCACACCGCTCGACTTGGCGAGGACCCTGGCCGCCCGGCACCGTCTGACCTGTGTCGTCACGCTCGGCGGCGACGGCGCGGTCGCGGTCGAGCCCGACGGCACCGCCTGGGCGATCGGCGCGCTGGCGGTCGCGGTGGTCGACACCGTCGGCGCCGGCGACGCCTTCGTCGGCGTGCTGGCCGCCACCCTCGACGGCGGGGCGGCGCTGCCGGACGCGCTGCGCCGGGCGAGCGTGGCGGCGGCACTGGCCTGCACCGCCGAGGGCGCGATGCCGTCGCTGCCGGACGCGGCGGCGATCTTGGCCCGGCTCGACGCGCTTGCTCCGGCGCGTCGGCTCGACTAACCGTTGCCCGAGATGTCCGGCGCGCGCGTCGCGTTCCGGGCGATCCCTTGGCCCAAGGATCGAACCATGCCGATCATCAACCGCATCGCCGACTTCCACGCCGACATGACCGGATGGCGGCGCGAGCTGCACCAGCATCCGGAGCTGTCCTACGAGGAGCGCTGGACCAGCGAGTTCGTCGCCAAGCGGCTCGAGGAGTTCGGGATCGAGGTGCACCGCGGGCTGGCGGTCACCGGCGTGGTCGGCAAGCTGGTCGGCCGCTCCGACAACGGCAAGGCGATCGGGCTGCGCGCCGACATGGACGCGCTGCCGATCCTCGAGGCCACCGACACCCCGTACACGTCGCTGAACCCCGGGCGCATGCACGCCTGCGGCCATGACGGCCACACCACCATGCTGCTGGGCGCGGCCAAGTACCTGGCCGAGACCCGCAATTTCGACGGCACCGTGTACTTCATCTTCCAGCCGGCCGAGGAGGGCGGGGCCGGCGGCGAGCGGATGATCCAGGACGGGCTGTTCGAGAAATTCCCGGTCGAGACGGTGTGGGGCATGCACAACATCCCCGGCATCCCGGTCGGCGAGTTCGCGGTCAAGGCCGGGCCGATGATGGCCGGCACCTCCGAGTTCGACATCACCGTGCACGGCCGCGGTGGCCACGCCGCCATGCCGCACCAGAACGTCGACCCGGTGGTGATTGCCGCCGAGCTGGTCGGCGCGCTGCAGTCGATCGCCAGCCGCAACACCCACCCGGTGGAACCGGTGGTGGTGTCGGTGACCCAGATCCACGGCGGCGACGCCTATAACGTCATCCCGCCGTCGATGGTGCTGCGCGGCACCGTGCGCGCCTACCGCGACGAGGTCATGGATCTGGCCGAGGCGCGGATGCGCCAGGTGGTCGACGGCGTGACGATGGCCCATGGCGGGCGCGGCGAGGTCGATTTCCGGCGCGGCTACCCGGCGACCATCAACCACGAGGCCGAGACCGAGGTTGCGGCCCAGGTGGCGGCGGCGCTGGTCGGGGCCGACAAGGTCGACCGCAACCCGACCCCGAGCATGGGCGGCGAGGACTTCGCCTACATGCTGAACGCCCGGCCCGGCAGCTATGTGTGGATCGGCAACGGCGCCGCCGACGCCGGGGCCATGCTGCACAACCCCGGCTACGACTTCAACGACGAGGTCCTGCCGCTGGGGGCGAGCTACTGGTCGAAGCTGGTCGAGGCCGAGCTGCCGCGCCGCGAGGGGTGAGGCGGCGGCGTCAGGACCGAGTGGGACGGTCGGGTTCTGCCCGGAGCCAGAATTGACGATCGGGCTCAGGCTGGTGGCGTATTGGGATCACGGGATTCTTCCGATCCGGCTGGTCATCTGCCGGCGGGTGCCAGGGCGATCATCATGTCGGAGAAGCCGGACTGCAGGATCTCGCCGTTCTCGTCGATCAAGTCGAAGCGGCGCTCGATGATTCCCGCCCGTCCATTCGAGGTCATCCGCTTGGCGACGATGTGCATCTCGATGGTGATGGTGCAACCGATCAGGATGGGTTTCCTGAAGGTCCAGTCGCGGATGTTGAGCATCGCGATCGCCGACTCCTCGAAGATCCCCCACTGGGTCATGGCACCGGTGATGAGGCTGAGACCGAAGATCCCGGCGACAATTCGCTGTCCGAAGCGGGTGCCCCGGGCGTAGGCCTCGTTGGCGTGGATGGGGTTCCAATCTCCGGACATCATGCAGAAGAAGGTGTTGTCCGCCTCGGTCACCGTTCGCCCGCCGCTGCGGTAGACCGTACCGATCTCGATATCCTCGTAGAACAACGTGTTCATGTGACCCCCGGTGCGGTGGTGGCAGCGTGCCCGCGCAGGGTCATCGTTCCGGCGATGACGTTCTCGCCCCGCTGGTTTCGCACCCAGACCTCGTAGCGACCGGAACCATCGGCGGTTCGCCGGCCGCCCGCTGCCACACGGTCACCCGGTCGAACCGGGGCCACGAACCGGATCTTCATCCCGATCCGCTCGAAATCGCCCCGGAAGTTCTGCGCCGCCATCTGCCAGATCAGGTTCAGCGACATGGTGCCGTGCGCAATCACGCCACCCATCGGCGTCGTCGCCGCAAAGGCCGGATCGGTGTGGATCGGGTTGAAGTCGTCGGTGATCCGGGCATAGGCGTTGATTGCCGCCTGGTCGACATCCAATGCGATCTCGGAGAGTTCCTCGACGGTCGGTTCATCTGGCCCAGGCAATTTTCATCACTCCCGTGAACAGTGGCGACCCGTCGGCGCCGCGCGTCCGGGTCTCAAACGTCACCCAGCGGCGCTCCCGCTTGAACTCCTTGTCGATACACGAGAGATCGGTGACCACGGTCGCGCCGATGTCGGGCAGCCGTTCGATCTCGAAGGTCTGCTCCCCGTGGACATTGCCGGGAGGGCGGACGCTTACAGCGTGCATGTAGGCCCGCATGGCGATGATCGAGACATAGCCGAGCGGGATGGCCGTAGCGCCGGTTTCCGCCGGCGCCTGCGGGAACAGCAGCCGCCAATCATCGATCAGCGAACGGTGGAGTTCGAGTTTCATGCTCCCGTACTCGGCGCCGACCTCGAAGTCATCGAAGTTCATCGGCGCTCTCCCTCGATCCAGGCTTCGGGCAGGGGTTCGCCCGCCGGCCCTAGCCCGGAAATTGCCACCGTCACCCGCTCTCCGATGGCTGGCTGGCCTCGAACCCCCATCATCGCGCGGAACCCCTCGTCGAGATCGACGAGGGCGAGTGCGTAGGGCGCGCGTGCCTTGAAGAATTCCGATGGTGCACGATGCACGATGGTAAAGGACGCGATCGTCCCGTTGCCGGTGGAGACCTCTGTGCCGAGTTCGGTGGCGCCGCAGGCGACGCACACCCGGAAGGCCGCGAGCTGCGCGTGGCGGCATGCAGCGCAGCGCGAGAACACCAGTTCACCGCGTCGGCAACCCGCAAGATAGGCCTCGTGAGTGTCGGACGACCCCGGCAGGGCTTCGGGTTCCATCACGTTGCCCCCAGAACAAGCGAGCAATGGGCCGAGAGGATGCCGCCATCGGAGTGGACGAAGCCGGTCTCGGCGTCCGTCACCTGCCGGTCGCCAGCCTGGCCCCGCAGTTGTCTGGTCACTTCAATGATGTGGAACATGCCTCCCGACGCTCCGGAATGCGCGTAGGACAGCAGTCCACCATGGGTGTTGCACGGCAGCCGGCCGCCAAGGTCGAGGTCGCCGGCTGCGGCGGCCGGGCCGGTTTCTCCCTTCTCGAAGAAGCCGATGGATTCGAGCTGCACGACCAGGGTGATGGTGAAGGAGTCGTAGATGCCGGCGACGTCGATGTCGGACGGCTTGAGGCCTGCTCGCCCAAAGGCCCGGGCGGCAGACTGCGTGCACCCGAACTCGGTCAGGGAGCGCGAGGCGACGATGTGCTCGTGGGTATGATGCTGTCCGGTTCCCAGGACTTCCACGGGCGGCTGGCGCAGATCGCGGGCGGCGTCGCTGGCGCTGACGATGATCGCCGCCCCGCCGTCGGAGATGAGGCAGCAGTCGAGGAGGCGCAGGGGCGAACTGATCGTGCGCGACGCCATCACGTCTTCGACGGTGATCGGATCGCGCATCTGCGCATGCGGATTGCGGACGGCGTGGCGCCGGTGAGCGACCGCGACGTGCGCCAGATCCTCAAGCGTTGTGCCGTAGTCGTGCATGTAGCGCTGTGCAACCAGAGCATAGGCGGCTGGCACGCTGATCCCGAACGGGCGCTCGAAAACCGGGTGTCCGACGTTCGCCAGCGTCGCAACCGCCTGGTCGCGGCCCATGCCGGTGAGCCGGTTGTCCCCAGTGGCGATCAGCACATGGCGGCAAATCCCAGCGCCGACCAGTGCCGCCGCCTGCATGACGAGGATCCCGGCGCTGGCGCCTCCGGCCTGGACCGCCGCGCAGAAAGTCGGCCTCAGGCCGATAAGCTCGCTCAGCACAGAGGCCATCATCAGGTGTGGGTGGGTGATCGAGTAGGCGCACAGGAAGCCGTCGATGTCCGAAGGCTTCAGACCGGCGTCCCGGAGCGCGGCGAGCGCGGCGTCGGCGTTGAGCGAGGCCGCCGTGCTTCCCGGGACCCGTCCGACCGGGGTATCCCCGATGCTGGAGATCGCGGCGTTCAGCATCGGCCCCTCCTACCAGCGACGGGAACGGCGGAGGTCAGGGTTTTGACGCGCCTGGTCGCCTTCCGTTCACGGCGGCGCTGATCTCGTGCGCCGCCGATTTCACCTCGCGTGCCAGCATCCCCAAGTCGATCTCCGGCAATTGGGTTGAGATCGCAATGGTTGAGATGGCCATTACCGGCGTACCGGTCTGGTCGGTAATGGCTGCCGCCACTGTCGTCACGCCGGTGCTGAAGTTGCCCTGGTCGATGGCGTAGCCGTTCTGGCGCGCTTCCTCGACCTGCTGCACGTAGTCCTCGAAACTGGGAGGGTTCTGCCATCTGAGGCCGGCGAACATCTTCCTGAGTTCGTCCCGTGCGAGGCCACGCTGCGCGGCCACGCAACGGCCGAAGGCGCCGATAAGGGCGGGAAAGCGCTGGCCGATCGTGATCTGCACGCGGATCGCCCGATTGGATTCGGACTTGTCGACCAGCACGAAGCGGTTCTGCCCGGCGTCCTGCCAGAGCAGGGCCGTCACACCGAACGTTGTCGATATCCGCTCCAGATACGGATGGATGTATGGCACATAGCCCGCGTTCAGCACGCCATGCGCCAACTCCACGATCCCGAGTCCAAGGGAGTAGCGCTTGGAAGCGGCGTCGAATACCAGCAGGCGTTCGTGCACCAGAGTCTTCAGAATGTTGAAGCAGGTGCTGGGGTTGATCCGCAGCGTATGGGCGATCTGGGAGACTCCGGGCGGCTCGGCGCACTGGTTGATGAAGCGAAGAATCTGCATCGCGTTCACGAGCGCCGGAACGAGCTTTGAGGTCGATGATGTCATTCTCCATGTAGAACGCCGTTCTCTGTATTAGTCAATATCATGTCGCCCGATCGCAGCATCGCAATCATCGTGCTGCTTCTCCCCGGAGGCTGCGTCGGCCGAAGACGCGCTCGGAATCCCAGGAATCAGCATTCGGCAGCAACTGCAATTTGTGACGCTCGACCTCGCGTTTGGCCGCGGAGCGGGGGAAATCGTCAATCACCTCGACGTAGCGCGGCAGCTTGAAGACGGCGAGCTCGGCCGCTGCCCAGCGCACCATCTCCGCCGGATCGAAGCTGACACCGGCGGCGACGCGAACGAAAGCCTTGACGTCTTCCTCGCCCAGATCGGCCGGCACCCCCACTACGATCACTTCCTCGACGCCCTCGAAGCGACTGAGGACAGCCTCTACTTCATAGGAGGAAACGTTCTCGCCACGGGTCCGGAGCCAATGCGCCTGCCGTCCGGTGAAGAACAGATAGCCTTCCTCGTCGAGATAGCCTAGGTCGCCGGTGTGAAGCCAAAGGTTCCGCCAGCAATCCACAGTGCGGTCGGGCTTGTTGAAGTACCCGAGCATGAAGGTGAAAGGCAGAGTTGGCCGCAGGCAGATCTCGCCGATCGACCCCGCCGGCAGCGGCCTGTCCTGCGGGTCGAGTATGCTGAGCTCGCACCATCCCCAGCCTTTGCCGTTCGACTCGGGCTTCGGGGAGTCCCCCTTGTTGTGGACGATCAGGACGCCGCCTGTTTCGGACAGCGAATAGACGTTGACCACATCGAAGCCGAAGCGGCCGCGGAAGGCGGCGGCCACGCTTGGCGGGACCTGCCCGAGTACCCCGATTGAAACGCGTACATTGTGGTCGCGGTCGCCGGGGCCCTCCGGTTGCTGGCAGATCAGCGTCACCATGGTGCCGATCGGGTCGATCACCGTTGCCCCGGTCTCACGCACACGGGGCCAGAACCGGCTGACGCTGAACCATCGCTCGATATGGGTCGGGATGCCGGCGACAAGGGGGCCGATGCAGCCGATCATCAGGCCGCCGTTGTGGAACAGCGCGAGCACCGAATAGTGCACGTCGTCCGGTCGGATCTCGAAGGACTCAACGTACCTGTAACCGGCGGCAATCCAAGCGAACTGCGGCAGTTCCACACCCTTCGGCATGCCGGTGGTGCCACCGGTATAGATTATCACCGCCGGGTCGCTGGGACCGACCTCGACTTGCGGCAGTGGCGCCGTCTCGTCCAGGAGGACGTCGAAGCTCTCTGGTCCCAAGGCGCCGATCTCGTAGAGACGCAGCGGCAGCTCACGCTTGGCGGCCAATTCGTCGATCTTCGGCCGGGTGTCCGCATCGACCACCAGGACACGCGGCGCGGCGTCGTCGAGGGAGTAGGCGAGGTCCCCACCGGTCAGCGCGATGTTGAGCGGTACCCACACCGCACCGATCTTCATGCAACCGAACCAGGTGAGGAGTTGCTCGACCGAGTTGTAGGCGAAGTTCGCCACCCGTTCTCCCTTGACGACGCCGAGCGCGGCCAAGTTTGCTGCCACCCGGTCCGACAGTCGATCGAGCTCGCCATAGCTCAGGCTGCGCCCAGCCACCTCGACGGCGAGGTCATTGGCGCGCGCGGCGCCTCGCGAGCGAATGAGTTCGCCGATCGTCTGCCATTCCGGGCTGAAGGTCTCGGGTGTCATGTCGGCAGGATCTTCCGCTTCTGGAGCTCGGTCAGGAGCTCGATGAACATCTGTTCAGTATCGACGCAGTCGTTGAACCCAGCCTGACGGATCTTGATCGTGCTCATGTGATGCGGATTGGGGCGTTGGCCGTAGCCGAGAAGAAAATCGGCGAACTGCCACGAAGGCACGATGTCCTTATAGCCGTAGGTCTGGAGACCGTGCTTTGCGACAATGCGGTCCCAGATCGCTTCATTCTGCGGCATGACGCGCCCCAGCGAGAACGGGTGCGCCGGAGCGTGCTCCATGCCGAACAACTCGGCGATGCGTGGCCAGATATTTTGCCAGACATAGACATCGCCGTTGGTGATGTTGAACACCTGATTGTGCGCATTCGGGCTGGTCGCCGCCCATTCGATTGCCTTGGCGATCAGGCGTGCGTCGGTGGCCTCGCCGATACGCTCGGCGCCGCCCGGGAACCGCAGGGGGATTCCGTACTCCCGGGAAATCGAGGCGAACACACCGATCGCCGTGATGATGTTGAGCGGGCTTCCAATGGCGATGCCGCAGACGATCTGAGGGCGCAGCACCGACCATGTCCACGCCTTGCCGTGTTGGCGCTCGGTGATCCAATCCTGCTGATTGTAGTAGAAATTTGGCGGCATGTAGCGCGGATCGCTCTCGCGCGCGGGCTGCCGGAACGGGCCGAGATGCCCGCCATACGCCTTGGTGCCCTGCAACAGCGTGACGTGCTGCAGGTTCTTAGCGGTCTCCTCGACCGTCATCAAAAGGTTCTGCAGCATGGCCAGATTGACTTCGACGTGATCCATCTCTGACCAGCCACGGGTAACGTCGGCCTTTTCATACACGGCCGCGTAGGCGACGTGGGTCACGTCCTGCAGGCCGGACAGCTTGTCTCGGCAGTCAGCGGCATCGCGCAGATCAACTTGCACCCAATCGGCCCGGGTCTCGAAGTCGGGTCGCCGTCGGGCGGCGCCGACCAAGTCCCACTCGGGGAGTTTCTCGAAGTGCTCGAGCACGCAGCGCCCGACGGCTCCCAGCGCCCCCACGATAAGCAGCTTCTTCTTCATTCCGGTCTCCGAAGTCGGTCTGGAGGGTCGTCCGAAGCGATCACAGGTACTGGATCAGCGTCGCGCGGTCCGAGAGGCCTTCCGGCAAGCCCAGGTACACTGTCCGGCCGGTACGCATGATCATGGTGTCGGTGGCAATCGGCAGGCTCTTTTCGACGTTCTGCTCCACCATCAGGATGGTGGTGCCAAGGGATTGGCGAATCTTCACGATGCTGTCCATCACGGCGATTACCAGGTTTGGCGCCAAGCCAATCGAGGGCTCGTCCAGGATCAGCAGGCGCGGGGCCAGCATCAGGGCGATTCCAATCGCCAGCATCTGTTGCTGCCCGCCGGACATCGTGCCGGCCATCTGGTCACGCCGCTCGCGCAGGATCGGGAAGAGCTCGTTGATCGCTTCGATCCTCGGAGCCAGGGTCGACTTGTCCTCCTCGATGAACCCGCCGAGCGTCAGGTTCTCCTGCACGGTCAGCCGCTTGAATACCGCATGACCCTGTGGAACGAAGCAGATCCCATCGCGAACGTTGTCCTTTGGAGAACGGCCCGTAATGTCGACGCCATGGTAGCAAACCCGGCCCATGCTGGGCTTCAGCAGGCCGAAAAGCGACCGCAGCAGCGTAGTCTTGCCAGCGCCGTTGTGCCCGAGCACCAGAAAGATGTCGCCTTCACACACGGTAAGTGAGAGGTCCGAGACAATCTGCCTCTTGCCGTAGCCGACCGAGAGACCCGTGATCTCGAGGAGAGGTGTCCTCGCGGTCATTGGATGTATCGCTCCAGGAGTTGTGGATCTTTCATCAGGTCATCAGGCCGGCCGATGGTCAGGACGCGCCCGCCGTCGAGATAGGCGGCGACGTCGCAGACTTCGCGAATGACGTCCAGGTTGTGTTCGATCAGGCAGACCGTGCGGCCCTGTGCGGCGAGGCGACGCACGATCGGAAGCACGCGGGCGAGGGTGTTCGGATCGAGCCCCGAAAGCGGCTCGTCGAGCAGCAGCACTTCCGCCTCGGTGGCGAGAAGCCGAGCGATGACGAGCAGCTTCTCCTCCGCGTACGAGAGGCCGTCAGCCTCCTCAAGCGCGCGCTCGCGCAGGCCGACGAACTCGAGGATTTCCAGCGCCCGCGCGATGTTCGCGCGCTCCTGAGCGGCAACGGATCCAGGCCGAAAGTAAATGTTGTGCAGATGGTCGCCGAGTTGGTTGGGGAACGCCACGAGGACATTCTCAAGAACGGTCATGCGGCGGAACAGCTTCAGATCCTGGAACGAACGCGCAACGCCGGAGTGCACGATCCGATGAGGGCGGCGGTCGGTGATCGGCCGGCCACGGAGCGTGATCGTCCCGGACGTCGGTGTCAGGAACCCGGTCAGGAGATTGAAGGCTGTGGTCTTTCCGGCACCGTTGGGGCCGATGAGGCCGGTTACCAGTCCGGCGCGAAGTTCGATGTCGATGCCGGCCGCAGCGACAATGCCGCCAAAGTTCTTGTGCAGGTTTTCGCCCGCCAAAGTCACCGTTCCGTTCTCGGTGTTGGTCAGCGGCGAGAGCTGGAACGCGCCGGCCGATCGTTGCGCCCCCGCCGGCAGGGTGTATCGATAGCGCTCCGGGAACAGCCCCTCCGGACGGAAGCGGAGGATGACGATCAGCATGAGGCCGTAGAAGGCGTTTCGCATGAGGTCCGCCGTACCGACCGGCAGGTCCAGAAACTTCAGGATCTCTGGCAAGAGCACCAGGATGAACGCCCCAACCACCGCGCCGAAAAGGTTTCCGGTCCCGCCGAGGATAATCATGGCGAGCACCAGGATGGTTTCGTCGATGCTGAAGGACTGCGGGCTTACGAAGGCGATGTAGTGAGCCAGCAGCGAACCCGCGATGGCTGCCGTGCCAGCGGATAGCGCAAAAGCGATCAGCTTGAGCGCCACCACGTTCTTGCCGACCGACTGCACCGCCAGTTCGTTCTCGCGCATGGCCCTTAGCGCGCGGCCGAACGGCGATACTGCGAGCAGGCGCAGTGCAAAATATACGGCCGTGGCGACAACGGCCGCGAGTACCAGGAACGAGCCGGGCGTCGACAGGGTCTGGCCGAACATCACGATGCGCGGGATGCCGCTGATGCCGTCGGGGCCGCCCGTGAGGCCCTGGGCGTTGCGCAGTATGTCGATCACGATGACCTGCAGGGCGAGCGTCACCACCACCAGGTAGTGCCCGCCCACCCGCAAGGCTGGGAGAGCCGCGATTGCGCCGATCGCGGCGGTCAGCACCACGCCGATCGCCATTGCGACGAATACCGGGACGCCGTAGGCGGTGGTCAGGATTGCGGTTGTGTAAGCGCCGATGGCGTAGAAGGCAGCGTGGGAAAGGGCGAACAACCCTGCCAGTCCTATGACGACGTTAAAGGACGTCGCGAGGATGGCGTAAAGGCAGAACATGACCAATACGTGATAAAAGTAGTCCATTGATCAGTTCCCGCGAAGTAGTCCAGTCGGACGCCAGAGCATCACGACGAAAAGCACCAGGAAAGCAATGGTGGATTGCCACTCAGTCGGTAATTTCCACATGCCGGTACTCTCTACCAGGCCGAGCAGGAGGCCGCCGATGGCGGCCCCCCGGATCGAGCCTACGCCGCCGACGACGACCGCAATAAACGCGTAGAAGACCGCAAAGAAGCCGACGTGGGTCGAGGCGCCCTCGCGGACCAGAAGGTTGGCGGCGGCGATGGCCGAGATCACTGAGCCGATCGCGAACACCACGATCGCCACCTTGCGCGTGTCGATGCCGACGATCCTGGCCATGTCGACGTTGTCTGTTACCGCGCGGATCGCGCTGCCCCACGTGCCGTATTTGAGAAAAGCCGACAGGGTCAGCGCGACCGCGACAAACACCAGCACTTGGGCGATCTGAACTCCCGTGACCACCACGTCGCCCAAGAAGTAAATTCCGTAGCTGAAGTCAGGCAAAGTCTTGGCGTCGGTACCGAAGACGATGGCGAGCGAGTTCGCGATAACGATGAAAAGACCGAGCGAGGCGACGAGCACCACGAAGGACGGGCTGCCCCGCTCGACCAGCGGTTCGTAGATGACGAGATAGGAGAGCACCCCGAAGCCGGCGGCGAAGGCCATGCCCAGCATGACCGCCACCAGAAAGGGTAGCCCGAGCGCCGCGATAAGCCACCACATCACGTAGGCGGAAGCGGCGAAAACCGGGCCGTAGGCGAAGTGTACGATCCCCGTGGTTCCGAAGATCAGCCCGAAGCCTATGCCCAGCAACGCGTACTGACTTCCATTGCTGATTCCGTTGGCGAGCAGCTGCAGGATGAGGTCCATGGCGAACGGTCCGGTCTGTCGCGGGCAGTGCTGACCGTCACTCGGTTCGGGCCGCCATGAATTCCTTCAGTTTGAGCTGACCGTCGGTAACCTCGAGGATGGCGACGCGCTTCAGCGCCACACCGTTCTTTTGGAAACTCATCATGCCGCCATAGACGCTCGCAAAGGAAGGATCCTCCCAAAGTGCCTCGGTCAGTCGGGCGCCGTTCCAATAGTCGCCACCCTTTAACTTGGCGCGTCGGATCAGCTCGGCGATCACCTGGACGCCCTCGTAGTAGTTGGCGGCGTAAAAATCCGGATCCTCACCGTGCCGTTGCTTGTACTCGTTGTAGAAGCGTTGGCCCATCGCGTTGTCGGTGGTGGGCGAGAAGTAATCGGTTGCGACCTCGACGCCATTCGAATTCGCGATACCGGCAACCTTGGTGTCCTCGCCGGTCCATTCCATCGAGATGACCGGCTGGCTCATCCCCATTTCCCGCACGCGCTTGACCACAAGGCCCGCCTGCGGGGTCGTTGGCCAGTTAAGGATGACCTCGGGGCGCGCCGCGCGAAGCTTGGCAACCTGCGTGTCGATGTTGGTGGCGTCGGTGGCGAACTGCTCCGCCGCGACGATTTCCAGACCCAGCTTCTTGGCGACTTCATACGAAGCGGCAATCACGCTGTCGCCGAACTCCGACTTGCCGGCGATCTGCGCGATCCGCTTGTAGCCGCGGGCCTGGGCTCGGTGCACCGCCGCCGCGGCAAGGTCCGTCGCGAGCGACCGGTTGTGGAACATGTACGGCGAAACGCCGATCATGCGCAGGCTGACACCGCCGCCGTTGATGACAAAGACCTCCTTCTCCTTGGAGATCGGCGCTATCGCCACCGTTGGCCCCGAGAAGGACGACATGACGGCGGGCGACTGGGCCACGGTGATCAGGCGGTTCATGCCGGCGACCGCTGCCTGCGTGTTGCCGCTCTTATGATCCTCGATCACCAGCTCAAGCTTTGTGCCGTCTACGCCGCCCGACGCGTTTATCTCGTCAATGGCGATCAGCGCTCCGCGGCTCATCACCGTGCCGTAGTGCGGGGCCGAGCCGCTCATCGAGAGGATAGCCCCGATCCGGTAGACGTCGGGCTGTTGGGCGTAGGCCGGAAGGACCAGCCCGGTAACACCTGTTGCGAGCACGCTCGCAAGGAAAATCCGCCTGCTCACGTCGTTCTCCCTATAGAATATTGTTCTCTTATGTGAAAACGATAACATCCTCTGCCTTGGTGTCAATCGAACCTCTCATGCACCTCATGCACACTCGCCCGAGATCGCGGCTGAGTGCGGTGCGGCCCGACGCGCTCGGGCGCCGGGGTTGTTTTGAGCACGGATGAGACTTCTGCTTGGCAAAGGCCGAGCGCGTGGAGGTGTTTCCGGCCCGGCCGATCAAAGGCAACTGTCCGTGCCCAAGATCGCCACTGCCCGAGAGAACGTCCGTCTCCATGACGGTTCTCCGGACGGCCGGACCGTAGCGGCGGAAGCCATCGAGATACTGGGTGTCGAGATACTGGGTGTCGAGCCCGACTCTGGGCTGCCGGAAGGGCCGATGCTCAGTTCAACGTGTCCCACACCGCCTTCGCCGTCGCCCCGGTCGCCGCCTCGGCCCGCAGCAGCAGGGTGAGCAGCAGGCGGGCTTTCAGCGGCGGCAGCCGGCCGGCCGAGAGCACGCCGCGCCGGATCAGGTCGATCTCCGAGCCGCCGCGCTCGTAGGTCGACTGCAGCAGGAAGCCGGACTGGATCCGCGGCGCCATCACCACCGGCATCTGGCGCGCCAGGCTCTCGACCGTGTCGGCCACCCAGCTCGGGGTGTGGCCGCCGCCCATGGCGCCCAGCACCACGCCGTCGTAACCGTAGTGCCAGGGGTCCTCGGCCAGGGCTGCCAGCAGGCCGCCGGGCTCGCCGAGCCCGAGGGTGATCAGCGCCACCGTGCCGCGGCCCTTGGCGTCGCCGACGGTCCAGGCGGCTGACGGGCGATGGCCGGTGGCGGTGTCGAAGGCCGGCTTGTAGGCGCGGTTCGGGGTCGACACCAGGCGTACCCGGTCCTCCACCAGCACCCCGACCGGACCGGCGACCAGGCTGGTGAAGGCGTCGATGCGGTGCGGGCTGGCCTTGGCGACATCGATGGCGGCGTGGATGGTGTCGAGCAGCACCACCAGCACGCCGAGTTCGGTCGAGCGGCGGCGCACCTCCGGGTCGGCGGCGGTCATCACCGCGGCCAGCAGATTGCCGGGGCCGTCGTGCGAGACCGAGAGCGGGTTGCGCATCGCGCCGGTCACCACCACCGGCACCCGGCCGTCGAGCGCCAGGTCGAGCAGGAAGGCCGACTCCTCCATGGTGTCGGTACCCTGGGTCACCACCACGCCGTCGACCGCGCCCTCGGCGACCAGGTCCTCGATCCGCACCGCGACCGCCAGGACGTCGTCGACCGTCAGGTCGGAGCTGCCGACGGTCTTCACGGTCTCCGCGGTGACCGTCGCAACGTTCTCGAGGCCGGGGACGGCCGCCACCAGGTCGTCGGCGCCGAGGCCGGGCCGGACGCCGCCCTGCTCGCCTTTCACCATGGCGATGGTGCCGCCAAGGGCCAGCACGGCGATTCTCGGCTTGTCGGTCATCGGGCTCTCCTCGGGCGGGGCGGCCTTGACGCGGCCGGGCGGTCGTTGTGGGATCACCGACAGCCATACGCCGCCCGTCCGGGATGGCGCAAGACGTCGCCCGGCGCCGCGGTTCTCGCCGCGCGTCCGGAAGCCGCAGCATCGAGGAGGAGGAACCCATGGGCGCCCGCGCCTTCGGCCCGCTTCAGGGCATGACCGTGATCGAACTCTGTCACCACATGGCCGGCCCGACCTGCGGCCTGATGTTGGCCGACATGGGCGCCGACGTCATCAAGGTGGAGAAGTCCCAGGGCGGCGACGACACCCGCCGCACCATCCCGCCGGCGATCGGCGGCGAAAGCGCGTCGTTCATGATGATGAACCGCAACAAGCGCGGCGTGGTGCTGGACCTGAAGACCGAAGAGGGGGCGGCGATCCTGCGCAAGCTGGTCGCCAAGGCCGACGTGCTGACCGAGAACTTCCGCCCCGGCGTGCTGGAGCGGCTCGGCCTCGGCTACGAGGAACTGCGCAAGATCAATCCCGGCCTGATCTACGCCTCGATCTCCGGCTTCGGCCTGACCGGCCCGTACGCCGCGCGCGGCGGCTTCGACCTTGTAGCCCAGGGCATGAGCGGGCTGATGAGCATCACCGGCGAGCGCCCCGACGGCCCGCCGGTGAAGGTCGGCGCGCCGGTGTGCGACATCACCGCCGGCCTGCTGCTGGCGCTCGGCATCTGCGCCGCCTACAGCCACCGTCTCAAGACCGGCCAGGGCCAGCGTCTCGACACCTCGCTGATGGAGGCCGGGATCACCCACACCTACTGGCAGTCGGCGATCGCCTTCGCGACCGGCGTGGCCCCCCGGGCGATGGGCTCGGCGCACCCGCTCAGCGCGCCGTACCAGGCGGTGCGCTGCTCCGACGGCTACATCAACATCGCTGCCAACACCGCGCGGTTCTGGGAGAAGATGTGCGCGATGATCGCCGCGCCGGAACTGTTCGCCGACCCGCGCTTCCAGACCAACGGCGACCGCATGGCCAATCTGAAGGCCCTCGAGGCCGAGCTGAACACGCGCTTTGAGGTCGACACCTGCGCGGCCTGGCTGGCGAAATTCGAGGCCGAGGGAATTCCCGCCGGCCCGATCTTCGACGTGCTCGAGATGCACCGGGACCCGCAAACCATCGCGCGCGAGATGGTGCCGAGCGTCGAGCACCCGATCGCCGGGTCGGTCCAGACCATCGGCCTGCCGATCAAGTTCCACCAGACGCCGGGCAAGGTGGCGACCGCGTCGCCGCTGTTCGGGCAGCACACCGCCGAGGTGCTTGCCGAACTCGGCTATTCGCAGGCCGACATCGAGGCTCTCGGCGCGGCGGGAGCCGTGACCCTGGGCGACGCCAACAGCCGGGAGGCAGCCGAATAATGACCGCCGTCAAGGGTACGTCCGAGCTTTCGGGCACCGAGGACCTGCTGGTCCACGTCGAGGACCGCATCGCCACCGTCACCATCAACCGGGCGGCCAAGCACAACGCCATGAACCTGGAGGTGTTCAGCGCCATCGGGAAGGTGTTCCGCGCGCTCGACGCCGACCCGGAGCTGCGCTGCGTGGTGGTGCGCGGCGCCGGCGGCAAGGCGTTCTCGGCCGGTGCCGACATCTCGGAGTTCGAGAGCGTGCGCAAGGACAAGGCGGCGGCCAAGAAGTACGCCGAGCTGTCCGGCCCGTCGAACGACGCCGTGGTCCAGTGCCGGCACCCGGTGATCGCGCTGGTCGAGGGGTTGTGCGTTGGCGGCGGGTTCGGGCTGGCGGCGCTGTGCGATCTCAGGATCTGCGGCGAGAGCAGCCGCTTCGGGGTGCCCGTGAAGCGTCTCGGACTCGTGGAGTCGATGGAGGAGCTGGAGTTCCAGGTCAAGAAGTACGGTGCCAGCGCCATGCTGCAGATCCTGCTGGTGGGCGACCTGCTGAACTCGGCCGATGCGCTGCGGCTCGGGATCGTCAACAAGGTCGTCCCGGACGGCGAGGTCGAGGTCGCGACCTACGAGTGGGCCGCCAAGATCGCCGAGGGCGCGCCGCTGACGGCGCGCTGGCACAAGCGGTTCATCTACCGCCTGATGGAGCCGGCGCCGCTGTCCGAGGCCGAGAAGGACACCGGCTACGACGCCTTCGACACCGAGGATTTCCAGCGCGGTTACAAGGCGTTCCTCGCCAAGGAGAAGCCGAGCTTCGTCGGTCGCTGAGGGGCGGGAGAAATTTTTGCGGTTGCCTGGAACACGAGCGCCGGGAAGGCAGTTTCAGCGGTATGTTACCAACCGTGAGGAGATCGCCATGAATCGGGATCAGGTCCAGGGCAATTGGAATCAGCTCAAGGGCAAGGCCCAGCAGCAGTGGGGCAAGCTCACCAACGACGATCTCGACCAGATCGAGGGCAAGCAGACCGAGCTCGCCGGACGGATCCAGGAGCGCTACGGCAAGTCCCGCGAGGAAGCCGAGCGCGAGGTCGACGAGTGGCTGTCCAAGCATTGACGCGAGGGGCCGTCTGACCGGCCCCCTCGGACACCGACCCTCGGACACCGCCCCTCGGGCCCCGCCACGCGAGCGCGCCGGATGCTCAGTTCCGGCGCGCTTCGCCGTTCATGCGGTCGTGACGCTGGCGGATCCCCGCCGGCCAGGTGCTCTTGATGTACGACAGCACGGCGATGATCTCGCCGTCGGCGAGAACATTCTCGTAGCCCGGCATGTCGGACGCGTAGGTCGGATTCCCGATCACCCGGGCCGGTCCGAACTTGGTCAGCGCGAACAGCACGGCGTCGGGGTGATGCCAGGTGTGCCCGGTCTCGTCGTGTGGCGGCGCCGGCAGCCGGCCGTCCGGCCGACGTTGCTGCCAGTCCGGCTGGCCTTGCAACGCCGCGCCGTGGCAACTGGCGCAGTGAACGTCGTAGAGCGCCTGGCCACCCGCCAGGGTTGCGGGGTCGTCGGGCCGAAGGAGTGGCCCGCTCGGATCCTTGGCGTCGGGCACCGCGATCAGCACGGCCGCCACGATCGTCGCCGCCATCGCCACGCCGGCGGCGGCCATGATGAACGGTCGCGACATTGGCATGCCGGGCTCCCTGCGGCGGTTCTGACGCGTCGCCTAGATGAGGCTTCCCGTGACGGCAAGGTCAAGGGCGACGGCGACGGGCTGGCCGCCAAGCGGCCCGGGCGCGGATGACCTTGCGCCCGCGCTACTCAACCCGCGCTAGCCGCCCCGCGCTAGCCGAAAAGCAGCCAGAGCGGGGCGATCGCGAAGACGAAGGCCAGGGCCGCGTGAACGACCCGGGAGCCGGGCTCCTCACCCTTGGTCGGCGTGGATGGAAGCCCCTGCATCGTTCCCAGCACGCCGGACCGGAACCACCAGTACCAGAACAGGAACGACACGACGAACAGGGCGAGCAGCATCAGGTAGCCCGCGAGACCGGCGGCGCATTCCTCGGGCGATATTCCTAGAACCGAGCACATGAGCATCGACGCCTGACGTGACGGGACAGCCGGCCGGCGCCGTGAACGCCAGCCGTCCACGCAGGGTAGAGGGCTTCCCATCCCCCGGCCAGCCTCGCCGACGGGTCCGCGGCGCGCTCATCCTCTCGCTGCTGGATTCGGCTGGGAAGCGAACCATTGCAGCATCGGCCCGAGCGCCTTGCGCCACACCTTCCAGTCGTGACCGCCGTCGTCGATCCTGAGTTCGACCGGGATGGCTCGCTCGCGCAATTCCTCGAACAGCTCGAGGGTGGCGAATTGCGTCCCGAAGCCGTCGTCGTCGCCGGCCGCCAGATAGATGCCGAGCGGCTCCAGCGGGTTCTGGATGCGCGGCAGGTAGCGGCGGGGATGGTTGAGAAGGAACCGCTGCGGGTCAAAGGGGTCCCCGAACGAGCTGTCGAAGATTCGTGTCATGCGCGCCGGATCGGCCGGCTTCCACCCCGGCGCCACGCGATTCCACAGCGCCGCGCTCAGCGCGCCGACGGCGCGGTAGCGTTCGGGGTACTCGAAGGCGAGGCGCAGCGCGCCGAAGCCACCCATCGAGAGACCGGCCACGAAGCGGCCGTCGCGTGATTCCATCGCGCGCCATCGGGCCTCGACATGCAGCGGCAGGTCGTCGCGGACGGCGGAACCATAATTGCCGGGGCCGCCGATATCACCGGAATCGACCCACCAGCTTCTGGTCCCGGAGGGCATCACCACGATGAACGGCCTCAGCCCCTCGCTGAGGATCAGCCGGTCGAGGGTCTCTTCCACCCGGCCAAAGACCGGCCATGAGCGCTCGTCGTCGCCGACGCCGTGCAGCAGGTAGAGCACCGGATAACGCCGGTCGGCCTCGGCCGGCTCGTTGTAGGGCGGGGGAAGGTAGATCGAGAACCGCATCGGCCCGCCGAGCGCCCGGCTCTCGAACGACTGCGACATCAGCATTTCGGCTGCGGCCGGCGCCCCGGCCACCAGCACACCCCCGGCCAGCAGACCCCCGGCCAGCAGACCCCTGGCCAGCAGACCCCCGGTCCGAAGACCCAGGGCAACGAGGACCCTCGCGACAGGGCGAAAGGCCACAAGGCGGATCATGACGGCGGACTCCGGGATGGGCGAGGCGGTCGAACCCCGACCGCGACGGTGCCTTGTTACCCCAACTCGGCCGCCGGCGACAACATCAGGCGCCGGTCAGGCGGTCGGCGCCAGCATCGTTCGCGCCCGCTCCGCCAGCGCCTCGGGGATGGCGCTCGGGCGGCGCGCCTCCATGTCCAGGTGGACGCCGAACTGCGACAACTCGGCCACCACCGCGTCGTCGGTCGGCCGGACCAGGCGGTGCACCAGGCGCATCGACGACCGGCCGATCTGGGCGACGCAGGAATGACAATCCACCGGCTCGCCCAGCCCTGGCCGCTCGGCGACACGCAGCTGGAACTCGAAGGTCGAGTAGCCGATCCGCTTCTCGCGCAGGTACTCCGACGTCATGCCGGCCTGCGCCAGGATCTGGCCGATGGCGGCGGAGAAGCGATGGATCATGGCGTCGACCCCCATGCGCCCGGACCGGTCGAGGTCGCGCGGGATCACCATGTCGGTGGCCGTCCGCACCCACTGCGGTCCCCAGACCGGATCGGGGCGGACCTCGCGCTCCGGCCCGTCCCAGACCGCCAGGGCGCTGGCGGCGGCGCTGGCGCCGATCACGGTCTGCTCGGTGGTGGCGCAGAGCGCGCCGTCGGCGGTGTCGTAGAGCTTGTGGCCGATCACCAGGTCGCCCTCCTCGGCCGAGATCGGCGCCGACACGACGTGGTAGCTGTCGCCGGCCCGCAGTTCGCGCTGGTAGCGGGTGTGCCAGTCGACGGTGCGGGTGGCGGCCGGGTCCTGGCCGAGCGCCAGCAGCGCGCGGTCGCCGGCGACAGCGAACTTCTCGTAGTAGTAGGCGACGGTGAAATGCTCGACGACGTCGGTCTCCCACGGGAAAACGTTCGAGCGAAAGGTCTCGAAATACGCGCTCACGGTCAGTCCTCCAGCCGGTAGAAGCGGACGGCGTTGTCGTGGAACACCGCCTCGAGCTCGGGCCGTGTCAGGCCGTCGAGAATGGCGAGAAAGCCGTCGAGCTGATCGCGAAACCCGACCTTCAGGCTCGCCGGCGGGAAGTTCGACGCCCACATGCAGCGCTCGACGCCGAAGATCTCCACCGCCTCCAGCACGACCCGGCGGTTGCTCTCGACGGTCCACGCCGCGTCCTTGAGGCCAAGCTCGGACAGCTTGACGTTGACCCAGGGCAGCCGGGCGATCGCCCGCATCTGGTCGCGCCAGAGCGCCAGCCCGGCCTCGGTGCGGTCCCAGGGGAAGCCGGTGTGGTTGAGCACCACCGGGATCTCGGGATGCTTTTCGATCAGCGCCGCGGCCTCGGCGAGGTGCCAGCACGGCACCCGCAGATCGTAGCGGAGACCGAAGCGGGCCAGTTCCGCGTAGCCGCGCCGCCACGCCGGGTCCGACAGGCTGCGCGGTCCGTCTGGCTTCGGCGCGTCGGGCGTGACCGACGTCACGGGCTTCGAGCGCACGCCGCGCATCAGCGGCGAGCGACAGTGCTCCGCGAGCTTGTCCGCCACCGCGGGGTCTTCGAGCCAGACGTGGCCGACTATGGCGTTCGGCATGCCGTGCTCGGCGGCGATCGCGGTCAGCCAGCGGGTCTCGCCCACCTGGTCGGCGCGGTCCCATTCCGCCTCGACATGCACGGTCTTGACGATCCGGAAGCCGGCGGCTTCGCGGCGGTAGTCGGCCGGCAGGAACTGGCGTTTCAGGGCGGAGTAGTCCCCCAGGAAGAAGTTCGGCTCCGGATGGTCGGATAGCCAGGGGTAGTAATTCCTCTCCAGGTCCCAAAGATGATGGTGGGAGTCCACGATCTCGAGGTCGGTCATGATGGTATGTCGTCAGAAGGGGCGGGGAGGCCGAGGATGGCACGCGCCCGGGGCCCGGGGAAAGGGTAGGACATGACGGCCGTTGCCGCGAAAGGCCGGATCGGCGTGCTGACCAGCGGCGGCGACTGCGCCGGCCTCAACGCCGCCATTCGCGCGGTCGTCCTGCACGCCGACGCCCTCGGCTGGGAGGTCATGGGGATCGAGGACGGCACGCTCGGCCTGCTCGATCGGCCGGTGCGGGCGCGTCGGCTGATGCCGGCGGAGTTCGACGGCATTCTTCTGCGCCGGGCCGGCACCATGCTCGGCACCGTCAGCACGGGCGATCCGTTCGCGGCCCGGATGCCCGACGGCAGCGTTGTCGACCAGTCCGAACGGATGCGCGAGGGAATCGTCGAACTCGGTCTCGACGCGTTGATCGGGATCGGCGGGGATGGCAGCTTCCGGATCCTCGACCGCTTGGCCCGCTTGGCGGGGGTGCCGTTCGTCGGCGTTCCCAAGACCATCGACAACGACGTCTACGGCACCGACGCCGCGATCGGCTTCAACACCGCGGTCGAGGTGGCGGTCGAGGCGCTCGACCGTCTGCAGCCGACCGCTCAGAGCCACGACCGGGTGATGGTGCTCGAGGTCATGGGGCGCGACGCCGGCCATATCGCGATCCACGCCGCGGTCGCGGGTGGCGCCGACGTCTGCCTCATTCCGGAAATTCCGTACTCGATGGAGGGGCTGACGGCAAAGTTGCGGGCGGTGTCGGCGTCCGGCCGGTCGTTCGCCCTGGTGGTGGTGTCGGAGGCGGTCAGGACCGACACCGGCCAGCCGGTCGCCCACGTGAAACCCGACGGCCGGATTCGGTACGGCGGCATCGGCCATTGGCTGGCGGAGCGGATCGAGGCGGAGATCGGTGTCGACTCGCGGGTCACCGTTCTCGGGCACGTGCAGCGCGGCGCCGAGCCGATCGCCATCGACCGGGTGGTGGCCAGCGCCCTTGGCGTGCACGCCGTCGACCTGATCGCCGCCGGCTGTGCCGGCCGGGTCGCCGTGTGGAACCGGCGCGGCGTCGGCGACCTGCCGCTCGACGAGGTTGTCGGGCGGACGCGCCTGGTGGAGCCGGACGACATCCTGGTCCGCACCGCGCTCGGGCTCGGGATCTACATCGGCGACCTCGCGCCGGGTTGAACGGTCCTCCCTTCCGCGCCACCGGCGACGCGCTACACTCCCGGCTGGCGACAACTGCCGTGGAGGACTGACGATGGCCCGGATCAACCCGCTGAAGATGCGCCTGCAGGCCGGCCGCGCCGGCGCCGGCATGCTGATCACCATGCCGAGTGTCAACCTCGCGCAGATCCTCGCCGGCGCCGGCTTCGACTGGCTGTTCATCGACCTGGAGCACGGGCCGATCGACATCGCGTCGGTGCACCATTTGATCGCCGCGACGGCGGGAACCGGCTGCGCGCCGCTGGTCCGGATCCCCTCGCCGGACCCGAACCTGTGCAAGCCGGCGCTCGACGCCGGTGCCATGGGGCTGATCTTCCCGATGATCTGCACCCGCGAGCAGGCGGAGGCGACGGTCCGCTGCGTCAACTACCCGCCCGAGGGCGTGCGCGGCTGGGGGCCGTTCTACGCGCCCACACGGTGGGGGCTGAAGGGCCCGATGGAGTATTTCGAGGCGGCCAACCGGGAATTGCTGAACGTCGTGCTGATCGAGCACATCGACGCCGTCGCCAACGTCGAGGAGATCGTCGCGGTCCCCGGCATCGACGTTGCCATCATCGCGCCGATGGATCTGGCGATGAGCATGGGCAGGCCGGGCGACCGGGACCATCCCGAGGTGCTGGAGGCGATTGCCCGCGCCGAGGCGGCGATCCTGACGAGCCCGGTGGCGCTTGGCGGCATGTCGCTGTCGGCGGCGGAGGCGAACGCCAAGATCGAGCGCGGCTATCGCGTGCTGCTGATGGGCTATGATGTCTTGCTCATTCAGCAGGGTGCTGCGCAGTTGCTCGATGGCATGCGGCGGTAAGGTGCCCGAGGGCGTGGCCGCCGGCTTCAGGTCAACCAGTCGGTTAACTTAGGCTATTGTGGCTGGCATGGCAGCGAGCGGCGGCCCGACGATTCCCCTGCGACACCGCCTCGCGGCCTGGTGGCGAGGCTACGACGCTTCCGAATATTACGCGTGGCGCGCCGGCGCGGTGTCGGAATCGCCGCCATCCATGGGAGACCTGATCCCGAGGCTGCCGACGCTGACGGCGGTCGACCATGCCCGCGCCCGCGTCGACGTTCTTCAGCGGTTGTTCGGAGCCGGATACACGTCGCCCGGCGGACCCGAGCAGGCGGTCGAGATCGTCAAGCCGCTCGGGTTGACGCCGGTGCATTCGGTGCTGGACCTGTCGGCCGGGCTCGGCGGCGCCGCCACCGCCGTCGCCCAGCGTTTCGGGGTCTGGATCACCGGCTACGAGATGGACCCGGAACTGTCGGAGCGCGCAGCGTCGGTGATCGCCACCCTCAAGGGCGGCGGCCACGTTACGGTGCGCGGGTTCGCGCCCGAAGGCTTCAGCCTGCGGCCGAAGAGCTTCGACTGCGTGGTGTCGCGGGAGTCGATGTTCGAAGTCCGCAACCGCGCCGCCCTGCTGAAGGAGGTCCACGCGGTGCTCAAGGACTGGGGGCAACTGGTCATCACCGACTACGTGCTGCCGGTTGAGGGCGAGCCATCCGAGCGGGTGCGGGCCTGGCTCGACTCGGAGGACCTCACTGGCAGGCCGTGGTCGAGGGCGGAGTACGAGCGTGCGTTCGCGGACCTCCGCTTCGACGTCCGCATTCTCGAGGACCGTTCCGTTGAACACCGCCGACACATCCGCGACCACTTTGCCCGGTTCGTGGCGAGCCTCGACGGAAGTGACCCGTTGGCGGAAGATCCCGCGCTCCGCGCCGCCCTGATCGCCGAGGTGGAGCGCTGGGCGCGCCGCGCCGCGCTGCTGGAGAGCGGCGAGCTGGCGCTCTACCGGTTTTTCGCCCTGAAGCCGGAGGTGGCGGGGTAGCGAGACGCCGCGCGGGCGAACCATCCAGGGGAATCGGGTGAACGGCTCATGATGCGATGAGGGATGCGAGGAAGTCGTCGTCCCAAGCGGCGACTTTTCGGCGCATCCGTAGTGAGTCCTTGGTGTTGGCGCGCCTGAAGAGGTTGAGCGCC